>Ga0265797_10001017_pt1 | contig 50495 bp, 78 predicted proteins | sample P2T30metagenome_FD_192433 | JGI IMG/M metagenome (GOLD analysis project Ga0265797, IMG submission 192433) | Plant litter microbial communities from East Loma Ridge, Irvine, California - P2 T30 | ecosystem: Environmental > Terrestrial > Plant litter > Unclassified | place: USA: California...
GGTGGGGGGTGGATGCACTGTGCTTGTTGCGATGAGGCATGAGTGCGTGAATGGTAAGTCAGGGTGCGAAGTATGTGGCGAAAACTGGTCGAGCTAATTGGTTGTTATCTGGGGTGTGATGAGACGTTTATGGCGGAAGGGGTACAGATGTGGTTGATATATGTAATTGAACAACGGTTCAATTAGGGGGGTTATAAGTAAGTGGTAAGTGTGTTAGTTGGTAATAGCCAGAACGTGCATTGCCGAGAGGAGGGGGTGAAAAGTGCCTGTTTGTGGACATATAGCAACTGTGGATAAGTAGGTGGGTTATCCACAGCCCCCCCCTGGTCGGCGGTCGCTGCCGCCCTCCCACACCCCCTCACCCTCACGCGGAGCCGATCTAGAGCCACACGGCGGTGACTCCGGGGGAGGACAGCTCGACGCCGTGAATGATTCCTCGCATGACTCCGTTGCGAATCATGTTGAAGCAGTACCCCCTCGGAGTCCGCACTAGCGTCGTCGTGCTCACGCGGCGGTTCACGCGCCGACCCGCTTCCATGCGGGAGCGTCGAGGATATCGACGTAGAGCAGTTCGGGCTGTCGAATCGAGATGACGGCCCGGTGCGCCCATGGGTGCTCGCGCGTCACGTAGGCGACGTAGTGCGTCCCGTGCGATATCAGAGTGGTCGTCGTGATTCGCTGGTTGCGGACTGTTGCTCCGCGTGACTGGCGGCTCACGATGCCAGCTCGATCTTGACGACGCGACCGCTCATGCGTTGTGCGCGGGTCTCGGCTTTCGATCCGGCCACCGCCCAACCGGAGGCGAAGATTCGGACGACGCGACTTTCCTCGTCGTGTCGGCTCGTTCCGGTGATGATCGTTACGTGAAAGGTTTTCACGATGCAGTCCGTTCTGTTGAGGGTTGATCGTCTGTGCTGTTGCGGGGGCACGCGCCGGTTCGGGTTCGGCACGTGCCCCTTGTTACCCCGTCAGGTCGTGAGCCTGTTGCGCGCTTAGCGGCGGGGCGCTTTGTTACGAGCCGACGTAGGCGCCGGAACCGTAGAGGCCGACTGCAAGAAATGCGCCGACGAACAACGGGCAGATGAGGGCGGCGTGACGGTGGTACCACTTAGTCATGCGGGGTCGCTTTCTGTGAGGGTGAGAACGAACTTGCCCGTGCGATTGTCGGGCAGCGGATTGCGCGGCCCCTGATTCTCCAGGTGCTGCGCGGTGGGAGTGGGAGGCGTGTCGAAGAAGATCATGCGACATCCGTGAGGTAGTAGACGTATTCCCAGCCGGGGAAGATCCCACTTCGCTCGACGCGCGCCCCCAGGCGCTTACGGCCCATTCTGTCGGTGGCGAGGAAAGCATCTGCCCACTTGCGCATCTGTGCGGGCTTAGGTTCCGTCCAGTAGGCGAGGCCGGGGAGGAGGCGGACACTCACGCGGAGATAAGTACCGTGATCTTCGATCGTGGTCTCTGTATCCGTGAAGTTCCGTGAGGCGTTTAGGTGAGTTGCTTTGCGGATGAGAGTTTCCATCGTGCTATCCGTTCTGTGTGTGGTGTAGGTGGGCTGAGATAGGGCCTAGCGGGTGCACCTGTACCGTGCGTACCTCGGCGGGTGCGCTATGTGATCCGGTGCGGTGCGCCCTGTAGGTGCTACCTCTATATAGGGGGTACTGGGCTGGGGGCACGATGACCCTTGCCTACCGGGGTAGGTGCCTGTCTGTATGGTGTGCACTCTGTAGGTGCTAGGTGGTGTGTACCTCTATATAGGGGGTGATGCTGTGCGGCCTAGTCACTGGCACGCTGCCTGCCATTCACTCACTCTCACGGTACGTTGTGAGCACAGGTGGTGGGGCTTGCTATGCGGTGGCCTGCCCTTATGCACGGGCTGCCATTACTAGGTGTGTGTGATTCGCTATGTAGTTACTAAGTGACAGATCGAGCTAGGTGCTGTACTCACCGGGTGTGGTGTGTGGCTTCCCTTGCCGATAACTCAACTATACGGGATTGGTAGGGCAAGTGGTTAATTATTTGGCAATCTGCTTGCAAGTTTTTTTGCCAGATGTGAGGGGCCTGCACTATGTGTCATGTGTGTGCATCATGGGGTGTGCATAGTGAAGCATAGGGGGTATTAAATATGAGGGGGTGCATCTTTCATTTCTGTGGTGACATGGGGGTGCAATATATTGTTAAATCGTGCGAACGAGTTGCGGAAAGAAATGCGGATGACGAATGCGAAATATTGCGTGCGAAAGAAACCAGATTTGATATTTCATGGGGGCGGCAAATGCGCGCGGCCCACCCGTCTACGCTCACCCCAAAAAAAATCGCAGTGCCTCCCCCCATATAACCCTTCCACCGTGGTAGGGTAACATCACCACGCACCCCAAATGAAGGAGTCCCACCATGACGAACCCGAAGACGATGCGCATCGACTACGACGCGAAGGCTGGCAAGGTCACGGCCACGATCACGACGCACACCGAGCGGGAGGACGAGTACGGAATGCGCGTCCCGAACTACATGGCCGGTCACATCGACGTGATCGCGGGCATGATCCTGGAGACCGCGGAGCACCAGGGGGTCGAGGTGATCGAGATGCCGCGCGGTGGCCTCCAGAGCATCCTGACCGATGAGCTGGCCGACGCGAACCGCAGGAACGGTTCTCCGCTCCGAGTCATGACCATCGCCCAGCGTGAGCACGAGTCCACACCGCAGCCGGCCGAGACGATCGACCCCGACGCGATCGGTACCGGTTCGCAGGCGGCGATCCTCGTCTCCTCTGGAATCTGCTGGGTCGTCGCGACGGCGGAGCGGGTCATCGGCAACGAACTGCGCTGGTTCCAGCACCACGTCGACCAGCAGCGCACCCTCGTGCGCGTGACGCGTTACGACGAGAAGCACTTCCGAATGCTGAGCCACCTGTCGCCGGCCGGCAACCGCGTGGAGGTCGGCTCGTGATCTGGAGGCGCCTGTCGGCAACGAGCACGATCGTGGCGTCGGTGATGGCGATGTTCATCGTGGCCGATGTCAGTGGTGAGATGAAGCGCGCCGCTGCGATCCTGGTGTTCACGGTGTGCATCTTTGCCGCCCTCACGGCGATCAACGACCTGCTGAACACGTTCAGCCCAAAGAAGAAGGAGTCCTGATGGGCATCCAGAAGCACGTCATCACCGTCGATTCCCGGAGGCGCGCTACCCTGTCCGATCTCGCGGGCGTGGTCCCCGGCGCCCGCTACCTGGCGCGCACCGAGCCGGACGGCACGATCATCATGGAGCCTGCCGCCGTGCTGAGCGCCGTGACCAAACAGCCGGCCGTGCCGATGCTGCGCCGTGGGTTCGAGGGTCGCGCCTGATGCCGGGCCGGAACCGCTACGAGGTGGAACGCCGAGTACGACCCGTCCCCGGCACGCTGGTCGGTCAGCGTGGTCACATGCAGGCGTCGTGGATCTGGAAGTGCCGGGTCTGCCCGAAGGGTGGCTTCCCGTTCGACAAGCAGGCCAACGCCCGAACCGCGGCGCGCGATCACTGCGACGCGATGCACGGCGGCTGGCAGGAGCCGTCCGAGCTGCCGGAGCACATGAAGAGCAAGGACCACGTCGTCATCGCGTACAAGCACAACGGCTTCGGCGTGAGCATGGTGCTCGACAACCCGAGCGCAGTCTCTGTGCTCCTCGAACTCCTGACCCCGAATCTGGAGATCCACAGCATCTACGTTCTCTACCCGGACGGCACCCGCCACGACCGCGGATACACCAAGCTCAAAGAGATGAGGGGTGAGTGATGGGGATCTCCCAGAGCCCTGAGGGCATCGCGTTCCGCAGCGGCGCGCTGCCGAGTGATCCGCGCCATGGCACTCGCCACGGGTACAACAAGCTGGGGTGCCGCTGTCACGCCTGCTCGGCTGCGAGCGCGGAGTACGGCCGTGAGCTGCGCGCCCGACACGCGGCCGTGAACCCGCCGCGGGTGCGAACTCGGATGCCAGCCGAAGAGCAGCGCGAGCGGGAGCGCGCTCGGAACCGGAGGAACAGGGCTCGGAAGCGCCGGGAGCAGGCGCGCCGGAGTGCGGTCACGCGGGAGTCGCCGCGAACGGACTGGCCGATGCCGGCGTTCGGTGGTTCAGTGCACGCGATGGACGGCGGCGCTCTCCTGGGCACGCTGCAGGGCGTCGACTACACCCGCGATCGGGCGCTGCTCCTGACGCCGCAGGGTGAGCGGGTGGCCGTACCGTTCTCGGCAGTCCGAGCAAAATAGCGCGCACGACCCTACCAGTGTGGTAGGGTCAACCAACCGCACCGACCAAAGGAGCCGCCCATGGCACTCACCGAGAACTTTCCCCCTCCGGGGGCACCCGAGCCGTACCTTTCCCTCACCGACGGCGTCAACTTCGACATCGTCGCATTCTGCTTCAGCAACGCGTTCGAGGCTGGCAAGATCGTCGGCAGCCTGATGAACTGGGAGCACTTCGGCATCCGCGAGATCCAGTACCTGAGCAGCACAGACAAGGGCGAGGGCATCCGTTCCTCGTGGGACTTCGGCGACGATGGAGAGCTGCGCGAATCGGCTAAGGAGATCATCGCCCTCCTCACCGTCGATATCGCGGGCAACGAGAAGTGGCGCCTGGTCCACCCCGGCCAGTGGCTCGTGCTCAGTCACAACTTCGCAGGCTTCTCGATCTGCACGGACCTCGTCTTCCGCAAGACCTACCGGAAGGTGGTGCTCTCGTGAGCACGGCGGCTGGCAGGGCTCGCAGGTTTCTGACCACTCAGGTCTCAGACACTGCGTTCATCGTCGACGGAATTGCCGTTGTTGGCGTGCTGCGCGAGCTTCTCGCAGACTTCGACGAGTGCAACTCGTCTGGGGCGATCGACACGGGCTTTTCGTCAGACTCGCTGAACCCGGCCGATCAGCGCGTTATCTTTCGGGGCAAGCCGCCGTCGGCGCTGGAGGCTCATGGAGACTCGCACAAGATCCACGTCGACTACTACGGCTCGATCCCGTGGCTCTGCGATGAATGCGCTGCCGAATCTCGGCGCACTGGAAGCTCTGAAGATAGTCCAGCCGTGATCGGCCGCGAGCGACTGGTCAGCTCATGGGAGGCGAAGGCGCCCTTCGAGTCCACCCTGGAGGCTTGTGGACTCACTAACGAGGAGCTGGTCGCGGGCCGGGAGGCACTCTGTGCTGAGGCTGACGAGCTGGAACGCCGCGCCCGGATCGCTCGATCTATCGTGGAAGCTGCCACGTTGAAAGGTGAAGAATGATCTGGGCGCTGATCGCAATCGTCCTGCTCTGCATCTCGACTGTGACATTTGCGGTCTTGTGGTTCCGCATGGGTGAAGACTGGTACGACGAGAAGTGCAGAGCTGATGCACTTCAGATCGAACTAGACTTACGGTAGCCCTACCAGTGTGGTAGGGTGTGCACATGAGAAGATGCATAATCGTAGACGTCGACGGAACGCTCGTCGACGTTTCCGGTATCCGCCACTATGTCAAGCTGGCGAACGGGCGCGAGTACAAGGACTTCGAGTCGTTTCACAAAGCGGCGGCATTCATGCCAGCCATCGAGGAGACGAAGAAGATCCTTCACGCGTTCGACTTCATGCTCGACGTAGACATCTTCGTTGTAACGGCTCGCCAGGCAAAGTGGGAACGTGAGACGCGAGCCTGGCTCCGCAACAACGGCGTCCGCTACGACGCTCTCTGCATGAGGGCAACCGGTGACCGCCGCCCCGACGTCGAAGTGAAGCGCGACATCTTGTCTCGCATCCGCGAGACTCACCGTCCGCTCTTCGCGATCGACGACAACCCCAGCATCATCGCGCTCTGGCAGTCAGAACGCATCCCCACCTACGTCATTCCCGGCTGGGAAGACTGAACAGGAGAACATCATGGAGAAGCTTCAGAACGGCGTCCTTGTCTTTCACCAGACGTACGGCGCACCCGTCGGCGACAAGCCCCGGGCGCTTCCCGAGGAGCGCAAGGAGCTTCGCCTCGGGCTCATCGAGGAAGAGCTGCAGGAGCTGCGTGACGCACTCAGCGGCGACGACCTCGTGGAGACGGCCGACGCTGCCATCGACATCGTGTACGTCACACTCGGCCTCCTCGTGGAGATGGGTGTCGACGCGGAGCCGCTCTTCGACGAGGTGCAGCGGTCGAACATGAGCAAGCTCGGTGCGGACGGCAAGCCGATCATTTCGCGCGGTGTCGAACTCGACGGCTTCCCGGTCGGCAAGGTGCTGAAGGGGCCGGGCTACTTCCGCCCCGACCTCGCTGCCGTGCTTCGCGCCCAGGAGCTGACGAAGTGATCGACGAAGTCAGGCTGATCAAGGATCTGACCAAGTCGATCTCGAACGCGAAGGAGGAGCGCGACAAGCTCACGAACGACAGCTTTTACGCAGGAACCCGTGGCGAGTACTCCGGCATGATCCGGAAGGCCGAGAACGTCATCGAAGCCATCCGCGCGGGAGCATACGACGTCACGCCCGAGGAGACCCACTTCGATCGCATCGCAGAGAGGTGGGGGTCTAGCGTGCCCGGCTCTTCGGAGCAGGCAGTCAGCATCATCGAGGGGCTGAGCATCCGCGCTGCCAGGTCTGTGCTCGAACAGTCCGAGGTCGAGATCAAGGCGGCAGACTCGAAGAAGGCTCTCGCGATCAACGTCAAGAAGCTCGTGAAGTCCGTCCTGCTCTCCGAGTAGACTGACCCCGACAGCAAGGAGAACAGATGAGCTTCATCTCGGTCGGCAACGGCCAGGTCATGCGCAACGACGCGGCCGTGCGCTTCCGCTCGCTGCAGGAGCGCCGCTTCCGCGACACCGGCAAGCGCGACCTCGTCGCCCTGGAGGGCCTGCGCTCTCTGGAGCGGCAGTGGGAGCTGTGGAACGCCCGACAGGCGTACCTCGGCTACCTGGCGGGCGGCGCGTACGCTCCACAGGCTAACCTCGCGGCCTATCCGGGCACGTCGAAGCACGGCAAGGGCATCGCGGTCGACATCGACACCCCGGGCAACTCGTACACGTCCGAGCTGAGCCTCTGGCTTGACCAGAACGCCCACAAGGACGGGTTCAAGCGGACGGTGCCGGGCGAGCCCTGGCACTACGACTTCATCCTCGTGCCCACGCATCCGCTCCTCGTGCCGGGGGTTCTCGACCCGGCGCAGTCCATCACCCCGCTCACGCTCACAGCACAAGGAGAAGACATGATCGTCCTGCACCACGCGGGCAAGTCCGGCAAGTTCAAGGGATGGCAGGGCACGCTCAGTGACACCACCATCCGTCACTCGAAGGGCACCACGCCCACTGACCGAGCGATCGCGAAGAATCTCCGCGAGAAGCTGACGTACGTGAAGGTGGCCTCGGACATCGAGTTCGTCGGCTTCCTCAACGCGCACGGCTGGGACAAGGGCCAGGTCCCGCTCAACGGCGTCGAGTACAGCCGAGTCAAGGAGGTCCGCGAGCTGGTTCGCGACCTCGCCACGAAGATCAAGTAGGAGGCAGTCATGTCCAACGCGTTCACCCCGATCCCCGACCCCGACGACAGCATCGAGATCGGTGACGGCGTCGAGTCCGTCGTTCCGGTCGAGGACCAGTTCGAGGACGACGATCTCGAACCGGCGAAGATGAGCGACTAGCTCGCAACAAAAGTTGGCCCCTGGTGCAAACTGGGGGCCTTCTTCTGTGGTAGGGTTTACCTGTGAGTGGAAGTCACCGAACGCGGTAATTGTCTGGTATCCAACTACCTAGTCAACTGTGTGTACTGCACCGCCTCGGAATCCAAGTGTCGGGAGAGGTCTGATACATGCTTCGTTTGACCGCACTGCTCACACCCACTTCGTAAGGAGGCAACATGTTCGTCAAGTTCTGGATTCGGGTCGTCTGCTACTACTTCGTCTCCACTGCGTTCATCGCGTTCGCATTCTGGAGGCTCGCGGACGGTCGAGTTCAAGATTCTTCCGTGCTCACCCTCATGTACCTCTTCGGTCTCATTGGGCCGTTCTGGCTGTTCGGCTATGCTACTGCCGCTGTGGTAGGGTACTTCAGTATCAGATCACGAGTGAAGGAAAGGGTTCGGAATCATGGCCGCTCTCAAAACGATCGTCTCTAGCCCCCGAGGGACCGTGGCCGTGTTCGCCGGCCGACTCTCCCGCGAGCAGGCATCCAGCGCCGCACGTAAGGTCCTGGAGACGCGAATCGAGAAGGCTCAGGCCGACCTCGACCAGCACAAGGAGTGGGAAGTCGCGGCCTACCGCGGCAGCACCCGTGCCAAGACGGCAGACGAGCTGTAACAGTGGCTCACACTGAGTTTCACCACCCCGGCCACCGAGATGATGACGACAACCGTCATTTTCCTCCGGTAAAAGTCGGGGAAGCAAAAACTTTTGCAAAAGTGCTCATCAGAGTTGACGGGCCTCACGCAAATACTGCTAGGATCGTAAACGCAACGATGATCCTGGAGCTTGGACTTGACGAACTGAACGAGTACATCGAAGGCTTGTCAGCAGCGAGGGACTTCCTCGAAGAAAACGACTTGCAGTAGCAAGTTCGACACCACAAAAAAGGAGAACACCATGGCAAAGATCGACGAGACCACCGAGACCACCACGACCGACGAGACCGTCGCCGCCGTCGAGGTCGAGACCAAGACCCCGCAGGAGAAGCTCGACGCCGCCCTCGCCAAGCTCAACAGCTCGACGCCGGCCAGCGAGAAGACCCCGCAGGAGCAGTACCGCGAGTCCGAGGTCGTCCGCGTCCGCGAGGTCGGCAAGACGCTCTTCGGCCAGCTCGGCCTGCAGATCACCGACGAGAACACGGAGCTGGCCGCGAAGGCCGCTGCCTCGCTCGGCCGCGCCGTCGACAGCGCCGTGAAGGCCGTCCGCGCCATCAAGGACGAGGACATCGCGGTCTGATCTGATCGCATCACCTCGGGGAGGGGAGGGCTTCGGCTCTCCCCTCCTTCGTCAGACCTACCCCTACCACGCTAGAAGGGCAACACCATGGCGCAGCAAGACGACCCGGTCAACCACCCGAGTCACTACACGCAGTTCGACGCCGAGGTCATCGACATCACGCGGCACTTGTCGTTCGACCGGGGCAACGCAATCAAGTACATCGCGCGGGCGGGTGCGAAAGACCCGTCGAAGGAGTTGGAGGATCTGGAGAAGGCCCTCTGGTATCTGCAGGACGAGATCGAGCTGGTCAAGAAGCGACAGCACGTTCCCGCGATGGTAGACCGGCTCCTGGAAGGACTGGAGGGCTAGTGGGCCACGTTGAGCTGCCGATCGAAGAGGCGTTTCACATCACCCTCGTGCACTTCCCGCGAGCCCTGACGGGTGACGAGGGCGCCATCGTCCTGCGGGGCATGGAGCACGTCGGAAAGCGCGGCATCGACCTGGAGCTGCGATGGCTCACTGAGGAGATGTTCGGCCGCTACAAGAAGGTGAAGGCCCGCACGGTCGAAGACTACTACGACACGCTCCACAAGATGCGTGCCGACCTCGTGTCCGGCCTGAAGCACTTCGGCATCCCGATCTCAGAGGACTACGGGGAGTGGGTGCCGCACATCACGAACCCCCCGCACGACGCGATCCCGTGGCAGCGGATCATCCACCACCCGAAGCTCGTGCTCGTGCAGAAGCCGCAAGGTCGGTTCGAGGTGCCATTCCGCTGACCCTCTGTGCTAGTCTGAGCGCGCGACCAGCCATGGTAGCTCCTGCGGTGTGGTAACGGCAGGCGGGGCCGACCTTTCGGGGGTCGGCCCCGTTTCCATGTAACATGTGACCATGACGACCGCCACACTCGCCCAGGCCGAGGAGAACACCCTCGTAGGGATCATCAAGGGCCTGCAGCTACGCGGCAAGTCGTACCTCGACATCGAGCGCACCACCGGCATCCCAGCCGTCCGAGCGCAGGCGCTCATGACGCAGTACTGGGCCTCGAAGTCGGCGAACATGGACCCGAACGAGAGCCGGATGCTCCAGATGGAGCGTCTGGAGGTGCTCATCGAGCCCCTCATGGACATGGCTCTCCTCGGTAACGTGAAGAGCGCCGAAGTGCTGATCAAAAGCCTCGACTCGATCAACACCCTGCTCGGTCTGAATCTGCAGCAGACGAAGATCGAGATCAAGGTCATCACCGACGAGCAGTCCGAAGTCATCTTTCGGGCGATCCGCGCCGTCGGCCAGGCCCTGCTCGGATTCGTCGCGAGCGAGCTGGGCGAGGACACGAAAGCGTACGCGAAGATAGAAGACGGCTGGGATGCCGCGATCGCTTCAGCGTTCAACGACGCCTCGGAGAACATCATCGACGCCGAGGTGGTGTCCGAGTGAGCGAGTTCGACTTCGCAGCAGCACAGAGTGACGCGGAGAAGATCTCGGGCGGTTTCGCTGACGCGTGGCGCATGGCTGGCCGGAAGCTGGAGCAGGCAGCTCGACAGAAGGTCTACTTCGACAACCCCGCGATCTGGGCCGACGAGGTGCTGCGAAAGAAGGGTGCCGATCAGGGCATCTTCTTGTGGTCGAAACAGAAAGAGATCGCGCAGTCTCTCGTCGACAACTCGTACACGGCCGTGAAGAGCTGCCACGGTGCGGGCAAGTCGATGTCGGCTGCCGTGTTCGTTTGCTGGTTTGTGACGACGCGCTTGGCCGAGTTCGGCAACCCGAACGACGTCTTCGTCATCACCACGGCCCCCACGTACTCGCAGGTGCACCTCGTGCTCTGGGAGGAGATCAGGAAGTTCCACGCGCTCGGCAAGCTGCCCGGCTACATCACGTCGCAGGACGAGTGGAAGATCAACCACGACGGCCGCATCATCGACCTCGCGGTGGGCCGCAAGCCTGCCGACACGGACGCGAACGGCTTCCAGGGTAAGCACGCGTTCAACCTCATGATCGTGCTCGATGAGGCCAACGGCATCCCCGAGACGCTGTTCACTGGCGCCATGTCGATGCTGACCGGTGACATGAGTCGGCAGAAGATGCTCGCCATCGGGAACCCTGACGACCCGAACTCGCTGTTCGGCCAGCAGGATTTCAAGGACAGGCGCGCTGCCGCGGATGCTCGTGTGAAAGCCAACGGCGAAGAGGGCCTCACCGATCACGAGCGCAACGAGCTGATCCGCAAGGCTCAGACGTGGAACTGGGTGCAGATCAAGGCATGGGACACCCCCAACTTCACCGACGAGCGATTCACGACCCCAGACGTCGTCCTGAAGTCTGTGCTGGCAAAAGAATGGGTCGATCGGGCTCGCGCCCAGTGGGCCGAGGATGACCCTCGTTGGATCTCGAAGATCGAGGCCGAGTTCCCGTCCGAGTCCAGCGACTCCTTCTTCAACCGGAACCTCATCGAGCAGGCGAAGGCGAACGCGCCCGACCCCATGTGGGAGCAGGAAGTCAACTTCCTCGGTGTCGACCTCTCTCGCTACGGTAAGGACCGCAGCGTCATGGCGCACAACCTCAACGGCGTAGTCACGATTGCCGACGAGTGGTCGAAGTCGGACGCTGTCGCGTCGGCGCGCCGTATCCACGAGAAGGCGCTGGAGCTGCACGTTACGCAGGTCCGTGTCGATGAGGGAAACATCGGTGGTGCTGTCATCGACTTCCTGCGCACGATGATGGGCTACAACTACCGCGTCGTCGTGATGAACTCCTCGCACTCGTCGCCGGACCTCATGCGCTGGCGCAACGCGCGAGCGTTCTGGTACGACAACCTGAAGGAGTCGATGATGCTGAACCGCATCCAGATTCCGACCAAGAAGGAACTCGAAGACGAGCTTTCGGCCATCCGCTACAAGATTCACAAGAGCGGCTCGCTCCTCATGGAGGACAAGGATGAGATCGCCAAGCGGCTCAATGGCAAGTCCACTGACTTCGCGGATGCCGTGGTGTACGCATCGGTGGACCTGTCGATCTACATCGAAAACCCCTTCGACGACGAGCAGCCCCCGAGGGCTGGCGAGACTCGAGTCCTGGAGTTCGGCGAGGAGATGATGCTCCAGCACCTCGTGCACGGCTTCAGCGTGTCTCCGGTGTGATAGCCTGATCACGTGGATGAGCTTGCGCTGGGTTCACGGAGGAGCGGCGTAAGCGGCTCGGATGCAGGTCATAGGTAATGGAACCCCCGGGACGGTAAGCCCGGGGGTTCTTCCTGTCCTGGTAGGGTGTCCTCATGCCTGCATGGAGCAACTTCAGAGAGTCCCTCGGCTTCGGCCCGAGTAAGGGCGTGGTGGCCGAGCGCGCCATCTCCGAGAGCGGTGTCGCCATGGAGCGCGCTCAGCAGTACGGCCGCGACGCCATGATGGCTGCGCTGTCGATCGCGATCGAGGACCGCGGGTGGATCAACACCGACCAGTGGAGCCGCGACGGGTCCACGGCTCACCTGACCTTCGAGGCCATCCAGAAGGCCGCAGGCGCCGGCCGAGCCCTCGTGCAGGCCAACCCGATCATGCAGCGCGCTAGCCACGCCGTCGTCGACTACATCTTCGGCGACGGCATCCGCATCACGGGTGGCGGTCGCCTCATCACCAAGCCCCAGAACCGGCGTAACGTCTTCGACGTCGAGGCCCTTCAGCGGCTCCACCTCGCGCGCATCACCGACGGCAACATCCTCTTCCTGCTCGGGGACGACGGCGTCATCGAGACGATCCCCTTCTACGAGATCAGCGGCGCGGTCTACTCGCGTCGCGACACGTCTATCATCGAGTACTTCCAGCGCACCTGGACACAGATCACGTACGTGGACGGCCAGCCGAAGCCCGTGACGCGCAAGATGCTCTACCGCAACTCCACGCTCGACACCCCACGTGAGAGCGACTGGGAGATCGACTACGGTCCCGACTTCGACTACGAGTACCCGCTGGTCACCCCCCGCCGCATCGACGATGTCGAGATCTACACCGACGGCGTGATCAAGCATGTCGCCGCGAACCGCCTGGAGGGAGCCGCGTGGGGCGTCCCTGACCTCCTGGCGGGCATCTTCTACGCGTCCGAGCACAAGGAGCTCGTGGAGGCCGGAGACAGCGTCTGGCGGGCTCAGTCGCAGTACGCCGTCAACTACAAGGGCAAGACCAAGAAGCAGGTGGAGGACATCGCTGCGAAGGTGGCCGGCCCCGCCCCGCTCGGCCCCGACGGCAAGCCCCAGCAGTACGGCGGCACGAACGTCATGGGCAGCGACATCGAGATGCAGCTCATGCAGAAGATCGGCGCGGGCATCGACTTCGCCAACTTCGACCCGATCGCCGGGCTGGCGACGACCGCGCTGGGCATCCCTCTCGACACTGTGCTGGGCAAGGAGAAGCCCGACACCATGCTGCCCTACACCACGAAGCGTCGCATGAAGCTGCAGCAGGAGTTCTGGAAAGAGAGCTTCCGCGACATCTTCGAGTTCTACGGCAAGCGCGCGGCGAAGGTCTACTTCTCGAAGCTCGACCCGGACCCGACGCACCGGCAGATGCAGACCATCGCGGGCATCGCGGCGCTGGAGATCGCAAGGCGCACTGAGATCCGTCAGCTCGTCATCGACACGCTCGGTGCGGACTGGGACCCCGAGGATCTGCCGGACGCTGACGAGTGGGCTTCGCTCCGCAAGGTGGCTCCCGGCAGCACAGAGGTCGGCGGTCCGATCACTCCCGGCCAGGGTCAGACAGGCCGGGTCGGCAGGCTGAACGACGGTGACCACGAGCTGCGTGATGAGGGCCTGCAGGATCACACGCGCAACTAGTTGCGGCACCTGACACTCTAGGTGCAGATCTTCGTATATGCTTTCCCCATGACCATCAAAGGGATCGCGACCGAGGGTGCCGCTCCGCTCTCGATGGACGCTGAGCAGCAGGATGCCCGCCCGGGTCTTCTGATCGACTGCACGATCATCGAGGGCGATCGCTGGGGGTCGTCGGGCTACTACCCCGGCTCCGCCCTGGAGAAGACGCACGGCGTGTTCGTCAAGGGCACGCAGACGTTCCTGGACCACGCCGAGGTCGGCGAAGACAGCGGCGCGAAGCTCCTCGGCCGGCTCGACGCCGATGCCCGCTTCGTCACCGAGGATGGCGTGCCGAAGATCAAGGCCCCCATCTACTTCTACGAGACGGGCGTCTACAACGCTGCGTGGGTGAAGGAGCGCATCGAGGATCTCGGCCTCTCGATCCGCGCCGGTGTCGCCTACGAGAACGGCACGGCCCCCGACGGCCGCAAGGGCAAGATCGTCGAAGGATTCACGAGCGCCATCAGTGTCGATGTCGTCACCCGTGCAGGCGCCGGAGGAAAGTTCGGTAGCATCAAGGAGTCGGAGCACGTCGCTCAGACCATCGAAGAAGAAGAAGGAGCGAACGTGCCTCTCAGCAAGGAAGAGATCGCCGAGATCGCGACCACTGTCGCAGCCGGAGTCGTGGAGGGCCTGAAGCCCGGCTTCTCCGCGCTGGAGACCGCGGTCAAGGAGTCGGCCAAGGCCCCCAAGGAGAAGCTCGGCGCCGCACAGGTGCACGAGAAGATCGCCGAGGCCAAGCTCGGAAAGGGCGCCAGCGCCCGCGTCTGGGCCGCGTACGAGTCGGAGACCGAGGACGTCGCTGACGTGCTCGCCACCGAGTCCGCCATCCGCCAGGAGTACCTGCGCGAGAACGAGAAGGTCGTCGACGGCAAGATCGTCGTCGAGGCCGACAAGCCCAACGGCGACGAGACCGCCGTCGAGAAGGCGCTGCCGGCCGGCTGGGGCGTCACCAAGACCGCCGAGGAGCAGAGCTAATGGCGAAGAACGAAGTCTACCGGATCGGCCAGTACGTCCCGGCCCCCGTCCCCGCACCCGCGGCGGGGAGCACGGCTCTCGCCGACGTCGGTCGACCGCTTCACATCGGTGACCTGAACGTCGTCCAGGTGAGCCCGCGCAACTCCGTCGAGCACGAGTTCGGTGGTCACGCCGGTGAGGCTGCCGTCGACCTCGGCGGGGCGCACAAGTTCCCCGTCGACATCGTGACGAACCCGCTCTCGTGGGGTCAGCGCATCTTCATCACCGATGCCGGCGTCCTCACGACCGTCGTCGGCACCAACACGCTCTTCGGGCATGCCCTGGAGTACAACGTCCCCACCGGCAACGGCACCCTCGTCGTCGTCAAGATCAAGAACTAGGAGGGCTACACAATGGCTCCCATCGTCCAGCTCCCCGAATACAAGGGGCACTACGACGTCGCCGAGACGGCCCTCGTCATCGACGAGGTCAAGAACGGCAGCCGTCGTGCGGCCGGCCTCTTCCAGGAGGCCATGCTCCACACGGACATGCCCCTGGCGTTCAACCAGCTCACGAACGCTGCCCTGGTCCAGCAGTACCCGCAGGCGGAGCCCCAGCACGGTGCGTTCACGCGCCCCACCACGCTGAAGGACTTCACCAAGCAGTCCTACCTGGAGGTCTGGCCCACGCTCGACCCCCTGCCCGCGACCGAGGGTGGCAAGCCCCGCATCCCCGGCAAGGCGCCGCTGATCGCTCCGAACACCGAGTACCCGACGGCTTCGCTCGACGAGTCGAACGTCGAGTTCAAGCTCGACAAGTACGGTCTGCGGATGCCGCTGACGATGGAGATGATCGTCAACGACCAGCTCGGCATCCTGGCGAACTACCCCGAGGCCCTCGCCGTGTTCCTGCGGCAGGTCGAGGACTACGTCGTCGCCGAGACGCTCATCAAGGACGACCGCACGGGCGTCCGCGACGACATCGCTCGCGTCACCGGCAACCCGGTGCTGGGCCTCGACTCGCTGAACGACGCCATCGTGCAGTTCGGCAACATCAAGGTCCGAGGCAACCGACCGAACATCTCCCAGGCAGCCCTCATGGTGCCGCGGAGCCTGGAGCGCAAGGCCAAGGCCATCACCTCGGTCCAGCTCTGGGACGACACGGTGTCGGAGCCCGGCAAGACGCTGAAGAACGTCGCCAACCCCTCCTTCGGCATGAACGTCGTCGTCTTCGACGTGCTCGAAGACGTCAACCTGAACGCCAAGGCCGCGCAGACGTGGTTCCTCGTCGCTAACGCCGCGCAGCTCGTCGGCCGTCCGTCGCTGGTCGCTGCCACCCTCCGAGGCTACGAGCGTCCGCAGACGTTTATCTCCTCGCCGAACGCGCTGACGGCCCTCGGGTCGCCCGCCAACTGGAAGGACGGGTCGTTCCTCAACGACTCGATCGAGTTCAAGGTGCGCCACTTCTTCGGTGCCGCGCTCGTGTTCAAGGAGGGCGTGCTGGCCTCCCAGCCGGCCTAGCCCGACACGGATCGCCCCCCGCCAGCCTCTGTGCTGCCGGGGGGCTTTTCCGTGCGCTACGATGGGTCCTATGGCAGCCCTCCCCGTCGATGAGATCCCTCTCAGCAAGATCATCAACGAGCGGACGAGCTGGGACCAGAAGCTGTGGTGGATTCCCTCGCGTGACCTTTACCGCTGGGACAACCGCACTGTCTACATGATCGCGATCGGCAACGTCCTCGCGAGCGGTCAGCCGACGCCCCCTCCGACACCTCCGCCTTTCAGCTTCCAGCAGTACGAGTACCTCGACACGCGCTTCCTCCTGAAGGAAGACCTGCCGAAGGTGCTGAAGGGCGACCCCGGAGCTGAGGGGGCATCTTCATACGACCTCTGGCTGGATGCCGGCAACACGGGCTCCGTCGTCGACTTCTTGAACTCGCTGAAGGGTGAGCCAGGCGCGCCTGGTGATCCGGGTGCAGATGGATGGCAGCCCCCTGTCGGCTTCGATGCAGTGCTCAGCGACCAGCAGGGCAAGTTGCCGGACAAAGTGCTCGGAGATCTCACCAAGCGGTACCAGATCAACTCGCACATCGACATTCGCACGCTGTACGACGTCGCGAACCCGCCCGCGAACTTCGATAGCGTTCTCACTGCCGCAATCGAGCTGTCTAACTCTACCGCAGCCCTCGCTTCGACGCCGGTGCCGATTTTCCTCCCTTCGGGAATGCGCTTCCCTGCGAGCGTCACCACTCTCGATAAGAGTGTCGTCATAGTCGGTGGTGGCACACTCGTGCAGCGCAAGGCGAAGTACGTCGTCAACGCCACGGCGACCCCTGGTGTAGAGCGTCCCATCACCTCGCTCGCTACGGTCAACTATTCTGCGCAAGCACAGATCGGGACGTCTGCGCCGCAGCTTTCGACCTACCGAGAGATTCAGGTCAGCCAGTCAAACCTCGTCGACCTTGTCTACGGTGATCAGCTTCTCATCCAGTCAAGCGACGCCTATCCAGGTCTTTATGTCACGGGCTCCACTCGTTACACCTACAAGCAGGGCTGGGTTCACGTAGACGGCCTCGCGATCAACGTGACGCCGTCATCAGCGAACAGCATCATTCAGGACGTCGAGATCGTCGGCGGAGCGTCTGGCGCTCAGGGGTACGTCGTAGCGGTCAACGCGAACTTGACGGCGAACAGCACTGCGCTGTTTTTCCACTCTATCGCGGGAACTTTCGTTGCAGGAGAAAGTCTGCTCGTCAACGGCGCGGTAGTGGGCACGGTTTCTCGCCAGGCCGCGATCATTACGTCGGACAAGCTCGACGATACGACATACGCGACGTCGCCGAAGCTGCGCAAGGTGAACAAAAACATTCGGGTCCACATCGACGTCGAGGTGGATACCGAGAGCGACCCGCACGCAAAGATCGGTGCGGCAAATCGACGTGACGCTATCTTTGTCAGCGGCGTTGTTGATCCGAACATCAGAGCGCATTTCTACGCGGGCTACAGTCGCGCCATCACGGTCGAAACTGTTCGCGGTGGGATCGTGCAGTTCTTTGGCGGCAACCTTGCCAACAACCCGTCACCGGAAGAGGGTGCGTTTGGCTACGCCACTCAGGCGATGGCCGCGACAGAGGACACCGTCTTCGTGGTCAACGCTCGTGACATTCGTCACGGCTTCACGACAAACACGTACCCGCAAGATGGGCAGCCCGCAGGCGCGCGCGAATCGCTGCGTTCGGGGTGCCCGAAATATGTCATCGTGCGAGACAGCGTCGTGCACAATTCCATTGGCGCGAGCTTCGACACTCACGGCGGAGCATGGGGAGTCCTCTTCCTCAACTGCGTTTCGTACTTCACGGGCTCTGGCGGACAGAATGCAACACGTGATGTCGGTTTCGCCAACCGCGCGTTTGGCACGATTTTCCGCAACTGCATATCGTACGGCGCGACGTACGGCTTCCAGGACTCGGCCTATTCGTTTGCAACACCCGCCGCGAATACTATTCGCATTGAGGGTTGCCGCGCTTACGGATTCCTCAACTCCGCCTATCGCCACGGTTCGGAGCTGACGGGTGGCAATATGGTCTTGGGTGACACCGAATACCTGATCGACGACTTCCAGGGTGAAGGCGCGCTTGGACTGCCGCTGGATGCGCCATACCGACAGACCGGCATCGACATAGCTGTTGCGAAAGTCACGATCCTGCGCAGCATCATCAGGACGGTCAATTTTGCCGGAATCTACGTGCGAAGCGGTGTCAACAACCTCGCTCTCGACGATTTCACGTTTGACCAGACGAAAGCATCCCCAGCAGGAATCGGGGCGGGTTGGCTCATCTTCTTTGCGGCTGCGATCCGCTTCAGCCGACGTGGCACATTCGGTTCACTCACGGTGTACGGCAACGAGACAAACGACTCCACTCGCAGCATTATTGGCTCCGCCAGTGGCGTCGTCGTCAAAATCCGCCGACCCGAAGTCTCTACCGGAAAGTTCATGGTCTCCGAGGCCAATACCACGCTCTACACTTCTCAAACGGCAACGCCCTCGGTGCTTGACGTGACTTACATGAAATCACTTTAGGAGATCACGATGGCTGACGTCGAGTTCGACAAGCTAGCAGAGGATAGCCCTCTCGGCGACGTCCGAATGCTCATTCCTGACACTGAGCAGCTCAGCAACCCTCTCGCGCCCACCGAGCCGAAGGCATACCTCTTCAGTGACGTCATGATCACCCGCCTTCTGCGCATCAATGCGGGAAATGTCCGGCGCGCTGCGGCCGATGCGTGTGAAGCACTCGGCACCAACGAACTCATGATCCTGAAGAAGATCACGACGTCCGAGGGTCTCTCTACCGACGGCAGCGTGCTCGCGAAGGAGTACGGCGCGAAGGCCAACCGGCTGCGCGCCCAGGCCGACAAGGCAGACGACGACGACAATGACGATGGTGGCGGCTTCATCCACCTCGGGTACACGCGCCAGCCGATCCCGTTCGATGCCGCGAGCCACATGCCGGGTGACGGGAATGTCCCATGGCTCCGCTGAACAGTCGCGGGATCTTCGACCCACGATTCACCGCCCACGTCGCCGTCACGAGCGAGGCCGGCATGACCTCCTCTGTGCTAGTGCGTCGCCGACCGGTCAATCGCCCCATTCCCGAGGGGTTTGGCCCCGACCCCTATCCATTCGTCGACATCTGGCGCGGCCCTGCTCGCGTGCACCCGAAGAAGGGCGACGCTGCCACGAGTGCAGAGTTCGCCGACGTCGCGACCGGCTTCCAGGCCGTCACGTTCGATCTTCCGCTCATCGACGGGGAGTGGCTGATCGAAGAGGGTGCACAGCGGCGCTTCGACATGTCTGATCAGGTGGTCGTGGAGGCAAACGCGTTCCCCGGGCTCGACTTCCTGAAGGACTACGTCTATGTCGTCCGAGAGGCCCTAGGATCGGGGTACGCTTCTGAGCGTCATCTGATCTGCGACGTCGACCTGAAGGGAGGCCCGAACCGTGGGAATCCGACAGTCTAAGGGTACGTCGTTCCTGGAGACCGAGCGCCGGGCCAACAAGAAGCTCGACCGCAAGATCGACGACGTCGAAGACGTGGTCCGTGACTCGCTGGAGGGTGGTGCGCAGCAGATGCGCCGCGTCATCAGCACGAACGGCGTGCGTGACACGGTCCCCAACAACGAGGGCCGCATCGAGACAGGCGACATGCTCGACGACGTCAGCGTGCGTGTGCGTCGCACGAGCCGCGACACGGTCGTCGGCCGCATGGGCTGGCTGCCCGGTGACATCAAGGCGTACTACAAGTTTCAGGATCTCGGCACGCGAGGCTTCTTCACGCAGCCTGGCGGCACGCCTCCCGCCTCTTCGCGGACGAAGCCTCGCGGCGTGCGCCCCATGATGGCGTTCCAAGAGGGGCGCATCGAGGCCGAGAACTCCCTGCGCGACGGGCTGGGCCGGTAATGGCCGAGGTCAGCACAGGTATCGAGCCGGTCCGTCAGGCCATCATGGACCGGCTCGCGGCAGTGATCCCAGCTCAGGTGGCCGGCTTCCGGGGCCAGCTCGTCGGCCCCGAGGCTGTGCCTACAAACGGCGCGGCCGAGCCCCAGCCGTACTACGTCGTCATCTTCGGCGGCCGGCAACGCCTGGCAAGTCGCTACCAGGGCATCGTCGGCGCCCGCGGCGACTCGAAGACCCTCACGGTCGGCGTCGAGGTCTACGGCCGCGACTCGGCCGAGAAGGACCGCCTGGCGGACGCCGTGGAGGATGCCCTGGAGGGCTTCGAGCCCGCAGGTGAGGGCGAGATGCGCTCGCAGTATTCGGGCAAGATCGAGAACCCGATCGACCTCCAGCGCAACCACTTCCGCGAGGGCATCGGCCTCACGTTCCTCTCGGTTGTGAATACCGAGATGCCCATCGACCTCTTCGCAGACCAGCCCGTAACCGATATCTAGTAGGATGGCAGACATGTCCGAGATCAAGACGTACCGACACCCCGTCACGAACCGCATCAAGCGAACCGACCGGCACGATTACGCGCTCATCGCCGGATTCGAGGAGTGGGACGGTGAGGTGGAGATCGACAAGGTCGGAGTCCAGACGGCCGACCTCTCGCTCGCCGATCTGCGCGAGCTGGCGAAGGACCAGGGCCTCCCCGCATCGGGTACGAAGGCCGAGCTGCAGGCGCGTCTCGCTGACGCCGCCGGCACCACCACGACTTCCAGCACCCCCGCTGGGGACACCAAAGAATAACTCCCCAGAAGGAGGGATGGAGAAACCATGAAGAAGATGATGAGTCCGAACACCACGATCGTGTGGGTGGACGAGGACGCGGTCGTCGATCCGCTCAACCCCACGGTCGCTGAGCTGAACGCCGGGCAGAACATCTCGTGCGCGATCGTGCGTGGCTACACGCTCAACCCGACCGCCTCCGACACCGATGGCACCGCGTCCATCTGTGACGAGGGCAACGTCGAGACGCCCACGTACGACAACTACGAGGCGTCGCTGACGTTCTTCTACGAGTCGGACGACACGGACACCACGTCGGTGTTCCTGATCGCCACCGAGCTGTTCGAGCTGAAGGGCGCGCGAGGCTACCTCTACCGCCGCATCGGCAAGAAGAGCAAGGAGCCGTTCGTCGCGGGCGACACCGTCGAGGGCTTCTTCGTCGAGTCGGACAACCCGCAGACGATCGACGGCGGCGACAGCGGTGGGCCGATCCAGCTCACCGTGCCGTTCCTGCAGCAGGGTCAGTACGTGCCGAAGCGCACGGCGGTCCTCGCGGCGGCGCCCGTCACCCCCTAGTCTTCTGCTAGGGTAGGGGCGCGTCATCTTCGGGTGACGCGCCCCTTCTGCATTTACCACACGAGGAGATCATCATGAGCGAAACCACGAACGCCCCCGAAGTCGACGCCGTGCTCGAAGAGCTGGACATCATGTCCTGGCTCGGCGAAGCGGCCAACGCCACCGGCGAGATCGAACTGTACCGCGACGGCCCTCTGCTCGTCGAGCTGCAGGAGCTGACCGACATGGTCGACGACCTGCGCGACGCCCGTAAGCGCCAGGCCGCGCAGCTCCTGGCGCCGGACGTCCAGTCCATCGCAGACGAAGGTTCTAGCGCGATCGACAACGCCGTCGCCCGCATCGAAGAGATCCGCGAGGCCCTGAAGGGCAGCGGCACGACCTGGCACCTGGAGGGCATCAGCCCCGGTGACCGTGACGCGGCGGCGAACAAGTTGGCGAAGGACTCCAGGTTCCGCGCCAAGAAGGCCAGCGAAGACGAGCCGGCCGTGCCCGGTGGATCGGACCACCCCGACTACGCCGACGCGTGGCGCGACCTGCTCATGTCGAAGTCGATCAAGAAGGTCGTCGCCCCGAACGGAGCGGTGAGCACGAAGCACTTCAGCCCCGAGGAGTGCGGCCGTCTGCGCTTCCAGCTCCCCGGCGCGGAGTTCTCCCGCCTGTCGAGCAAGATCGCGCGGCTGAACTACATCAGCTACGACATCGAGCGCCTGGTGGACGTGGATTTCTCGTAGAGGCGCTGACTCGGCCACGGAATCGGGTCTACCACCACTTCATCGACAGCGCGATCAAGCTGGGCACCGCACCGTCGTTCATGCTCCTCAGCAGGGGCAAGAATCCTTCGACGGTGCGGTGGTCGATGAGGGACCGCAAGCTCTACGCGGCTGCACTGCGCCTGCAGGATGAGAAGTGCCCCCACTGTGGCGTGCCTACCTGGCTGGGCCAGACCGCCTCGTCGAAGGTCGAGTTCGAGGTCGGCTTCTCTGTCTGCAACGGCTGCGCCGAGAAGGACGAAGCCACGAAGGACCTGAAGCTGAAGCCCGGCGAGTGGGCTCACATTCACGCGGTCGACGATGAGGGCGGCACCGATGGACTACCATCGAGGTCAGAGGGTTACAAGAACATCGACACACCTGTCTACGCACTTGCGGACGACTGAGTAGCACAGAGAGGACGCCCTGGTGGCACCTGGCAGGGACGATTCGTTCGACTTCGAGATCACCGCGGACGGTCGGGACGCTCGCCAGGAGCTTGCCTCTGTGCTGCAGTCCATGCGGGCGCTCGCCGCCGAGGCCACCCGCTCCGGCGCTGTCGTCGACAAGTCCACCCAGCAGCAGGCCCGGTCGTACGGGACGCTGGCGCGCGAGCTGGGCGTCGTCGAGAAGGCTGCCCTCCAGACCGAGCGCGCCCTCGCTCAGCAGGCCGCGTCTCGTGACCGTGCTCGTGGCGCTCGTGCCAACGCCAACACGGCAGAGGGTCGCCAGGCGTCCAGCGCGGCCGTCGGAGCCAACAACGTCAGCCGGTCGGAGTTCCAGGCTGAAGCCGCCATGATGGGCGCGATCACGGCCGAGCGGCGGGCTCAGGCTGCCATCGCAGCGACGACGAACAAGAACGCGATCGCGGCGGCTCAGATCGAGCTGCAGACGGCCCGCGCTGAAGCGGTCATCGAGCAGTCCATCTCGCAGTCCCGAGCCCGGGAGTCGGCGTCGTCGTCGGCGTCCAGCCTGGCTGCCGCCCGCGAGCGTGTGGCCCTCCGCCAGCAGGAGAACAAGGACCTCATCGCGCAGGGGCAGATCACGCTCCTGAATGACCGCTCCGAGGAGATCAGCGACCGTCGCCAGGCGCGCGCTATGGCCGAGCGGCAGAAGGCCCTCCAGGCCGAGCAGCGGTCCCTGCAGCAGCTCCAGGCCACGGAGCGCAGCCGTGCTATCCAGTCGGAGCGCAACGCCCGTGCGATCGCAGGCGGCTCGACGACGGAGCGCACGAGCGCCCTCGCGGCCGAGCGCATGGCGAACCCGCTGGGCGACATCTCCCAGATCAACGCGACCCGCTACGCCCTCGGGGACACAGCCCAGACAGCAGCCCTGGCCGGTGCCGCAGTCGCGTCGGTCGGCGTGGCATCCATCGTCGTCGCGACTCAGTTCGAGGCCAGCTTCGCTGACGTGCAGCGTGCGGCCGAGCTGACCGGTGGCTCCGTCCAGGCGGTGCGCAACGACCTGCTCGACATCACCAAGACGATGCCGACGAACTTCGCCGATGTCGCGGGCGTCGCCCAGCTCGGTGCTCAGATGAACATCGCGGAGCGCGACCTCGACTCCTTCGCCACCGTCGTCTCGCAGTTCGCTGCCACCACCGACGTTTCCACCGAGCAGACCGCGATCAGCTTCGGCCGGATCTCGAACCTGCTCGACGTGAACCCGGCTGACTTCGACAAGCTCGGGTCGTCCATCTACGACGTCGGTATCAAGTCGGTCGCGACAGAGTCCGAGATCCTTTCGACGACCCAGCAGATCGCCGGTGCCGCTGCGGCTTACAACTTCACCGCCGATCAGGTCGTCGGTCTCGGTGCCGCGTTCGCGTCGCTCGCGATCGCACCGGAAGCCGCCCGCGGTTCGGTGACGCGCATCTTCGGTGACATCGAGAAGGCTGTCGCGACTGGCGGCGAGGAGCTGGAAGAGTACGCCCGCATCATGCGGGTCGACGTCGCCGACGCAACGCAGCTCTGGCAGGCCGACCCCTCCGCGTTCTTCCAGAAGCTCGTGCAGGGCCTCTCGCAGTCGAAGAGCCTCATCCAGGACCTCGGCGCTATCGGCGCCAACGACGTCCGCGACCAGAACCTCCTGCAGCGCCTCGCGGGCAACCCCGAGCTTCTCGCGAACTCGCTCAACATCGCCTCCGACGCATTCGATGAAGGCACGGCGTTGGCCGATGGCTACGCCTACACGATCGACACGCTCGCCGCCAAGCTGAAGATCCTGCTCAACAACGTGCAGGCGCTCGCCGCTGGCGCTGGCACGCCGCTCCTCGGCCCTCTCGGCGTCGTGGTCGACATGCTGTCCGCGTTCATCGGGCTCCTCAGTGAGAACACCGTGCTCGCGGGCTTCGTCGTGGCCCTATCCCTCCTGGTCGGTGGCGTGCTCCTCATGAAGGGCGCGATCGCCGCTGCGATGGCCGGCCTGCTCGCCATGAAGTTCGTCATGGACCAGCTCTCCGCCACCGCGGGCGTGACCGGCATCAACCTCCGGTCGCTGGCTTCCATCTCTCGAGTCGTGGCCGGCCAGTTCGGCCTGACCAACATCTCGATCGCCGGGGTCACCGCCCGCCTCCGCGAGATGGACGTGGCAGCCGCAGGAGCGGGCCGCAGCCAGTCGGCGCTCCGAGGCGGGCTCCAGGGCGTCACCGGAGCCGCCACGGCCGCAGGGACCGCCGTGCGGGGCTTCGGGAAGGCTACCCTTGTGCTGGCGGCGCTCCAGATCGGCACAGAGCTCCTGGGTGCCGGCATCGAGAAGCTGCAGTACCAGTTCGCCTCCGCTGGCGAGCGCGCCGAGAGCTACTTCGGCGACGTGTCCGGCTTCTCTGACGCCGTGGCGAAAGACACCGCGATCTACAACGAGACCGGCGAGGCCATCGCCGTCTACGCCCGCTCGACCGGCGACGCTGGCAAGGCTGCAACGGAGGCGGCGCCCGCCGTCGAGACGTGGATCGGGCTGCAGAGCGAAGTGCCGGCCGCGACCAACGCCGCCACCGCCGCCACCGAGGAGCAGACCTTCGCGCTCGGTGAGAACGCCCGTGCCTGGGTGCAGAACGCATTCGCCGCGCAAGAGTCGATCCAGCAGTTCGCCAACAACCCGGCTCTGGTCGAAGGGTTCAACGAACTCGGCGGCAGCGTCGATGAGCTTCTGGCCCAGTCGCTTCAGGGCACCGGTAGCGCGTACGTGCAGGCCATCGCCGACCGCGCCAACGAGGCGGCAGCGCAGCTCCAGGGGCAGCTCGACCAGAGCCGTGACCCTGCCGAGATCGCGCAGCTCACCGACAAGATCGCGCTCTACGACCGACTCGCGCAGGATCTTCCTCGCACGCTGGGCGCTGGAACCGCTGCCGTCGAAGAGCTGGCGCAGGCCGAGAAGGAGGGCGCGGCCACGTCGGAGTTCCTCGGTCAGAAGATCGCTGAGACTGGCGACGAGGCCGAAGCTGCCGGTGGCGATGTTTCCACTCTGTCGGACGAGCTGGACAAGATGTTCGGCACGGTCGACGCGGGCGCTAACTTCGCGACGTCGCTCCAGGCGCTCTTCTCCGGGATCAAAGACGGCGGCACGTCGTTCGACTACCTGTCCGAGTCGGGTCGCACGAACCTGTCGAACCTCCGGGATTCGATCGAGGCCACAGTGGCGTACGGCGAGACGATGGGGCTCAGCACAGCAGAGAGCATCCAGCAGCTCTTCGCCGAGCTTCAGGCGCAGGGCGTCGACACGGCTTCGCTGATCCAGCAGCTCTCGCTCGAACCGTACATGTTTACGGCCACGCTCGATGACAGCGACGTTCGCCAGAAGCTGGTCAACATCGGCACCGCCGCCGCAATGGCCCTGACCGGCAAGGGCAACATCGCTGACATTTTCAAGACGGCTGCACCGCCGACTCAGAAGCTGAACTTTGCGGCCGACGCGCTTCGCGGCACCCTCTCGAACGTGGCGCAGGTCGCACCGCGTGCAGCTAAGGGTGTCGACAAGGCTGCCGAGGCTGCCGAGAAGGCTGCAAAGAAGGTCGTCACCCTCAACGACTACATGTCGGATCTGCAGGGTGTTTTCAGCGACGCTACGAGCTACCGCTTCGGAGTGCAGGATGGACTCGACGAGGTGGCCGGCAAGTGGGCCGACATCAACGATGAAATCAAGCAAAACCAGAAGGACGTTCAGGATGCTCAGCGAGAACTGCGCGATTACCGCGTAGAGCTGGGGCTACTTCGTTCCGACCTGTCGCAGCAGAAATACTTCCTGCGCATCGCCGTGCAGTATGGCGACACGCTGCGCGCCGAAGAGATCTCCGCTGAGATCGCAAAGACGCAGGCCGACATCGCAGACAAGTCGGGCGACGTGGCGGACGCACAGCGTGAAGCTGCGGCCAAGACCGACATGTCGAGCATGTCGTACCGCGAGCAGCGCGAGTCGCTGTCCGACCTGTATGGCTCGTACCAGCAGATCATCCTGGAGTACGCGCGCTCCGGCGCATCGCAGGAGCAGCTTCGGAAGAAGACCGAGGAGCTGCGCAGCGCGTTCGTACGCCAGGCTCAGCAGGCCGGCTACTCGAACACGCAGATCCAGCGATACTCGGTTGCGTTCAACGACCTGACCTACGCGATCTCGAAGGTGCCGCGAAACGTCAACGTCGCGATGAACGCGAACCCCGCCGTTCAGGCTGCCAACGATTTCCGCGCCAAGTTGGATCTCGCTAACGATTCACTGAACAAGCTGCGCAAGAACTCCAGCAACCCGATCTCCGCGCCGACCGTGAGCGACGCAGCACTCCAGCGCGGCGCTCGTGCTGCGGCGCTCCAGCAGGAGATCAACATCAATCTCGCAAAGCAGGGCGAGGCGATGCGCACCCTGAATGTCGCCGACACCGTTCGCTATGGAGCGGCAGCAACCAACGCCATCACGAAGCTGCGCAGCGGCAACTACGCCGACGGTGGATTCGTCCCCGGCTCGCGCCCTGGTGATCGACGCGTCGACAATGTCAACGGCGTCCTCCCTGACGGCTCCGTCGTCGGTCTGCAGGGCGGCGAGCCGATCATCAACAACCGCGCTCGTGACCTGTACGGCGACAAGATGTTCGAGCAGATCAACTCGCTGAAGTTCAAGCCGCAGATCACCCCGAACATCATCGTGCAGGGCGGATCGGGCGGTGGCGACGGGCCGACCTTCCTGTCCGCACAGGACCGCCTGCTCCTGCAGCAGATCCGCGATAGGATCGGTCTCAGCATCACCGGCAACGCTCTCCAGTCGGCAGTCGGTGCCGCTAACCGGACCGGCAGCATTCGGAAGGACAGCTAGTGGGCAACAAGCGACAGATGTGGATGGGACCGCGGGGCGGTGAGCGATGGGTCGCCGCTCCCGACCGTGGCCCTCGATCGACGCGTGCTGGCTACTCAAAGAAGAGCGAGTACATGAACGGCGGGGCAGGCGTGCGCACTTCTCGTGCCGGCCACTGGGAGTACACCCTCACGTGGAACGCCAAGAAGCGTGCCGACGTCCGCCCCATCGTCGACATGTACGACGGGCTCTATGACACGGTGCCGGGCACGAACCCGATCTACTTCATCGACCCCTTCGCGGCCGACGCCAACCTGTTCAGCCAGGCATGGGCGTCCCCGTTCATGGCCGGCTACGATGCAATGCCCATGATCCAGGGTGTCCGACCACGGCTCGTGCCGACCGAGATCAACCCCTACGACTACCCGGTGCGGAGTGCCCGGTACGAGAACACTGGCACACCTGCTCAGTTCTATCTGCCGATCCCCCCGGGTCACACGTTGCATGTCGGAATGCATGGCTCGACGACGGGCGCTGGAGCCATGATGATGCGCCGCATCACTGCGCGTTTTCCCGAGACAACATCGGCTCCCGAAGTTCTCCCGATGACTCCAGTGACATCGACTACGCGCTTCTCGAACACCATCCGCGGCGACGAGAACACTTTCGGCGTCGAGTTCTACCTGGCGACAGCCGGTGGCACCACGACCATCTCGGGCATGATGGCGCAGATCCTCCCCGACGGCCAGCGCCCATTCGCGTCCGAGTTCATCTCCGGCCAGGGAAACAGCGGCTGTGCTTTCGCGTCCCGTCCCGAAGAGAGCCCGCAGAGCGCAGCGCGTGACATCTACGGCCTGTCGGCAGAACTGGTGGAGATCGGCGCATGGCTGTAGACATCACCGTCGGCGACACGGTCTACATGAACGCAGTCGACTACACCGTCACCGAAGACTCTACCCCGACGAATGTCGATGACTTCTCTGGCGGTGTAGGAGAGATCACGTACACGTACGATCGAACGCCGGACGACTTCCGGCACCGCAACAAGAAGGTGACGCTGAAGGACGGCCTGCACGGCGTCGTGTCCGGCCTCGTCAAGAGCGTCAGTCGAGACGATTTCACGTCAACCGTCAGCGCCTATGCGCGCACGATCGCACTTTCGGTCCAGCGAACGACAAAGCCGTACCGCGGGACTTTGGGTGGCGCACTACGCTACTACTTGTCCCTTGTCGATCTCGCTGACGTCGACATTATCATCGACCCCACGCTGGAGTCGCGAGCTGTCGTCCTGCCGGGCTGGACCGATGAAGTCTATCTTCGCGTAGCCAAGCACCTCTGTGCTGCACAGCAGATGGAGATGTCTTACGTCTCAGACAAAGTGGTCTTTCGCCCGCTACGCACTCGCATCGCTGAGCGTTTCCGTGATTCCGATGTCAGCATGTCGATCGACGAATCCAACCTGGCGCAAAAGGTGCGACTGAACTACTACAATCCGGTCTGGAAAGATCGGGCGCTCGCCTATCCTCTCGGTGGGTGGAACGAGGATGTTGAGATTTTCACGGTCGATGCAGGTGAGACCGTTGAGTTCGATGATGTCGAAGTCAGCGCGTCCCTCGAAAGCGTCGAACAGCCAGTCTGCGTCACAAACGTTGGCCCAGAATATTCTGCAAGCAGCGTTTACACGGTCATGGGTTCCGACAGCCTGCCGATTCCTCCCGCTCAGTGGGAAGCACAGGGGGGTAGCCTCCGCGTCGTTGTGAACAAAGACACGCGCAGCCTGAAGATCGTCATCCGTGGCGCTAGGGAAAAGAAGTATGCGCCCTACAGCATCGCAGTGTCGTCGGGGTCGGGGAACGACTACTCGACTCTGCGCATCGTTGGCAAGGGGGTGTTCCTCGACAAGCAAACAATCGAAGCCGATACTGGCTACGGTCCCGACCAGGCGACAACCGAGATCGCTGGCGACGCCGAGAACGAGTTCGTTGGCACGTATGATGAGGCGCAGCAACATCTCGGCCGCGCGCTGTCTCGATACGGCAGCCCGACCATATCCGTTAGTGCAACGACGAGTGGTATCAATCGTCGCGGCGACACTGGCTCTTATGCTTTTGCGACTATCGGCCAGTTCAACAAGGAATACAAAGGCATGACCATCGGAGGATTTAATACCCTCTGGTCAGGTAAGACGATCAAAGAGTTCAACGAGTTCTGGCGCAACACTGTCCTGAGTGAGTTCGAGAATCAGTCGTTCGGGAACGTGGCGGGTGCTCGAATGCGTGAGGAGGACAAGTTCTTTAGGATTCGCAGCGCAACTAACAAGGCTGGAATCGTCAGCTATCGAGGCGACTCGGATACGATCATCCGCGACTTTAATACAGAATGGGCCGGCAAAACTATCGGCGACTTTAACCGAGCATGGGCCGGCAAGAAGATGGCGGACTTCACGCTGCACCCATTGGCAGGAGCGACTAATGAGTGATATCGCACCCGGCGATCCGCTAAACAATCTTCCACTGTTCCCTGACGCCAATCTGGAAAGCGGCGCAATGCCGTGGGCGCGCAGAATCCAGAAAGAGCTTCTGGCGCTTATGCGCAGCACTCGTCGACAGATCAATTACCTGAACAACGCGAACAAGCGCACCACGGCCACGCTTTCGAGTCAAGGCCGCACGCTGATCCAACTCGCAGCCACTCAGGTAGAGCTGGCGAGCATTCAGGACGACCAGGCTCAGATTCTCATCGACGTGCAGAAGGCTGTCGACGCGTCCGGCCGTGCGATTTCGCGCCTCGATGCATTGGCTCGCTCTGAGTACGCATCGAGCAATGCACAGTTCGGGAACTTCACTGGCTTCTACACCGGAACGAAGCCCGAAGTCACAATCACGAGCCCGACGGGCAAGCTTCAGCTTCAGTTCGGTGGATCGCTCAACGGCGGAAGTGGATATTTCGTCTACACTGTCATCCGAAACGACACTGGTGAAGCTTTCGTCAACCGAGACACTGTTGTGGAAGACCCGTCGCGTCGTGTTGCACTTTCCGGTGGAGCATCATTCTCGCCCTCGGGCTACAACACCATCGTCATCAGCGTCCCCGCGAACGTGTCTCTCACCGTGCGCTGTGAAGTGTACGCCGAAAGCACGTTCGTCACCTTCGTTGGCCGTTCCATCTTCGCGCAGGTCGCGCCCTAATCAGCTAGGATACCCCCATGCCAAACCCCAATCTCCCGTCGATCGTTCGCGTCAATGAGCAGACGGGTGTCGACACGCTTGATCAGCTTCTCAACAATCAGGCGATCAGCACGGAAGCTCTCGTTCTGGCCCTCCGCCGCATCGCTCCCGCCGCGGTGTCCGGTTTGACGCAACGGTCGCAGATCTTCCCGATCCCCGCGCAGGGTGACAGGTGCTTCCGACTTGACCGGGGATGGGAAGAGGTCTACTACAAAGACTACAGTGCGGACTCCAATCCGGGTGGAGCTGCATGGGCCGGTACGGGCACGTGGATTCCCGTGTCTGGGACAATGCCCACCCTCGATGTCATTACAGACGCCGTGAACACACACAACAACAGCGGCGGATGGGTGACGAAGACGGGCCTCACTGCCGGAACGATTCGCCGCCAGACTGGCAATTTTGGAGTCGGAAATGGAAGCTGGACCTTCCCCTTCCCTGGCAGCTATCAAATCAGCGCAGAGATCGGGTTGGCAGGGTCCTCTTCGGGCACCCGCGGCTTGCGCGTGCTCATCGACGACGCCCTTACCAGCACAGACCTCGCTCGCGCTACAGTGACAGGCGCTGGCTCCATCCAGATGTTCACGACTCACGCTTTCGCTTCCGCGGGCCAGGTCGGAGTGCTCCAAGCATTCCAGGACAGCGGCGGCAACCTTGCAATGCCCTCAGCCCGTCTTCGGGTCCGATTCCTCGGCCCCGAATAACCACTACCCGAAAGGCACCATCATGCTCGCCACCTTCCGCAAGATCCGCTACGCCCTCGCGGCCGTCCTGCTCGCCGCGCTCTTCGTCGCACTCTCGCCCACCGTCGCCTCCGCTGCGGCCGTGGATGCCGGCGCGGCCCCGACGATCGTGTTCGCGCCCGACTGGGTGCTCGTGCTGACCTTCATCGTCGGCACCGCCCTCCCTGTGCTGACGGGCCTCGTGACCAAGACCGTGACGTCGGCTAGGCGCAAGGCGCTCATCCTCCTCGGACTGTCGGCCGTCACCGGCCTGCTCTCCGAGCTGCTCGCGGCCGTGACCGCCGACGTGACCTACGACCTGTTCTCCGGCCTCATGACGGCCCTCGGCGTGTTCATCCTCGGCGTCGCCTTCCAGTTCGGCTTCTGGCGCCCCTCCGGCGTCACTGCGACCGTGCAGGCGGTCGGCGACAAGGGGTCGATCGCCTCCTGATCCCCAACGACGAGATCCCCCGGCCGCTTTCGGGCGCCGGGGGATTTCTCTTTGTCATCGAGGTATATACTCGACCAGACAGCGAGCAGGCCCGAGCAGTAGGATGACCGCATGACCATCACCCCCCCGAACAAGGCACGTAGGTTCGTCTACCTCTACGACTGGATCGAAGAGCCTCGTCTCATCCGGGTGCTGCTCTTCCTCATCTACGCCGTCTTCGGCTACGGCGCGTACATCGCGCTCTTCTTCCCGCCGCCCACGATCCTCGCGGCGCTCGGCCAGGGCTACATGCACGCACTCGCGAGCTTCCTGACGTTCGGAGCGATCACGGCCGGGGTCGCAGTTCTGCCGGGGTGGTACTGGCTCGAACGCGCAGGCGCTGCGTCTCTGACCGTCGGTGCCGCGCTGTATGCTGTCACTGTAGTCTCGTTGCAAATCCTGGATGGCAGCGAACTGAATCGGGGGCTTCAGCTCACGTTCGTGGTAGTGGTCTTCCTGGCACTCATCGTTCGCCTGGCGTCGATTCGGGGAGCTGACCTCGACCCGAAAAGGTAGCCCCTCGTCATGGAAAACTCGCTCGTTCAGGGGATCATCGGGTTTCTGACCGCTGGCGGAACGACGGGCGTCGCCTTCGTCACCGCGCGAGGATTCTGGCGCTGGTGGACCGGCCGTGCCGGACGTGAGCGGATGCGCACTCGCTCGATCGCAGACGAGAAGGACGCCGCCCTCAATCTCCTCGACGATGAGGCGACCTACCGGCGCGCCGTCCAGGAGTGGGCATCCAAGCTGGTCCGCATCATCCACGAGGCCGGCCTGGGCCACCTCATCCCCGAGGAGCCTCAGAACCCCGCCGACGAGCGCCAGAAGCGGCCCCCGCTGGAGTCCCGGCAGTCCGCCAGGCGCCGCCGCGAGGGCCGCTGAGCCTCACTCTCCGGGGTCAGGGGCGAACAGCTCGACCGTCGGCCGGTTGCCTTGCAGGATGGCCCACGCGAGCGCGTGGCGGACGGCCTGTGCCTGGTCCGCGTGCCCCTTGCCGCCCGGCCAGTAGCCGTGCTTCTTCAGGTCGTCGTGGCTGACGATCGTCCGCTGCCCGGGCATCTGGACGGCCACGGGGAGGTCGTAGGCCCATCCCAGCGTCTTCATCATGCCGACGATCTCCAGAGGGCCGGCGTTCACCCGCGGGATCAGCGGCACGAAGTTCTCGACGACGAGCTGGTCAGCCTCATTGCGCAGCGCCTCCCCGAGGCGCGAGCCGTCGCGGGTGATCTCCGCCAGGAAGGGGTCGGGACCACCTGGCACGAGCCCACCGTCGAGCACGAGCGGCGGGTGGTCACCGAACTGGATGAGGGACCACCCGCTGCCCCGGATCTCGCGCGTCGTCTTCTGCTGGTCGCCTCCGCCGTCGACCGCGAGCACCTTCACGAGAGGCCCCGAGCCTCGCGGTCAGCCGCCTTGCAGTGCAGCACGACCGACTCGACGAGTGAGCTGCGCGTACCCGACGGCCCAGTCAGAGCGCGGATCATAAGCCACGGCGCTCGGGGGTCACCGCTACCATCTGTCCTGCTCGGCACCGACAGGACGCTGGTCACCTCCCAGAGCTTCGTGCTCGTCGGGTAGCGCACGACGTCGTCCTTCTCGATCTCAGGCATCATTGCCCCCTTCTGCAAGAATCGTTCGCAGCTCATCGAAGTTCGGCTCCCAGCCCTCGTTGTCGCGCAGCCACTCACGTACGCGATTGACCCGTTCCTGCTCAGCGGCGAGTTCGGGAGCGATGAGCTTACCCGTCTCGTGGTCGATCGTCTTTCCGATGGTCGAGATCGGGTGCTTGCGACCGCACATGCACTTGTGAGTGCGTTCAGCCATTGTCGGCCTCCTTCTTCATGGTGCGTTGCTGGTACAGGATGGTGCCGAGCGAGATGCCGGTCAGCACAGAGAGGAGCTTGGTGGACGTCCCGGTGGCGACGACTCCTCGAATCAGCGTGCCGCGTGCGGGATCTTCGAGGTTGCCGGTGAGCTGGAGGATGACATCGAGTGTGGCGACGTCGAGCTTACCCGAAACTTCGCTCCGCCTTCCACTCTTGCGATGAGAAACGAACGCCCGAGAGAATCCGGTGAGGCTGGCGATGTGCGTCGGGCTCCAGAAGTTCTGCTCGGAGAACTTCTCGACCTGCTCGATGATCCACTCCTTGCTCTTCTGGTTCGAGCGGACATCGTTGCGCAGCACGATGGCTTCCATGACACGTCGCTGATGGTTCACAGCACTGCCTCCAGGAATCTCTGCTTCGACGTTGGGTCGATCTGTGAACGGATCGCACCCGACATGACGGCACCCTCGACAAGCTGAGCGAACTCGCCCGGCTTCTTGTCCATCTTCGAGTATGCCTCTTCCCACTTCACCCAGCCACCCTTGCGGATGCAGATGTCGACGAGCTGGTTCATGTCCTTCTTCCAGTACGACTCACTGACCATCGTGGATGACTTCACCATGTCGGCAGCCCATCCGTTCAGGTAGCTGATCGCCACGAGCGCGTCGTCGAGTGTCACCTTGTCACGCTTGTCCGCCATTGCCAAGAGGGTTGCGGCCTTGATCGCGGACTTGCCCATGCGGTCGAGCGCGGCCTCCAGGATCTCGGCACGCTCGTGATTGCGAACGGACTCGCCGAGATCCCAGTTGGCGTCGTTCCACCGCTTCCATGCTTCGTCGGTCCACCGGATCGAGATGGTGACACGGTCGGGGCTGAGCTTCGCCCAGTGGGTCCGCGCCAGCATGAGGTTCTTGATCAGGGACAGGTAACCGGGGTCGCCACTGATCACTTCGTTCAGCGGTGCCTGGTCGAGCCATTCGCTCTCGCGAGTGCGGGGCGGTGCCTCGCCGATGACGTGGATGAAGCGAGCCAGGAATCCCTTGCGGAAGTCGTCGATGGTCAGCACTTCGGTCACCTGCGAGACGATGCCCATGAAGAACAGGACGAAGTTCACTTCGGCCGACTGTGCGTTCTGCACGTCACCGCTCGCGCGCTTCTTGCCGGAGACCTCGCCGTCGTACAGCGCGGTGAGCACGTCGTTCAGGCCGGCCATGTAGTTCTTGCCCTTGACCTCACTGAACATGCCCTGCACCTCGTCACGGTGAATCAGTGACGACTGTCGCGGCTTCTCCAGGAGAGCGTTCTCCAGACCTTCCGACGTGAAGTTCGAGCCCTCGTCGTACTGATGGGTCGAGTTCTGTAGCCCCTTGATGATCTTCAGCATGAGGTTACGCGACGTCGACTTGCGAGCACGAGTCGTCTTGCCCATGACCAAGAACCACAGGTTCAGTCGCAGCTTGCCGAACTTCGGGTGAGCGTGACCGTACTCGCCAAACACGAGCGAGAGGATCGTGAAAATGCTGGCGATGTGATACACCGGCGCAGCGTCGGTCTTAGACGTTGCCCAGTCCACGTAGTCGTCGATGATCGTGTGAAGCGAGTCGACTCGTACGTGCTCCTCTTCGGTGAGCAGGTCGATCTCAAAGTCGGGCACGGCCACCGTTTGCGGCATGTCCATCGAGGGCGTGACAGCCGCGATCTCGAACGTCGAGTTCGATGCGTCGTATGTCGACGCCATGTGCGTAGTCGTGCGCATCCCGTGCGTCTGCTCCGCTTTGTAGACGTCGCGCCACAGGTCTAGGTCGGGGTTCGGCCTCGGGGTGTATCCACCCTTGCCGTCTTTCACTCCACGAGCGAACTTGTTGCAGGCAGACTGACGAGCAACGACGAACACCTCGGGGGCCGAGAAGCCCATGCGGAACATCTCGTTCTCCAGCATGAAGAGGCGCTCATCCCAGCCGGACGATGTGCCGAAACCGGTCGGCTCCTCCGTGAACAGCTTCAGGAGATCCTGTCGGCCACCGAGCTGCGCCAGCACAGAGGTGATGTCGGGGAGGTCGGCCGGAAGCTCATCGAGCGAGACGGCTCCGACATAGGAGGAGTTCTCCGTCTTCGGGTATGCCTCTTCGAGCTGCTCGATGGTGTACGTGTGCCCGTTGTCCACCCACTCGATGCGGTGGGCTCCGCCGCCCTTGGTGTTGAGCGTGCCGGGGATGCGAAGGATCTGCGTCGAGTCGTATCCGCCCGGGTCGGTGCCGCAGTGCTTGTGACCCTCCACCATGTCGTCGTGCATCGAGCTGTCGTGGCGGTGCGCCGCGCTGATCTCGAACCCCACGCGCTCCAGGCGCTGCGGGTCCACTTCGCCCTCGGTGATCCAGTAGTCGTGCTGATGACCGGGCGACGAGAAGACTGTGATCGAGGGAGGCAGTCGGTAGCCACCGGTCTTCGATCCGTCCACGCCGTCGTTGTCGACGTACGCCGCGCGCTGCGCGATGCGGTCAGTGGAACGACGCGTTGCCGACTTGTAGAGCGGGACTGCGAAGTAGAGATCCTCTTCGAGTCGCAGGCTCATGTAGCGGCCGATGCGATCACGTTCGAGCGGCCAGCGGAACTCCTTCGTGTCGGACGGGTCGCCGGTGCGATTCCCCGCCTCGTCTTGTCGCTTCTGCTGGAACTGAACGTAGTGGTTGTCGTTCTGTAGGCCCCAGACGCGGTCAAGGAAATCGAGCTGCTCCACGCCGCCTCCTCTGTGTGTGGTGGTGTTGCTGGTACGGGGAGAGCCCCGCGAGCATGGCTTTACCCACGGGGCTCTCTGTGCTGCTCAGCGGCGCAGCTACCGCATCTGGTGACGACCCTGGGTTACCAGGGGTTCTGGCCGGCCTGCTGGACCGAGCCGCCGAAGCCGCCCTGGGCGGGCGCCTGCTGCTGTCCGGGCTGGGGAGCCGGTGCGGCCGGGGCCGGGGCGAACGCCGTCTGGGCTGCCTGCTGGGGGAAGCTCTGCTGGGCCGGGGGGAACCCCGTGACCTGGCCGGGGAACGCGGTGCCCGAGGTGAAGCCACCCTGGCCGACCTGACCGCCGCTGGCCTGGTGCTCGCCCATGATCTTGTCGATGGACCGCTGCTTCACGTTCGTCGGGGTGAACGTCGGCATGGCCTCCTTGGCGGAGAAGTAGCCGGTGATCCGGTTCGACGAGAGCATCCGGGGGCTGCCGTCCTGCTCGTAGTTGGGCTCGCCACCCTTCTTCTTCGACCAGAACATCTCTTCCTCGACGCGGATGAAGACGCGCTGGCCGACGAGCTCCTCCTTCGAGGGGAGCGCCACCCAGCGACCACCCTTGCCGTCGGGGTTCTTCTGGTAGTACTGGTCGATCGTGCCGAGCGCGGTGGCGATGTCGTAGATGCGGAAGATGGTCTTCTGCACGAGGCCGACGAACGCGTCACGGACGTCGACACCGTCGAAGGGTCCGCCGTCGATGCGCACCTTCAGGTCGTAGAACGGACCGTCCTTGTTTTCCTTCAGCTCGCAGTCGAAGATCGTGCCGGGGTAGATCCCGTCGGTGACCTGCGTGTGGTTGTTCTCGTTGGCGGTCCAGTCGGTGTCGCCGAACTGGCCGGGAAGTGTGAGGGGTGCCATGTTGTTCTCCTAGTTGCTCTGTGCGGTGGTGGGGATTCCGGCTTCGATCAGCTCGAAGATGCCGGGGATGGTGGGGTTGTCGATGGACGACGGCAGGAACGACTCGTACCGGTTACCCGTGACGTTGCCCTCCTGCTGGCCGACCTGCAGCGTGCGGACGCTCTGGCCGGTGTTCGGGTCGGTCTTCACGGTGAGGTGGCCGATGATGTCGAAGACCTGGCCGAGGCTCTTGACCGATCCACCCTGGAGGCCGAAGTTGGTCATCCACTGAGCGGTGCGGTCGTTCTTCTCGGTCGTCTCGTGGATCAGGAAGATGACGAGGAAGGGCGCGTTGTGCAGCTTCCATGCCGTCTTCTCGGTCCAGTCGCCGACGTCGCCCCACGCCTTCTGCGTGTTCGACGCGCCGACCGCGAGCATGTGATCGCGGGCGTTCTTCTGCATCTTGTCGTAGGTGTCCACGATGACCACGCCGTAGTTGTGCGGCACGGTGAGCAGTTCGTTGACGACCTGCTCGAACGCGATGTGGTTCGCGATCGGCACCTGATCGACGTTCGGGTAGGCCGACGCGATCGAGGCCGTGCCAGACTCGGCTTCGAGGATGAGGACGCCCTTGCCGGCAGCGCGGAGGCCCGCGATCTCGTAGGCCGATGCGGCGAGCGTGGTCTTGCCCGCCTTCGGCTTGCCGACGATGCAGATGCTCTTCGGCCGAGTCATGGTCGACACCGGCTTGATCCACTGCTGGAATGAGAGTGCGCCCGGCATGGGCGGCGCGGGCGCCTGCTGCTGCGGGGCGACGGGTGGTGCCTGCTCGGGCTGCGGCTGAACCGCGGGCTCGTCAGGCACGGGCGGTGTCGTTCTCGACGATGTCCGTGACCTGATGCGTGGTCAGGGCGGGCTCGCCGTGGTGGTCGACGAACTCCTTGTTGGCGGCGACGGGGCTCGCGGCCTCGATGACCTCGGACTGACCGGAGCGACCGGTCACTTTGAAACGCTTCGCGGGCATGGTTGCCCCCTTCTCTTGTGTGTGGTAAGTCACCCGAAAAATCCGGGGTGGCAGGTGTTGCAGGAGGAGTCCGACGGCAGCTCGTGGTGCCTGCCAAGCTGAACCCACTGGTAGACGCTCGTGACCCTGTCGATGATCTGCTGGGCAAGATCGGGGTTGTACTCCCACTCGTAGCCCCACAGATCGTCGACCCCGAAGGCGTCCCGTGGAATGAAGACTAGCACGCCCGTGGACCTATCGTAACCACTCAGGCGGGCTCCGTGGAGGTACATCGTGAGCTGCCCGAGGTAGCTGGGCGGTGGCCCCTGGATCTTGTAGACCTTCACCTTCTTCTTCGACGTCGACTTCCAGTCGCCAATCACCTCCTTCGTGATGACGTCGAGGCTGCCGTAGATGTCGCCGTAGCCGGGGATCGTGCAAATGAAGACCTTCAGCTCGAAGACTGCTCCGCTATCGGGGCCGAACATCTCCATCGCCATGTCGTTCTTGCCGGGGATCGGCCGCATGACGACGGTCGCGAGCTTCTCGATCAGCGTGTGCATCGCTGTCCCCAGCCAGGGAAACATGCTGAACTCGCGCTCCGGCTGATCGCCGGCCATCTTCCGACCGAGACACTTCAGGCACGGGTCCGCCATGTCGGACGGGCCGATGGTGCGCTGCTGATCTCGCGCCGTCTCGGTGACGATCAGCTCACGAGCGGCTCGCATGAACCGCTCGAAGTCGAGGCTGCCCATTAGAGCTGGGACGCTTGCTTCAGCGTCTCCGCCACGGCCCACCGGAGCGAGTCGACACCCTGCGGCAGCGCACCGAGCTTGACCAGCGCCTCCTGCACGCCGGGCAGCACCTGGTCGACCGTCGGCCCAGTCGGCAGCGGGTGTCGCTCTTCGGTGACCGTGACCATCGTCACGCTCTTGACGACGGCCTGCGGCTGGTAGGCAGGATCGCGCAGCTCTTGCAGGCTGGCGACGAAGTCGTACGCCTCGTCGGCCGTCGGGAAGGTGGTCTCGATGTCGGTGGGGATGCACTCGATGCGCCACACCTCGACTTCTGAAATCAGGTTAGGCGTTGCCATGCATGTCCTCGATTCTGGCGATCAGATTGTTGATCGCAACTCGTTGTGCGGTGACCCTACCAGGGACGAACATCTCGCCGTAGAAGGATGCTCCCGCGAATTGGTTCTTGCCGTCGAACGTGACCGTGCCGACCTTCATGTTGTTCGCATCCCGCAGCTCGAACGTCTGGCCGGTGAACTCGTGGTTACCCAGCATCGTGACGCCCGTGCCATCGAGCGCATCCCAGACCTGATCGTAACCGGACGGCTTGCGGACTGCCCCGCGGCTGTTCTTCCGCGAGTGATCGTACTCTCTCCCGTCTGTGCTCACGCGTCCACCGCCGCCTGCTGGATGCTCGGGAAGGGCTGAAGGGCAGGGGCCGGCTTTGGCTCGGGCTTCGGCTTGACCTCGCGCGGGCGGGTGGGAGCCTTCTTCGGGGCCGGCTTCTTGACGGGCGCCGGGCGCACCGCCTCCACGACGGCAGGCTCGGCCTCGACCACGGGCGCAGCGCGCAGCGGCTTCACGATGAGGTCCGTCAGCACAGAGGCTGCGAGGTAGACGGCCCACGGCATGATCCCGGCGAACCCGATGCCACCCCAGAACGCGAGCGGGTCGGGGTTGGCGAGCGCGGCGACGTGCACGATGTTGCCTGCGCTGCTGATCGCGGTGAAGACGATGGTCCCGAGGATGGCCTTCTTCACCTTGGCCTTCTTCCGCTCGTCGTAGCGCAGGATCACCTCGGCCGTCTTGTAGACGATGATCGCGAGGTCGACGGCGAGTGGGAGCGCCCAGTACAGGTAGGGCGGGAGCCCCAACCAGGGCGCGACGGCGTAGAGCCCGCTGAAGGAGACGATCGACGCGAACACGAACAGGCCGAACACTGCGCCGGTGACAGCGTAGAGAAGCCATGGCGCTCCGGCGCTGACGCGAGCCCCGGCTTGCGTCTTAGGGGATCTCGGGGACGTGCTCATGTTCTCTCCTGAACTCTTCGACGGTGGCCGGCATGGGCATCGGCCCGATGAAGACGCTACCGTCCTCGGTGTCTGCGACCTCGCGCTCTTTCGGCTTGCCCGGCATCGAGTGCTTCTCGCACGGGCGTTGGCCGAAGCCGTAGCCGTCGTTCCGGCAGTACGGGTCGGTCGAGATCATCCCGGTGAGGTAGTCCTGGGGGCACGAGCAGCAAAAGCAGTTCGTGCGCTCGAACGTGGACGGGAACGCGTGCACGAGTCGGCTCTCGATGCCCTGGGGCGTGGTGACGACCTCCGTCCACGTGACCGACCCGTCTTCGTGGCCGACAGCGTCGATCTTCTTGACGCGGTTCACTCGATGATCTCCCAGCCCTCGTCGGTGCGCTGGATCTTGTCGCCGGGCTTCAGCGTGAGCGCGTTGGTGATCGTGTCGAGATCGAGCCAGGATGAGCCCTCGCCGAACATGGTGTCGGCTTCCTCGTGTCGGATCTTGCCGGTCGCGTACCTCCTGCGCAAGCTCAGCACTTCCTGGTCTTTTGCATCCACCTCGTCGACCAGCTTCTCTGCGCTAGCCTCGGTGCCGGTCCATTTCAGAAACGTGGGGTCATCCATTAGTCCTCCTGAGTGATGAAGTTGCAGTAGTAGTCGCCGAGACCATTCTCCAGATACCGGCCACCCTTGTCTTCGCAGAGCTGCTTTAGCGCCGCCTGCTTGACGATGTTCTCTTCCGTCTCTTCGCCGCATCCAGAAACGAACACGATAATGAACGCCACGACGACCGCTGCCGAAAAAAATCGACGGCGGATCTTCCCACGCGGGCTCATCTCCAGCTCGCAATCGGAACGTCGGGCGCGGCAAGCGCGAGCGCCGTCACGAAGATCGCGATAGCGACGCCGACGATGACGGCGTCCCAGTCGTCCTCGTTCATGAAGTAATCTTCCGGTTTGCGACGTCGAGGATAACGGACATCGCGAGTGAGGTGGGCGTGTCGGCCCTGTTCTTCTGAAGCGCCGCGCGCACCTGCGCCTCGGTGATCGGCTCGGGGGCGACCGTCGGCGGCGTCGTCTCCCACTCGCCCATGAGGTCGCGCGCCTCTTCGTCGGTGTACCGGTCGCCATGCTCGTCGACCCAGTGACGGCGCGGACCACCGCCGAGGGTAAGCCGAAACATCGTGCGCGGCTGATCGCGACCGCCGTAGATGGTCGTCCCGGGCTCGGTCGGCAGGGGCGGGGGCGGCGGGGTGGTGAGGCCGTCGGGCAACAGCGGGCCTAGCACCTTTGCCGCCGACGGGTACCAGTCGTTCACGCGCTGCCACGCTTCGCGCTGCTCGTCGGTGAACTCGCTCACAGCCCGGCCTTCTTCGAGATCTCGGTGATGACGCCACGGTCGCTCGGGGAGAGCTGGACCAGTCGCTCCTGCGTCTCCACCTTCTTCTTCATCGCGTACCGCGCCGACTGGATGAGCTGCTCCGCGATTCGCATCGCCTCGTCGGGCGTCACGCGGGCGACAGCGCCGGGGCGGTTCTTCAGCCAGTCGATGCCGAAGGTGATGTCGACCATGCCGGGGACATCTTCGCGACGTCGGGTGCGCTCGTCGAAGTTCTCGGACGTCTTCGCGTTCATGAACGTGATGCTCTTGTCGGCCATGATGCCTCCTCTGTTTGTGTGGTGTGGGCCGGGCGGGAGTCGAACCCGCGTCCTCTGCCTGTGTTGCGGCGCGCTCCAGTGCTCTACCTCTGAGCTACCGGCCCGTTTGGCGGGGCACCCGTTCCACGGGGTGCCCCTTGCTCGTTCGAGTGCGAGTCGTCAGACATAGGTGCACTATCGGAGAGCCAAACCGTCTACCCGCGATGACGCGGAGAGCTTACTTGAACGTGACCTTGCGGTTGCCCTCGTCGTAGAACGCCGACGCGGCGTCCTCGCCGAGGATGCGCTTGATCGCGGGGCGGTCCGGCGTGATCTTGTAGAGGTCGCGGTTCGGGTACACGACCTCCTCACGCACGACGTCGTTGCCGGCCGTGGTCTGGCCGACGACCTTCCTCGTCTCGGAGTAGTCGTAAGGCTTCTCGACCAGGAACTTCGCCTCGTTGAACTGCGGGTTGCGGCCGATGAGGATCTTGCCGCCGTCGCCACCCTTGCCGGCCGCGTTCTGGCCGTAGTCCAGGGCGCGGGCGCGCTCCGTGAGCTTCGCGAGGCGGGCCTCGATGTCCTCCTTCGTGGCCTTCAGGAGGACGGCCTCGTCGCGGATCGAGTCGATCTCGTCCTGCGTCAGCTCGACGGCCTCCGTCTGCTCGCCGCCCTGCGCCGCGATCTGCTCGTCGATCTTCAGCTCGGCCGGGAGCTGGAGCCCCAGGTCGACGCCGGTGGCCTCGAAGCCGAACTCCTTCAGCGCGTCGAGGTTGTCGTTGGTGATGGTCTTCGTGTCAGCCATGGTGGCCTCCTTTTGTTGGTGTGCCGGTGTGGTAGGGCAAGATTAGCCTACCGGGATGGAATGTCAAGCCTGAGCTTTCAGGCCCTGGCGAAGCTCCTTGCGCTCCTGGCGCTTGCGAGCGATGACCTCTTCTTCGATGGTGCCACGCGTGATGATCTGCCACGTCTGGTTGCGACGCTTCTGACCCGTGCGGCGCAGACGACCGATGGCCTGCACGTTGAACACGTCGTCCTCTTCCCACGACAGCCACACCTCTCGGCGTGCCTTGTGCTGAAGCCCGTCGGTGCCCTCGGCGATGGAACGGATGGTCGCGATAATGACGTTCGGTCCGTCGTCGGTGCCGAAGCGCGCCTTCAGGTCGTTGCGCTCCGTCGTCTTCAGGTCACCCGTCCACGCCTCAGCCCGGATGCCGGGCACCTTGTTGGCGCGCGTGGTGGCGGCGAGAGCGGCGACCTTCGAGTGCGTGAACACCAGCACAGGGTCACCGGGCTCGACGATGTCGGCGAGCAGGTCGTTGAGAATGTCGAGCTTCGACGATTTGGCGTCGGGCAGCATCGTGACGGAACCGTCGGCGGCGATGGTCGGCTGCGCGAGCGCGACCTGGCGGAGGCGCACGTTCTTCACCATCTTGTTGGCGATGACACTGGGGGTGCGGACACCCTCTTCGTTCTCGACCCAGAATGCGGGTGCGTCGGACTCGATCTGCTTGTAGACCTTCGCCTGCGACGGTGCCATGTCGACGTAGATCTCGATGGGCTCTTCGACGGGCGGCAGCGTTGCGTTGACGCCGTTGGGGTGCCACTCGCAGCACCGCTCCTCTTCCAGGTGCTGAATGTAGCAGGGCACCTCGGAGATGACGGACCCGGGCTGCTTCTCGGGGCCGATGATGTAGTCCTCGCCGAACCCGGAGAAGAAGGGGTTGATCGTGAGGATGAAGTGACGGCGGAGCCATGAGCGGAAGTCGTCGACGCCGGGCCTGCCCATGTAGAGCGCGAACCGCTCGAACACATTGGCGTTGCGGTGATCCTTGTTGCCGTACCAGATCCAGCGCAGCACGTTGTAGAGCCCGTGCATCTTATTGCGGGCGGGCGTGCCGGAGAGCCCGATGCGGAACTGCGTGTTCAGACGCCAGACGGCCTTCGCGGTGGCGGTGCCGTGACCGGCCATGCGGTGCACCTCATCCAGGATGGCCCCGGTGATGCCCTTGAACAGACGCCAGTCCTGGCGGCGCATGAGTTCCCACCCGACAAGGTGGATGCTGAAGCCGTCGCGCGCCTCTTTCAGGTCGATGAGACCCGTCTTGTTCTTGGTGTTGATGACGTGCACCTCGGCGTCGGGCGCGAACTCTGCGATGGTCTCGCGCCACTGTTCGATGGTGTGCAACGGTGCGACGACCAGCCAGACGCCACGGTAGACGGCCATCGTGGCAACGCCGGTGCCGGTCTTGCGCGAACCCAGGCACCCGGCGTAGAGTACCTGACCGTCGTTCTTTACGATCTGCTCGACGTCATGCTTCTGGTATTCGGCCAACGGGCGACCGGGAAGGTTGTCGAGTGTCTCGCGAACGTTCATACTGACCAGCTACCTACTTCTTCTCCGCAGTTCGTGCATGTCTCGGTGTACGTTGCACCGCCCGGACGCACGCTCTCGTGCGTGGCGGTGCGTCGCCCGCATTCGGGGCAGGTGTCTTCCGGCTGCTCGATGAGCGGCACTTTGAGCCCGCCACCATCGAACTCTTGGATATGATCGGTGACCCAGAACGCCATGTCCAGAGCACTCGCGTAATGCGCGCGCTCCGACCCGTACTCCTGAATCTCGAACATGAGATAGGGCATCGTCGGGTCCTTCTTGATCCTGAATCGTCTCGCCATGATTGCCTCCAGTGTTGTGTGTGGTTGTGGGCAGGAGGGGAATCGAACCCCTCGGTACGGCCGAACCCGGCTGCCCTCTGTGCTACTGCTCGATGAGCCGTGCTCTGGCGACGCCGACCGGCTCATCGACGCCGGGGTACGTGACCTTGACGTACTCCAGAGTGACGAACTCGACGATAGTGACCGGCTTCAGTGTGCCGCGCACGTCGAGCAGAACTTCCTGACCTTCTCGCATGTTACCTCCTCCGACAGAACAGTAGCCCGGCGAACAGGATGATGCCGAACGCGCCGCCGATGAGCCATCCCAGCGCGCCGGTCAGCTCGTACGGGCTCACGAAATGGCGGCTTGCACGTCGGGCAGGCCCCAGAGCTTCAGGGCGAACAGGGGGTCGTCCTCGACGTTCTCCGTCAGGTCACCCGTCCAGGCCGTGATGTCGCCGTCAGCAGTGAACGTGACCGTGCCGTTGACGTTCTCACCCAGGTCCGGGTGGGAGTACTTCTCCAGCGTCACGATGTAGCCGGTCTCGCCCATCTTCGTGACCGACAAGCCCGCCAGTTCGGCGGTGATGCGCTCGGCGGCGGCGGGGTCGGCTGCCGTGGCGATGCCGGTGCGCTCGACGTGCTCGGCCAGCCGGGCCTTCGTCACCAGCCGGTGAGTGCCGGCGTACACCTCCGTGATGGCCCGCTGCGAGAGACCGTGCGTCGAGTGTGCGAGGTAGATGAGCGCGTTGGTCTTCTCGCGCTTGACGCGGATCTTGTCAGCGACCGCGCGTCGCACCTCCATCTCGGCGTCCAGCTCGGTCTGCTTCTCGTCGTGTGCCGCGCGCCGGATGGCGTCGAGTATGTCGAGCTGCGGCTGCGTGAAGGCTTTCCTAGCCATTCGCGTCCTCCTCTTCGTCTTGGTCGAGCCACCAGTCGATGTGCTCGATGATCTCTTGCAGGGTGGGTGCGTCGTGGTCCCACGTGAAGTCTTCGTACACCCCGCTGACGTAGAGCTGCACTCCACGCTTCCCGTCGCCGAAGACTTTGCACCGCACCCCGCGATGCAGGATGACGACCGTCGTCGGTGCCGACCTGTGCCGCGTGAAAGCGACTCGGGTGCGGCTCACGAGTAGTCGCTCTCGTCCTGCCGGTAGCCGGAGCGGGGGGCGAACGTGAGCGGGTTGGAATCGCCGCCCTCGTAGGCTGCTCGGTCGTCCAGGTTGAATCGCTTCCCGCGCGGCCCCTTCCACGGCTTCGGGTCGAGCGGGATGTTTTCGTGGGCCGCGTACTTCAGCGCCATGGCGCGCGCGTCGGACGCGGTGCGGAAGACGGAACCCGACGTGTCGTCGAAGCCCGGCGCGAGGTAGGTGTCGATCTTGTCGAGCGTCGAGTGGTAGCGCAGGATGGCGTGAAGGGTGCCGATCCGCGTCGGCTGCGCGACGATGAAAAGTGCGCCACCCTCGATGGGGAACGGACGCGCCACGGCGCGCCACTTGCGCGGCATGTGCTTGGTAATGCGGGACCAGTCGATCTTTTCGGGCATGGGTGCCTCCAGGGTGAGTCCAGTGAATCCAGTGATGAGCGATGAGGGGGTGAGCTTCGCCAGATCAGCGGCGGTCGGTAGCGGGCTGCCAGCAGGCAGAAAGTACAGGTCTCCACTCATCGGAGCAGGCTGTTCAGCTTGGCGTGGTCGCCGTTGCGGTACGCCTCGGTGGCCTGGCGAAGGATCTCGACGGCGTTCTCGTCGTTCTCCGGGTCACCCTCGTAGATCGTGGCGTCGTTCAGCATGACGGTGATCGTGCCTGTCCACAGGTTCGTGTCGATGAGCACGGTCGAGTTGGACACGTCGACGTCGAGCATTCCCGGCTGCTCATGTGCGGCGTCGTCGGTGGGGTCGTCGGGGCGGGCGGCGTTGTCCACGCTCGCGTCCGGCAGGGGCTGCGGCGTCCAGTCGCGGACTCGGCCGGCCACCAGGATCGCGAGATCGTCGCCGCTCATAGGCCACTCACCCGGCAGTGCTGCCACTTCCGACACGGTGGCGTGCGTAGCCACCGCTGCGACTGCGGTCGCGTGCTGCTCGACCCGCCCCGTTTCCAACTCACGCTCTTTCGTTGCGTCCATTGCTCTCGTCCATTATCTGTGCGGGCGACAAGTGGCAGTAAAGACACTCGTCGCGTTGGTCTCTGTGATTAAAGATGATTCGGTGCGTCCGACGGTACTTCCACACCGCCTGGCAGTAGTAGTCCGACGGTTCGTCGGCCATGGCTTACAGGCGGAACCGTGCGACGACGCGGGCTTTCGTCGTGTCGTCGTGGTCGGTGAGCCAACCGGCCAACTGGTCGGCCACCTCGTCGTGAACCTCGCGCGCCCGTCGTTCGGGTCGCGTCGTGCGTCGTGCGGTGCCGTCTTCGGCGCGGACGGTCTCTGCGATTGCGGTTGCCATGGTCCTACTTCTTTCCAGCGCGGTTGACGTTCTCGATGATGGATGCGGCGGCTGCCGCCCTCTGTGCTGCCTGCGCCTGTCGGCGCTCCCGCTGTTCACGGTCGGCGGCGTTACGTGCACGTCGCTCTCGGTCGGCGTCGTGCTGCGCGGCGCGTGCCAGCACAGAGGGGTCGCTCGCCCGGCGTTCTGCTCGGTTGCTCATTCGTCGCCCCCGGTGAGTTCGGTGACCAACTGCCGCTCTTCCTCTTGTTCGATCTCCTCTTCCAAGATGTCGCTATCCATCGTCGCCCACTCGTCGAACTCTTCGGTGGGCGTGCCGTCGGCGTCGAAGAACTTCGGGTCGGTCAACATCTCTTCGGGCACGTCCAGTTCGTACACCTCCGTCACGCGGGCGGTGTAGGTGCGGGCGTAATTGCGTCGTACGGTTGCCATTAGTTGCTCTCCGTCATGCTTGCGAGGTAGGCGTTTGTGACGCCGTCGGTGTGGTGTTCGGTGAGGTACGCGACCGCGTCGGGCAGCCACGCGAATTGCGCGACGTCCACGCCGTCTATGTTGACTTGCCAGCGCATTAGATGAGCGGGCGTGCGGCGCGCACGATGTCGTCGAGCAGGGACAGGCGCGCGTCGTCGTGAGCTTCATACTCAGACACGGGGGCATCCACGTCGCCGTCGCCGTACTTGTCGGACCAGGCTTCCATTCGCGCGTCGTACTGTGCGATGAGCGCCCCCAGCTTCGCCGGTGCTTCAGCGCGGGCCGTTGCTTTCGCTTCGGCTTCGATCCGTGCGGCAGTGAGCGCGTCCAGCTGCTCTTTCGTGACGCTGATGTCTTCCAGCGCCGCCTCTCGCGCCAGTTCGGTGCCGTAGTAGCCGTAGCTCTCGACGGTCACAGTCCAGGCGTACGTTCCGTTATCCGTCGTGGCGTCCAGGTCGACAGGCTCGTCGTGGCTGAGGCGCGTGGGGTTCACCGCGTACCCGATCCCGTATACGTCGCCGTCGATGTAGGCGCGCCACGTGTCGCGGTCGCTCTGGGTGTACTCGTCGGACGTGCCGGTGCCGCCCGTGACCTCACGGTGAGCCGGGGTGTCGAGGATGAGCAGGTAGTCACCCTGCATCGACCCGGGGAGCTCGTGCACGGTCACGCCGTGGAAGATCGACAGGTAGCGGACGGCGCTCGTTGCGTGCCGACCCCACTTATTCCATGCCCGCTCGACCGCCTCGGCGGCGTCCTCGTCATCGAACACACCACCCACGAATGACAGGCCCCAGCCCGCCCATTTTCCACGGTGCAACCAGTACGCGGGCGCGTACGCGTCGCCGTCGGGGCCGTTGTCGGTGCTGGTCCGCTCGATGACGGCCAACAGGCGCAGGTCGTCGGTGGCGCGGAACTGGCGGTCACCCGCGAACCCGTAGGCGCCGGGGGTGTCGTGCCAGTTGGTGTTGATCCGGTCGTACTCAGGGCGGGGCCGGTGGTAAGCGGTCTCGTTGCCGTCGCTCTCCTCCACGCTGAACGGCGTGGGGTAACGCTTCCCGGTCACGGTTCCAACCATGGGCGTCGGGTCGTCGTTCGTCGCGGTGGTGTATTCGGTCATGGCCTGCGCTCTCTGTGTGTGGTGTGGTCGTGCGAGTGCCCCGGGCGCGCGGTGAGCGCGCCTAGCCGGTCTGCCGGCCGGGGCTTGGTGCGGGTCTAGCGGAGCGGGATGGATGGCTGAAGCATGACGACGTACGACGTCGAGTCGTATTCGGGGAACGTCATCACGACCGGCTCGCAACCCGTGCGGGCGCTGTCTCGAGTCGTCGGGGCGACGGTGCCGAAGCGCCAGGTCATCGGGGTGTTGCGCGAGTGCTTCAGCTTCGCCACCTTCGCCAGCTTCGCGATGTCCAGCACCGGGTTCCCGTCCAGCTCGGCGATTGCGTCCAGCTCAGGGATGAGGCGCCCGACCGGGGGAATGTTGCCAGGGATGGCGGTTCCCATGATCGTGCCGCCGCTGTGCGTCGCGGTGAGCGTGACCGTTCCGAACGGGCGGTGAGCGGCGTCGCCCGATCCTGCCGGTTCGCTCACCTCCAACTCGACGGTGCCGGTCGTCTTCGACAGCGCCACGACGAACTCGGCGGGGAGCATCGTCTGGGGCATGTTGCCGTCGTGCGGGAGCGTCACGATGGCGCGTCCGACCATGTACCGGTCCGTGCTGACTGCGGTGAGCGTGTCGTCTTCCACGCGGACGGCGACACCTCCCAGGATCGGGGTCATCTGAGCATCCTTCTTGGTCGCGGCGAACACGAGGACGTTGGCGATGGCGCGGACGGCTTCGGGGGTGAGCGTGGTCATGGTGTGTGGGTGCTTTCTGTTTGGTGGTGGTGGTGGTGGTGGTGGTGCTAGTTGGCGGGCAGGTGGGCGACGGCCCACCCGGCAGGCTCGTCGTGCTGCTCTCCGGTCTCATCGTCGATTACCTCCACGGTGCAGAGCACGTAGAGGCCGGGCTGCGCCAGCACGTCTTCTGCGAGCTTGCCGCCCAGGTATTCGCTCGCGTGCATCACGGCCCCGCGGTAGCCGTGCTGCCCGGTGTACCCGTGGAGAAGGGTCCAACCGTCGTCCAACCCTTCCACGTCCGCGCCCGGCGTGTCGTCGGTCGTCTCGACGTGGTACAGCGTCTCCGGTGCGAGTGTGTCGTGGTCGTGGCTCACAGTGCCGTCGGGGTGCACTCGGAACGGGGACCCGAACTCCGTCCAGGCATTCAGGTCGTCGGCGGTGATGGCTTCGCGGTCGCTGCTCATTGGTCTGTGCTTTCTGTGCGGGGTTGGTAAGGGCTGGGGTACTACAGGGTGACGGGGGTGTAGACGGTGCCGATGCCCCACGGGACGGCGTTGCGGAGCTTCGCGCCCCGGTAGTACTTCTGCGGCACACCCGTCATGCCGTTGGCGCGGCGGGTCGCTTCCGGGGTCGGTTCGGCGGCGATGGGGCACCAGTTCGCCGGGCGGGCGACGGCGGTGGCGTACTCGACCGACTCGGGAGTCATGTTGTCGAGCCCCCGTGTTGCGGGGTCACCCCACTGCGCTCCGATGAGCGCGCCCGATCCATTCAGGCGGCTGGGGATCAGCGGCATCGTGTGGTGCGCGCCGTTCAGGCTCCGTGACCCGTCGTCGTACGTGCCGTAGCACTCCACCCCGTCGACGGTGCGCGAGTAGTGGAACCATGGCGTGCCCTCACGGCGCTGGGGTCGCTGGTCGGTCCGCTGGTCGGCGTAGACGGTGAACCCGGCGGTGATGAGCGTCCGTGCGTAGTCGGTGGCGGTCGGCGTGAACAGCGGGGGCGTCGTGGTCATGGTGGGCGC
>Ga0265797_10001018_pt1 | contig 50475 bp, 39 predicted proteins | sample P2T30metagenome_FD_192433 | JGI IMG/M metagenome (GOLD analysis project Ga0265797, IMG submission 192433) | Plant litter microbial communities from East Loma Ridge, Irvine, California - P2 T30 | ecosystem: Environmental > Terrestrial > Plant litter > Unclassified | place: USA: California...
TCTTGTTCAGCGATTCGCGCAGGTCGCGTCGTAGCCTCTCGTAGTAGGGCATGCCGCGCGAGCTGTCTGCGCCCGCGTTGTTTGCGCTTCCTGGGGCCGCGTTTTCGGCCATGGTGATTCGTCGGGGGGGGGTGTCGGTAGTACCAGAGGCACGAGTTGGCGCGGTAGTAGCAGTAGTAGCAGCAGCAGTCGTCGCCGGTCTTTAGTCTGGCAGTTCCCAAGTTAACGGTTGCAGTTTCCCTTGGTGAAGGCGGAGGCTAGCGGCTGTGAGCTCGGGCCTCTCCGAGCAAAGGCAACTTCTAGATGGCAATCAAACAAGCCATCGCACCACGCTTCCTTGCCTCCTGCCGCCTGCCTGCCTCGACGTCTCCCCTACCGTCGCCGAACGACTGCCGTGCCCCAACGTCGCGTATACCTGCTTCTGACGCGCCTAAGCACCCCGCGCCGACCTCCCGACCTTCTCAGTCGCAACATCAATCCAGGAAGAACTTGCCTTCGTGACAGCGACAGACTGCCCTAGGCACCAGCGACTCCGCGCCCAGGATACCCTACACCTTGACAAGCACTGCCTGGACCATGGCAATGGACGCCAAAGAGATCGAGCTCCGTGGCAAGGCCATCGGAAAGGCTGTATCTGAGGGCGAGCCCAGCGCTTCTGTGCTGAAGCTGCTTAATGACCTGAAGACGGGTGTGCACGCGACCGAGGACCTCTTGCGCTCAACACGAATCGGTGTCACTATCAACCGTCTGCGAACTCACAAGGACCCCGCAGTACAAAAGCTCGCAACAGAATTGGTAGCAAAGTGGAGGGATGAGGTCAAAAAGAAGCAGCCCCCCAAGAAGGACGGCCCGGCAAAGGCAGCCGCGAATGGAGGTGCAGCCTCTTCCCCCGCTCCTCCACCCTCAGGAACCGCGTCTCCGGCACCAAATCTGGCCAAGAAGAAGCATGATGTACCCGCCGACAAGCGCAATCACAAGACAGACAAGGTCAAGTACCAGGTGACTGGAAATGAGGCGCGCGACAACTGCGTTAGGCTGATGTACGACGGTCTGGCCTTCATGAGTGAAGCGAGTAAGTAGCAACTTGCCAACTGCCTTGTACATGACTGACATGCCCAGTGCCCGACGAGATTCTCAGCGTCGCAAAGCAAATCGAAGCCGCTGCTTACGCCAAGGCTGGTAGTGTAAACGACACTTACAAGGGCAAGATGCGCTCGCTCTTCCAGAATCTCAAGAGCAAATCGAATCCCCAGCTTCGCAAGCGTGTACTCGCTGGCGAGGTGCCCGCAGACAAGTTCGTCGTCATGACACATGACGAGATGAAGTCGGACGCGCGACGAGCAGAAGACGAGAAGCTGGAACAGATCAACATGAATCAGGCCATGGTTGCACAGGTCGAAAAGGCCATTTCCAAGGAGTTCCAGTGCGGAAAATGCAAGCAAAAGATGGTCAGCTACAGTCAAGCGCAGACCAGGTCTGCTGACGAACCGATGACGACCTTTTGCGAGTGCATGAACTGTGGTAATCGGTGGAAGTTTTCATAGAAGAGACCTTGGTAGAACAGGTGTCGTCGATGCGTGGTGTAAGAGTACAGTGCGTTGCGATGAAGATCGTAGTAGCGGGCGTTTATAAAGGGGCACTGAGAGCATTTAGTTTACTGCGGAACGTTGTCTGCGTTTCAACTTTCCAGTCTAGTCTGCCAAAAGCAGGTACAGACTTGTCTTCTTTCGATACGGATCAGCATGGTCATCTATCCAAATGTAATCCTGAACAACCCTTTTCATCAACTGCCCCAAGGGCCCATAAGCAGGATGAACTGAACGTGAACGTGAAGTTAAGCTGACTCCAAAGGGAACCCAATATAATAGCTCGAAGCTGAGAGATGGCCGCGATCCATTGAGAAGCTGTACAATTCACTATTCTGTCAAACTCGCAGTTCTGCTAAGCTAAACGAGTACGCTATAACAACGAATATCCGAAGTTGATATGCACAACACACCACCCATCCTTGAGGGTAGTAATTACAACGCCATCGTCAAGCCTTGAGGAAAGAAAAGAATAACAATGCAACATACATGCATCTCCAACGCTTCGGTAGGAAGACTGTTCCTCCAGTTTTCACTCTATCGGAAGGACAAGCTTCAAAAGCCACCCTGTTTGACAATCCAAGACTGATACTCGGATCCGCATCTTGCAATATAACAACATCCTGTTCTACGGCGGCAAGTTTTCCTAGAATTTGAACGTGCTCTTCTTCCTTCCTAAGCTGAAACGGTTCTTGCCGTCCTTGTCCGTGTCTGTGGTCGGTGTATCGGGCGGATTGGGCTCGTCGTCTTGCTTGTCCTTACCCCAGAACTTGGGTTTGCCTTTGAGACTCATCGAGGTATGCCTAAAACGACTCAATCCGCTCATACCCTTGACGCTTCCAAAGCCGTTCGCCGCTTTCTCTTTGTCGCCTCCCGCACCAGCAGTTGTGGGAGGTGGCACCTCGCCACTCGCAACGCGCTTCTTCTCCTCTTCCACCGCTGATGCTTTGCTAGCTTCGAGTGCTGCACGAAGTTCGTCTTCTTGTTTGCGGTAGTTTTCGCGTCGTTGGATTTCCATCTCTTTGCGTTTTTGCTTCGCTTGCTTCTCAAGCTCCTTTTCTTGAGCCTTGCGCTCCTTCTCTTCTTTGCCTTTACCAAAGAGCCCAAGGTTACTTTTCCGCGCACCGAGGACAGGTACTTGTGTTGTGGTATGTTCGACTGGGTGATGGTCGGTGTTCGTTTCAACGTGGGCAAGTGGCGGAGCGGTAGCTGCGTGATCGAGGCTCGCGAATTTGTCGGCCTCTTCCAATGTAGGTGTCGTTGCGTTGTTGAAAGCATGATATGCCTGACCGTTGGCACCATTCGCTTTCGGTGTTGTGACTTCTTCCTGTGTCATTTTGGCGGCTTGCTCTGCTGCGGCTAGGGCGTCGGCTTCTTGCTCCTTCATCATGGCTTCTTCTGTTGTCTCTTGGTAGAACAAGACATAGGCGCAAGCCAAGACATTCTCTCCACCAAAGAAGTTCCTGACATAGGCCTTGTCAACCGGCTCAACCATTTCATCGTCAAAGAGTAACCAGCCTCGATCTTGTGTCTTGATGATGGATACGTAGTGACCATGATAGGGACCACCTCCTATGTGGACCACTACTGCATAAAGCTCGTATAGCCTATCTGGGTCTTCTGCATCGTCGGTGGTGTTGAACAGCCGGAGGTAAAAGGGATACACAACGCGATGGAAGAGCTTCTGCAGTCGCTGGAGATCCTCCGTGTACTTGAAGCGCTTGAGATGTAAAGCAAGAATCTTGGGTAACCGCTTAATCTTCATCCTCTTCTCCGCCTCTTGCAGGCCTCCGCAGTTGTCGCAATGGAATTTGTTCCGCTCACATAACATCTCTTCTTCTGAGAACTTGCGCAAACAGCTCGTCACGGAAGAATGCTGTTCCAGATCGACAGAGAGGTCCAGGAATGCCTCGTCTCGCTGCGAGGTATTTTCGCATGTGAGACATCGTGTCTCGGATGTTAATGTGCCTTCGAACAGTTCATGTACCCATCCGGAATTCGACTTTGCAGAGGCCACTGAGTTTCGCGCGGTCACAACTTCGCCGTCGGTCATTGTCTCCTCGTTCTCAGTTACGTCCTCGACCTGAGCTGGGCGGGTCTTGGAATAATGCTCAACGTTCTCTACAACTTCGTTGAGCAGCAAGTTGAGGAACTCGTGTGCGTCCTGGTGCATGGGCGTCCGGAACATCTCATTGTCTCGCCGCAGTATCTCCAGAAGCTTATGTGGGCTGACTACGCCTATGCGCGACCTGTGTGCTATTACAGCTTCGAATATGTCTTTTAGTGATGAAAACAGCGATTCGTTCATGCCATATGCGTTTGCGTTCTCGTAGTCCATCTGTAGCACAGGGCCAGCGGCCAAGGCCTGCTTCTTCTTGTACTCGGGCGAGTCCTTGTTGTCCTCGGGCTTGGTGCCTGGAGGCTGGTTGGTGGCGCCTGGAGTGGTTGCAGGCTTTGCGGGACTTCTCGCATTTGGGCTGGAGAGCGATGTGCGGCCCGTGGGGGAGAGGGCTGAAGTCTGGCCATTTTGGAGGTTTGTATTGAGTCTGGGCAGGCCTGATGAGGGCCTCTCGAGGGCTTCTGGGGGCGAGCGGGCGGGGAAGTTGATGACCTGTTCTCGGAAGGGTACCGAGTAGTAGAGACACTGTACTATGGAGTTGCAGTAGCTGGTGGGCAGACAGTCAGTCAGCATGGGTTGAAGCGGGAGTGGGCGAGGCGGATGCATACCACGTGCTTCCAAACTAGAGCAGGGCGTGGTCAGCAGGCGGACTTTGACGAGTGCGGCATCAGGCAGGCGGACTTACATTCTCGAAGCCGAAGAACTTGTCGCTGCCGTCGCCGCGCAGAGGGCCGGCGTTGAGGAGCAGCTTCTCGAGCGGCGTGACCTCGGGCGCGTTGGGGTCCTTCTTGACGGGTATGCTGCCGGTCGCTGGGCTCAAGGGTGGCTGTGGACAGACGTGTCAGTGGCAGCCATTGGCGACGGGCGCGCGCGACTCTGGGTCGCTCTTGGGGACTTACAGCACCAGACTTGATGCGACTGAAAAAGGAACTCATGGCTGGGGTGTAGTGCGCAAGCAGGGAAGGGTGGGGTGCAGACGATGGAGGAGGACTAATGCGACGGCACTTCAGGCGACGGGGGCACGGTCGTGGGAACGTGTCGGGGAAGCAGGTGCTGGGTGCGGGCCCAGAGAGATGTCAGGAGCGAAGGGCAACATGGAGGCCTTTGCGAGCTTGGAGGAGTGAAGGATGCAGCAATTCACGCAACAGCGGCTTGGAAGGCTGGCACGTTGGGGAAGCAGAGCCGGAGCGGACCAAGGCGAGGCGAGGCTTTGCTGTTTGGGATAGCTAACGCGACTAGAGGCCCCATGAGAGAGGCCGAGAGATCCCCACGACCTGGCACACGCGACCCCGCCAACGAGGAACCGCTCGGGACTAACGCGCCGAAGCCACAGGTTCCATCCATTGCTGGCGAATTGTGTTGCCCGCCTGGTGGGGCTCTATACCGAAGAACATGCATAGAACAACACTCGCCATTCCATGATCCGGCGGCCATGCTGAGCAGCACACGCTTCCCGACTCTGTGCCCAGCCAGCCCGGTGCCTGGCGAGCAACAACACGCTCAACCGCCATGCATGCTGCTGCGGCGAGGCTAAACTCCCACCAGTCATGCGCCGCGCTTCTAGAACAAGACTGGCAAGCAATCGTGGCGCTTGTTGGCGGCCCTCGTAGAGATCGCCATTGGAGAACGGACGAACGTCTTCTAGCGTCTTCCCGTATTGTGGTTGTGACATGCACTGTGCGAGTCCAGAGCACCACGACAGCTGCTGCCCGCCAGCAAATCTCTTCTGTTGCCCGCCAGCTCCATCTCACATTTGCTGGCTTCCAAATCTCAAGCCCCTCTCGACCAGCGGCCACCTTCCCGTATTACGCTGCACGCACGGCACACATCCCCCGCATGCGGCTTGCATCTCGGACAGCGCGTCAGCGTGGTGGGTCCGGACGAGAGTGTGTCCCAAGTAGCGCTGGGCAAGGCCCAAGTCACGCGTGACATTATCCACTAGACTTGTATTACTGTCCGAGACATACTACAGAAAGCAGACATCCGCGAGACGCCATCGCTCTACAGAAAAGCCTCGGAGGGCGGGTATGTGTTCGTGTGCGCCTGCCGCTGCAAATAGCCACGCGACTTCTCATTCACCCTTTTACCCGAACTCCATCGCAGCTTCCATGCAAACCATAGAAAGAAAAAAACTACACAAACACCGGGGATATGGCGCCCAGCATACAGATATAACACATGAATGAATGCAACAAAAGAACGTCGCCACAACAGCAGCCTCATAATCTCCGCAGTCGCTTGCCAGCCCCCAGCTCAATGGCCGTGCGACTGTTGAGAATGAGCTCTTCGTTGCCACCCTCTGGAGGGTTGGCCTGAATGTATTCGCGCCGTATGCGTGCAGCTTCCTTGTCCCATGTATCTACGCGTTCTTTGAAGTCTGCTGTGCTCGCCGTCGCGTCGTCTCGTGCAGTACTGGCTTGGTCCAGGTACGGCTGTTTGACTTCTTGCTCTGCTGTGCGCCACCTCAAGCCAACTGCATTACGAATCTCCTGTTTCGGTGCTTTGGCCTCGGGGTTGCCTGTCCTCGCTTTGTGAGCGTCATCGCACTCCTGCTTGCAGATGTACCAGAAGTCTTTGGTGAACAGTAGGAACGGGTTGACACCTGTACGTCCTGGCTTGATCGGACGTTCACCAATTTGGTCTAGAATAGCCCCTATGATAGCAGCTTCGTAGTCTTCGTCGCGTTGTACCCGCCCAGATTTGTCCTCTCTTGGTGTTGATGTTGTAACGGCGGGCTCGAATCGGCGCTTCGTTTCTATGCTGGGTGTCGCTGGAGATTGTTCTACTTTGATCACCTTCTTCTCAACGAGTGGACTTGGTATCTTGATGGGCCCCAAAATTGTCTCAGCAACCTCTGCAGCGACCCGGAGGCCTGATAGGTACGCGCCGTGCACCGTTGCGGGATGTGTGCCACAAGTCGCTTCACCAGCGAAGTGCAGTGGGCCATGTGGCCGCGCCATCACATCGTAGTCACCTGCCTGTGTCTTTGGCCCAACATATGAGTAACTGCCTCGAGCAAATGGGTCTCTCTTCCACCGCGTTACAATCGCTTCTGACGGCAGGGGAACGTGGTTCGGTGCGAACATCGCATCGAGCCGGTCCGTAACCTCTTTGACGAGCTGATCGTTCGATGTCGCTTCGGCGTAGTGAGCAGCGTCGCCTGCCATTAGCGCTATCAGCACTGGCTTTCCGCTCGTCTTTATACAGTTCCAGAAGAGATAGAACCGTCCACGTTTGGCGGAGTAGTCTTCGGGTTGCATGCTGGCTTCGTCTTCTGCTTTGTTGAGCAGGCCGAACATGTCTCGGTCTGGCTCCCAGAAGGCTTTTTCGTACACCAGAACAATCTACGTATGTTGTCAGAAGGGGCAGCAATGACTGAACAGTTGAACTGACCTTGTTGAGGAGACCAAAACCCATTCGTTCTATAACGTCCTGCTTCCAGTCAGGGAGAGGAGGTTCGAACTTGATCGATCCAGACTTCAGCACTCCCAGAGGGGTGGTCAGAACGACCTGGTCGGCCTCGTAAAACTCGCCGTTTGCGCACTCAATTCTAACAGCTTTGCCTTTATGCTGTCCGTCGGTATTGTAATGAACGGCTTTGATGGGGGTGCTAAAGCGGACATCCAATCGATTGGGACATTGCCATAGACCGCGCGGGACTTGTTGGTAGCCTCCTATTACTTCACTATGTTCGCCCTCGAATTCATTGCCAATATCCTGATCCCAGCCGCTTAGACTAAGCTGGTTGACGCTAACAGCATTCGCATATTCGAGATTGGCGTGATGCCAACTCAACAAACGCATGTCTCTGGGCTTGAGGTCAACCAGTGATTGATACTGAAGGAGACCTTCGTCCATTGTCTGTCCAAGTGTGGGATACTCGGATGCTCTCGCAATCGTATCGAGATCTAAAGACTGCATCTTCGATGCACCCGCTTTGAGCTCCCAACCCATACTTTGGACCGTTTCAGCTGCCGTAACATCCGGGTTGAAGCCTGCGCTGAGCTGGTATGCCCTGCCCGCTAGCTTCTCTACCCCCGTTGTTGGTTTTTCTTGCTTCGTTGACGCTGTGCTCGTAGCATTTGCGGCCAAAGGAGCATCAGAATGTTCTAGCTCAGCAACAGTAGGCCCATCGACATCGGCTGGCTCACGACCAAAGGCCATCAAGTTACGATCACCCTCCACTGTCCTATGAGCCGCTGGCTTGTTCCGATATACTGCCGCTCTTTCCAAAACATCATTGTACAGCTTCTCCACCAGGATGTCCTGGCTTCTCTCCACCACCGTCCCATCGTAGTCGTATAGTATAGTGTTATCGCGGAGGCCATGGTAGGGTATACCGAGCTGACCTCGGATGATCGCGTTCAACGGGTTGCCGTGCTCGAATCCGGTGACGATCTGGGCGCCCATCTCAGCTGTACAACGATGTCCAGGAGGGAGCGTTGAGCTGAGCTGATTGAGAAAAGGATGCGAGTAAACCCGGCCACCAACACGCGGACGAGCTTCTAGTATTGTGATCTTCGGTGGAAGTTCGCCCGCTTCTGTTAATTGATCACCTAGCTGGGCGAACAATCCTTCCAGATGGCGAGCGCATCCTAATCCTGACATACCCGCACCGACCACAATGATTGAACGTCTGCGTGCGACTTTAACCTTCGATTTTGGGAGTGTACCGGTAGTGTCAGGTACTTCAGCACATCCGAAATTGATATAGCCGTTCCGCATAAGCCATAGATATGCTACCCTTGCTAGACCGAAATGGCGCCTGTCGCGGGCGCATCCTGCAGCTTCTTCGAGAGAGACATACACCAGAGGATTACGATGCCATAGCCGAAGTATCGCATTCCTGATGTTCAAATAGATGGTGACCTGGGCGTGAGTTACATGTTCTCGTAACAACTTGTACTCAGCAGGATGTAAGGTGAACGGATTCAGCCGGCTGTTCTCCGCTGCTAGAATGCACTGTCGGCCAAACTCCGGCCACGAGAGCTCTGCAGGTATGCTTGAATTTGCCTTCATCTCGTTGACTTTCCCTTTTGCCGAGAGCGAATTTGTTCTCCGATGCTTCTTCTGTTGCTCGTGCGGCTGTGGGAGCTCAGGAGTTGAAGATGATTGTGATGCGCGACTCAGGCTTTGTGGTGTTCTTGCCATGAATGCAGCATCCCCTCGATGATTCCTTAATGATAGATGGGGTTTCGCGTCGTTTCCGTCAGGAATCGCATGCGAATTGTCGTCGTTCAGATGCGACATTTGTTTGTTCTGGGTATTAGTCATGCCGTTGATGGCTGAGTTTGGTGTGAATGGTTTTTGCAGTGGCGAAGGAGTATAGTTGGTCCCATATCCATTAACGAAAGCGCTTGGGGTAGACCCTTCTCCCTCGTGACTTGTACCCAGTTCCGATGTATCGTGAGAATCGCCGTAGTGCACGGACGATGCACTCGATTCCCGGCCGTAGCCCAAGTTACTAAACCCAGGTATAGGTGTGATGCCGCCTTTCAGATGTATACTATCATTGGACATTGGCATCGATAGGAGATCATCGTGAGTTTGGTCGAAGAGATAGGTTCCGTCATCGAGTGCGGTAGGATCGGCTGTGGATTCGATGTTGAACATGTTGATGGAGATGTGGTGAGGGAAGATGGGAGGCACCTGACAAGGAAGCGGCTACAGGCCGCAGTCAGTAGTCGGCCACAATTCCACTAAGATTGTCAGTATGTATAACGAGTGAAGTTTGTTGCGAAAGCATGAGAGGTTCGGTTGAAGTTGTAGCGATGGGGGTGGCAGGGTGCAGGTAGACGATAGACTGATGCCCAGACTTGTGGAGGTCGAAGCACGAAAAGAAACGCACCATACCCGCCTAGGCAAACTCCGTCTAAGCCAACCCCGTCGTTCCTGACTTCATCCCTCTCCCGACCACGTCTGAGCATCCATCTTCCATCCATCATGGCGATGGCGGACACGTACAAAGATCTTATTGTTAATGTGTAGCTTGGCATCTAGGAAGCGCCGACATCTGCAAGCCGACCCCGCTCTTACGGAAGCGAGCAGTACTACAACCCATTGCGATGACCAGCTCGAGACCACCCACGTCTCCATCTCAAAGGCCTTCCATGTGGGTCTGTGCGTCGTGCGAGGCATACGCATTCTCTCCTCTTGCTGCGTCGGCAGTCTCGTAGCATGGCTTTGGGCTCTCGATTGTGTAGCACATATCTTCGTTCATCCTATTGCGCGTTGTGAGGTAAGGTTCATCTGCCGCAGCGAACCGTGCAGCTGACAGAAAGACACATGAGGACGGATAGTGGTATACGGTAGGTTCATCTTCGATATGCATGTATCACTTTGGTTAGATCAGGACTGATAAAGACACACAGAATCTCAGAAGCCATCTATCTGCATAAACTCCTGCGCAAGCCTCTCCCAATCTGAAGTCGGAAATGCGACTGCATCGCACGTATCAACCGAAACTCAACATCTACACCGTCTATGCGAGTCGCTATCCTTCGACTTTTCAATATCACATTTCAACGCTCTTCAGCGCGCTATAGGCTACAAAGATACCATCGAAGACGCCATCTGCTTGTTTGTAGATCTATGTGTCGACCAATGCACACCCAGAAGGGTGTCATATGGATCATGATGGTCTCTAACGCGGATGGCATACTTCGAGGCCGACAATAGGCGCTCCACAACAAGTCAGGGCAGTTGGGCCTTGCTAGCACAACTCCTGGCTGCCTCTCTAGTGATTTAGAACATACGATATTAGAGCAAGCATATGTGCTTAGAGGAGAGTATGCGGCTACTGTGGTACACCACAGTTTTGCAGCTCTTGTTTAAAAGCTAGCTGAGCATTTTGGACCTTGAATACCTGTCATTTTCCAAGCTTACTGAAAAACCGTATAAGTCATTACAAAAATATCGAGTGTACATTTGCCCCCAAGTCGTTCAGAGTCGTGAGACATGATTATGAAACCCTAGATAACCTATGATAATCACGTGGTACGTTTTGTCGACGCTAACTTGGAACACTTCGTATGCCGAGGCGATTGTGTCGCGCCGATTGCCAACATTGGAGCACACCGTCTTTTGACTTCACTTTTTCAACTCACGACCTCGCACAATAGACAATGCGATGGCCTTGGTCACGCAACGACGATGACCAACAGAAAAGCGGACTGCCTCAATGGGCCCCTCCAGCGAAGTTGGACAATTGGTCAAGCACGCTGTATGAGCCACGGACTTTGATTCCGGCTGTCGCTCTTACAGTCTCAACAGTTGCTGGTGTCCGGCTCTACAAGACTTATTTGCGTCGCATACCAACCGTCAACCATATCAAACCACGCTACTACCGTCGGAAGGGTATATTTGGCCAGGTCACAAGTGTAGGAGATGCAGACAATTTCAGGCTGTTCCACACGCCAGGTGGGAGAATAGCTGGGTGGGGTATCCTGCCCTGGAAGAAAGTACCAACGAAAAGAGAGGACTTGGTCAGGCAAACAGTAAGTACTCTAGAATAAGAAGACACTAGGCGTTGTGGTGGAAATATTGCACCCAATGAATGGCTGACTTTATGCCCAGCTTCACATCCGGATTGCTGGAGTCGACGCACCAGAACTTGCACACTGGGGCCGAGAAGCTCAACCGTTCGCGAAGGAGGCCCATGAATGGCTCATCAATTTGATCCACACCCGCCGAGTACGCGCATACATATACAGACGCGACCAGTACGATCGTATAGTAGCGCAAGTCTTTGTACGCAGATGGTTCTTCAAGAAAGATGTGGGGCTGGAGATGTTGAAGGCTGGCTTGGCTACAGTATACGAGGCCAAAACAGGTGCCGAATTTGGTACTGCTGAAGAAAAATATCGCGCTGCGGAAAAGAAGGCTCGTGAGAGCAAAGTTGGGATGTGGGCGAAGCCGAGCTTTGCACAAAGGTTGGTAGGCACAAGCAGTAAGACACTGGAGAGCCCACGCGAATACAAAAATCGACATAACGCAGCGGACAAGGCAAAGAAGGCTGGATGAAGAAGTTCGGCGAGAGGAGCTGCCAGACCGCTGCTCATGTGCAGAAGCAGACAAGTGCTGCGATCGAGGCAGGAAAGCGCCAGCCTTGTTCATCGTGCCGGTCCAAGCTATGAAGAGTCACCAACGGTCCGAAGACCCCACAAAGCGAATTAGCGTATTGGCATTTATGATTATTGGCATCTTCGGGGTACTTGAATATAGTGACTGCAAAGCAAGCATCCTCCCATATACAGGTCGTCGACTGGCTCTTCGACCGAATGTGTATATGTGAGAGTCGCGATTCATGTTGCGAGTCCTCAAAGGGATTTATGACTACTAAAAAGGTGCACATGGTACTGAAAGTAGTAATGCCCTGGTACCCGCAGCGCACAGATGCAATAGTTAGCTCCCGTGTGACTGTACCCATTGAGAAAGCTCTGCGCGACCATGTCAAAATTTCTTCTCATTTGTGTCAGATGCTGGGGATCTGAGTTTCGGCGCCGTAATCGGTCCTCCGCATCGATGTTCTCCACGACGAGCTGGAAACAACTGTGAATGTTGCAACTGCATCGGACCTACCCATGACTAGATCGCACGTCTTGCGTGAGTCAAATCTTGAGAAATACATTGTATAAGAGAGAGAGTAAATGCAAATGACTGGATACTACCCTTCATCCATCGCGTCTTCAAGGATCGCCGACGGTCTTATCTGTGCGTTATCGGAGATAGCTTGATTGGCCCGTCGCGCATCATTGGAATTTTTTGGCTGCCGCATCACAGCTTCCCCACAGATTATACATAAACCCTGAGGGAGTCATTCGTGCTCTGCTCAACTGGGTCGAGCTATAGCCCTTCAATTGCACCTGTCGGCCACCGAGCGACCTTCTTCCCGCGCGTTCGACGCCTCATCCTCCATCTCCATCTTTTGTCGCGCTCGACGCTCTCCAATTGCTTGACTGCCTGCAAATGGCTCTCTGCGGGCGTCTAGCACGTCGCGTACCTTCCCTTACAGGTCATACTCGCTCTATTGCACCTTCCACATACTCTCGAAGTTTCACAACCCGAAGTGCTCGGCCGTTGACTTCGCTCCGCTCCAGCACTGAGTCACCTGCCGCTCTCCGACAGCTGCGGGCATTCACAAAGGTCGCGTCCGCATTTAACAAGACACAGACCGCACCCAATGCAGAGGCATACCTGAAGAGCGGCGTCATTTCCGGCGCGCAGGACCTTGTTGATGTCAAGAAAGTCCTAGTCATTGGTAGTGGTGGTCTCAGCATTGGTCAAGCCGGAGAGTTTGACTACTCAGGTAAGCACTCGTGCCCATGTAAATTTGTGCCATACTCACGATTCATCAGGTTCACAAGCACTCAAGGCCCTCAAGGAAGCTGGCGTCAAATCCGTCCTTCTCAACCCCAATATTGCTACCATCCAAACGTCCCACGTGCTCGCCGACGAAATTTACTACCTGCCTGTAACACCCGAATACGCCGAATATGTCATTCAGAAGGAGAAGCCTGATGGCATTTTCCTCAGCTTCGGTGGACAGACTGCGCTGAACTTGGGTGTACAAATGGATGCCAAGGGCATTTTCGAGAAGTATGGTGTCAAGGTGCTCGGAACTAGCGTTCAGACTCTGAAGACCAGTGAGGACCGTGATCTCTTTGCGCGCGCTCTTGATGAGATCAATATTCCCATCGCCAAGTCGATTGCTGTTTCCACTGTCGACGAAGCACTCGACGCGGCCGAGAAGGTCGGATACCCTATCATCGTTCGCGCCGCGTATGCGCTCGGTGGTCTCGGTTCGGGTTTCGCAAACAACCCGGAGGAGCTGAAGAATCTGTCAGCCCGTTCGCTCACACTGTCACCTCAAATCTTGGTTGAGAAGTCTCTCAAGGGCTGGAAGGAGGCCGAGTATGAGGTCGTCCGTGACGCCAGCGATAACTGCATCACAGTCTGCAACATGGAGAACTTCGATCCTCTTGGTGTACACACTGGTGACAGTATCGTTGTCTCGCCAAGTCAGACATTCAGCGACGAGGAATACCACATGCTCCGGTCTGCGTCCATCAAGATCGTCCGTCATTTGGGAGTCGTTGGCGAGTGCAATGTGCAATACTGCCTACAGCCTGATGGCCTCGACTACAGGGTCATCGAAGTCAACGCCCGTCTCTCTCGTTCATCTGCATTGGCATCCAAGGCAACTGGATACCCTCTGGCGTACACTGCAGCAAAGATCGGTCTCGGACACACCCTCCCCGAGCTGCCCAACGCCGTCACTAAGACCACCACTGCAAACTTTGAACCCTCTTTGGATTACGTCGTCACCAAGATGCCTCGATGGGATCTTAGCAAGTTCCAGAACGTCAAGCGCGACATCGGCAGTTCCATGAAGTCAGTCGGCGAGGTTATGGCTATCGGTCGCACATTCGAGGAGTCATTTCAGAAGGCTTGCCGTCAAGTCGACCCCAAGTACCTTGGGTTCCAGGGCGAGAAGTACGGAGAGAACCTTGACGAGGAACTCAAGAACCCCACCGATCGCCGATGGCTTGCCGTTGGTCAGGCGCTGTTCCACGAAGGCTACACTGTCGACAGGGTCCATGACCTTACTAAGATTGACAAGTGGTTCTTGCACAAGCTTCAGAACATCGTCGATCTCACACATGAGCTTGAGGAGATAGGCAGCTTGTTCGGACTCAAGAAGGAGATTATCCTCAAGGCCAAGAAGCTCGGTTTCTCTGACAAGCAGATCGCCAAGGCTGTCAACAGCACTGAAGACGAGGTCCGCGCACGCAGGAAGAGCTTTGGTATCAAGCCTTGGGTGAAAAAAATCGACACTCTGGCCGCTGAGTTCCCTGCCGATACTAGTAAGATTATGCCCTTCCCTTCATTGATGAGTTTTGCTAACATTTCACAGACTACCTCTACGTAAGTACATAATCTTTTTTTCTTTTCCCCCACCATTTCCTTTACTACAATCACCAGCACCGACTTTGGTCACCGTCCAGTTGATGCTGCCATATTATTCTTTGCGGTGGTTCTGCGAGGCCGGAGAGCTCTCGCGGAATTAAGATTCAAAATCCCGAGACCTGCGACAACCTCCATGACCTTGTATTGTCATTGTGGCAATCTCTTTTCGCTCCCTTGTAGTCGCTAACATATAGTCTTAGACCACCTACAACGCCTCATCCCACGACGTCACCTTCGACGACCATGGCATACTTGTGCTTGGTTCTGGTGTGTACAGGATTGGCAGCTCAGTCGAATTCGATTGGTGTGCTGTCAACGCTACCCGCTCCCTCAACGCCCTCGGAAAGAAGACTGTCATGATCAACTACAACCCCGAGACATACTCTGTAAGCAACATCAATGCCTCCATTGAACCTTGACTAACATGTGTTCAGACTGACTTCGACGTTGCCGACAAGCTGTACTTCGAGGAGCTCAGCTACGAGCGTGTCATGGATATCTACGAGCTGGAGACTGCCAGCGGAGTTGTTGTTTCTGTTGGTGGTCAACTCCCCCAGAACATTGCTCTCAAGCTTCAGGAGGTGAGTTATGACTGTACGAAATGCATGTGAAACATACACTAACTTCGCATCTCCACAACTGTAGTCTGGCAAGGCTAAAGTCTTGGGAACGGACCCTCACGATATTGACAAGGCCGAAGATCGCCACAAGTTCTCTTCTATCTTGGATTCAATCGGTGTTGACCAGCCCGCCTGGAAGGAGCTTACCTCATACGAGGATGCGAAGAAGTTCGCAAACTCTGTTGGCTACCCAGTTCTTGTTCGCCCATCGTATGTCCTGTCAGGTGCTGCCATGACTGTCATCCGCGGTGAGGATGAGTTGAAGGAGAAGCTTCTTGCTGCTTCCAACGTCTCGCCCGACCACCCAGTCGTCATCACTCAGTTCATCGACGGCGCCCAAGAGATCGACTGCGACGCTGTTGCTTCCAACGGAAACGTTCTTGTCCACGCTGTCAGTGAGCACGTCGAGAACGCCGGTGTTCACTCCGGAGACGCGACCTTGGTGCTTCCTCCTGTCAACCTCGACAAGCGCATCCAAGAGCGTGTCAAGGAGATCGCGGACAAGGTCGCCAAGGCTTGGAACATCACTGGCCCCTTCAACATGCAGATCATCAAGGAGGAGGTTGAGGGCTCTGAGCCCAACCTCAAGGTCATTGAGTGCAACCTACGTGCCTCTCGATCCTTCCCCTTCGTCAGCAAGGTCCTTGGTACCAACTTCATTGAAGTTGCCACTAAGGCCCTCGTTGGTCGCGACGTGCCCGAACCAACTGACCTTATGAGCGTCGAGAGGAACTACCTCGCCACCAAGGTTCCCCAATTCTCCTGGACCAGGCTGGCGGGTGCTGACCCCTACCTTGGCGTTGAGATGTCATCCACTGGTGAAATGGCCTGCTTCGGTAAGGACCTCGTTGAGGCCTACTGGGCTTCCGCGCAGTCACAGATGAACTTCCGCCTTCCCCAGCCTGGTGAGGGTCTTCTTTTCGGTGGTGATGTCACACCTGGTTCGCTCCACTCAAACTCTCTTATTCAGATCGCCAAGTACGTACACGCACTGGGCTACAGATTCCTTGCTGCCAACAAGGACGTAAAGGAACTTCTGGAGAAGAACACCGAAGGTATTAGTGTTGAGGTCATTGAGTTCCCCAAGGATGACAAGAGGAAACTCCGTGAGGTGTTCGAGAAGAACGACATCCGTGGCTGCTTCAACTTGGCCAAGTACAGGGCGAGCGGTCTGTTCGACGAGGACTACGTAATGAGGAGGAACGCAGTCGACTTTGGTGTACCGCTATTCATGGAGCCCAAGGTGAGTCGACGAAACCCGTCGTCAATGATTTGAAAAGCTAACGTCAACGTAGACTGCCGTTCTGTTCGCCCAATGTATGAGCGAGAAGCTGCCCAAGAAGGAAGGTATCCCCAGTGAAGTCAGGTCATGGAGCGACTTCGTTGGCGGTCGGCCATTGTAGACGAGTGTAATCTATTGGGATAGGGTTCGGTATCTTGCCGAGAAAAGAAGTATTCATTACAGGAGATATACCCAAATGTAGGGTCAGGTCGGGTCAAGATCTAGGAAAGGAAGGATCAGGATGAAGATTATGTTCTCATGTGTATAGCGTTTCCAGCTCATGACCAACTGTATCGGTAGGTCAGCGGAGTAGGGTCACTTCCTTTTACTTTCAGTTTGCTTGAAAAGTTTACCGCTCATGTGGCTAGGTACTCAAGTATACGTATAGTTCTACTCTATCCCGCTGGCGCTTGCAAATGTTGTGTCTTATTATGTGTTGTGAAAGTGTCGCGCCGTTGGATAGTCCTTCGCGCTCTTATCAAAGCTCGTTCTTATCTCGCAGACGATTGATACTCTACTGGGAACCTTTCTCCAGCATCGTCTTCCAGAGTGTGGATGGAGTACTCGACCTCAGATCAACGATGATACCATACTACAAGAATAAACGGATTGATTGAGTCTATATATGCGTCTGTACCTAGCAGACCAACATGACTGCTACATTACATGTGCGTTCAATAGCACCAACTAACCTATCACTTTCCAAGGCGTCGTAGCCACGACCCCTAGATATAGTAAAGTTCAGACCGAGCAGCGCCAAACCAACGCCATGCCGGGTGATATCAATATGCAATGAGATATAACGCCCCAGTACTTGCAAATTCGTGTTCGCCAAAAACTATGCATATCATCGTGACCGTTGTCATCGTAAGTTGTTTAGACGCGAATGCCCGCTCCAGAACCCCATCGTAGCTTCCGCAGACCTAGGCCAGTGCCTTTGATGCCTGCAGCTGCTTCTTTACCACAGCGTCCGGCCTCGGAACCTGCTGCACCGATCTGACCCATAGCCTCAGCATGGCCTGCCTCCTTGCCCACGACATAACCAGCCGAGAAGCCGATGGCACTGACAAGGACCACGACGCCAGCGCTAACAACCCAGGTAAGCAGGGTCGGACTGATCTCCTCGATCATCATCGGGCTTGTCTTGCGTGCTTTCTTGGCAATGCGGCGGTCTTTGCTACTGCTACGCACACCAGCTACCGGCGGACTCACTTTGCGCTTGGGCTTCTCTGAAGGACTGCTGCTAGTACTGCATGGAGATGATGCCGTCTCCTCGGATATGTTGCCCAGCGCTACAGATTCTGGGACCATGCGGAGGGAGTTCGGATCAACCCGAGTGGATGAGGGAGGGTTCGTGCGTGGTTGACCCGGCTTCGGGAGACCTCGCACAGCAGCGGCAGCGGAGAGCAAAGTAGACAGGCTAGCACGGAGGGCCTCGTCATGATCGGGCTGATAATTGGGGGCGATGGCATTATAAGGATGGTGCTGTGGGTACGAGTGCTGTCGTTGTCCTGCTGGCCTCACGTTCCTGCGAGGCGTGTACAAAGTGCCAGACTGCGATCGGATGGCTTGTTGGTTATTCGGGTGGGAGAAAGCGTTCGGTCGTGGCTGAAACTCTCGCCTCGAGGAACGAGGATAGTTGACAGCCGTCGCATTCTCATCGTCGTCGTCGTCCTCCCTCTCAGACATAGTCTCTGAAGACGCAACAGACTGTGGATGTCTCAGGGGTGATGGGCCGATGGCTTCGTTGGAAGATGTCATGACCCTATCCGACTCGCTTTCACTCTCTTCATACTCCTCCTGGCTACTATTGCCTCCTGCTGTGACCCTGTGCCCAGTTCCTATGGAGAACTGACCGCCACCTCGTGAGCGTCTGTTCTGCCGCCTGTGCGCGTTGGAGTCGTGCTGTACCGTGAGTCCTGTTGTGATGATCTCGTCGGTCGCAGACGATAGGGAGGTTGAGGAAGGCGCCGATGCAAGATCGATCCATGACTCTGTAAGCCACGTAAGCTCATACTCAATAGACAGATGCATGTGGGTAGAAAACGGGATGGATCATACCTTCTGAGCGCTGCCTCGAGGACGAAGCGATATGGCGCGACGGAGGCATGGCTTGGTCCTGATGGTGCGTATCTTCGGCTCCTATAGTTTGTCTGCCTGCTCGCGGTGGACGATGATCATGCATCGCACCCTGACCTCAGAAACTCGAGTCGTAACAAGAGCGCTGCAATCTTGGACCTTCGGCGATAGTCCTTATATCTTCGGACCCTAGGTTGACCGGACGTGGGGAGTATGCGCTCAAGTGGAGCCCAAGGGCCGTTCCGACTTCGGTTCTTTGTTTGGACTGGCGATGCTGAAGAATCCTGATGGAAGCAAGAAAGACCAGCGCAGCTCTGAAACAGCTTATCGGCGCCCAGAAACAGGAAGTGGAACTGAAAGCCGACCCGGTCCTGTCGCTGGGTCGCTGCGAGTCGCAGTTGGAGATAAGACTAAGGCCGCGAGCGAGCTGACGCTATGTAGACTGGCTCCCCAACTTGCGCACGGCCAGGGTCTAGGCGTGATGACGTTTCTGGGGAAGGGAGAGAAGCGCAGATCGGGGTTGTCGCGCTGGGCGGGGTACGAAGGAACACGACCGAAAGCGAGAGATGGAAGAGGAAGACAGACAAGTCGGTGTAAGAAGGCTGTCTCGGGGTTGCAGATGAGGAAAGTAGACGAATGTTCGTTCCTGGCCCCGTGTCCCGTGTGCTCGCTGGCGTATGACCATTGGCGATAGGTGTGGGAAATGGACGAATCAGGCCTCGCTCACTCCCTTTCTGTCTGAGGCTGGCGAGTCTAGACGTGCTCACCTGCCCTTGTACAAGACATGCGCATGTATCTTCTGAGCTTATCTACCTTGTGGTCTGCCGTCTGCAAGACATGGTCGCGTACCATTGTCTATCCGTACGACGCAGGATCATACGAATGCTCGTTCAGATACAGTATTACTCCACTTACCTCGAGGCTTGTTTACAACACGCCATCTATCACGTCATTATCCAGCATGTCAAGCGAGTCGAGCTGCGCCACGTATGTTTTGTTCTTCTCGTTCTTGGTGGGGATGGAAAGGGAACATGGGCCTTTTACAAGAGATACCGCATCCCCAGATACCTTACATCCTGGCTCACCACCATCGGCTTGATCTGCCTCTTCTTGATCATGCAGACTGCCACTAAAGTCTGTAGTATCTCACATGCTTAGTGTAGACAACTGGGGGGACCTTGCAACAATAGTAGTACTCCTACGAATAAAAATGCAAGCACATCGTCCGTCTCGATACCAGCTCACCGAAAGTCAATTTCGTATGGTACAGGCACAGAACACCGACTCCGATCCATGCAGAAATCATGCCACCTCACGTTGCGGTACATCCCCCTCTATGCGTGCGGGTATTATAACAAAATCATAAGCCGAACCGCAAGCTTATAGGATATCCAAAATATGTCAGAAATACGTTCCAGTTCATCCAAACCATGCCTCCCCTTAGTTCATGAATGCCCTAGTTCTTCTTCTTCTCATCCTTCTTCTCGTCTTTCTTAGTCCTACTCTTGAAAAAGTCTGAAATACCGTCCTTGAATTTCTCCCAAGGTGTACGGTTCAGGTGGTTGCTGAGTTGGCGGTACTTGTACATCTCAGCCCAGCAGTCGCGACCCCACTCGCAGCCAGCCATGTTGACCAAAAAGTCACGATCTTGTTCTTGGTAGTGAATGTCGGGGTTGTCGCCGTTCTCGCCACACGCGCCTGGTGGGAAACTCATAATCTGGCGCTGCTGAATGAAGGCAACATGGGGCCTAATCCAGGGCTGGTTCTGGTACATGTATTCAAAAGCATCCTGCTCTTTGTGCTCCCACTCCATGTGCTTTTGTTCGTAGCCAACAGGATCCCACCAGATGTCAAGCAGTCTGTCGGTCCACACGCTTCGTTTGACCATGAAGGAGCCCAAGTTGAAACCACCACAGTCCTGAGGTAGCAACATGTTGACAGAGTCGACCTTGCCATCTCCCACGGGCGAGCGTGTTTCGGGGTCGAGGTATTCGTCGGTCAGAGGATGTGTGATGTTGAGGGGATTGTATACGTTGATGTCGCGATATGTCACGTCTTGTAGTTGTTTGAAGACGTGCTTTTGGAGAGAGTAGGTCGGCTCCATGATGAAGGTGTTTGTGTCAAGCCACCAGAACCTGACGCACGTTAGCTTTGCGGACATGATATGCACCGAACACTTACCATTCAGCATGTGGGTATTTCCGCATAGCGTTGCGAATGGTGTCAACCTTCTCCCAGCTTTCTCTCCATTCGTGCGCATAACGCTTCTTGGTGCTCATGTCGACAATTTCCAATTCGTAGCCCCAGTTCTTGGTGTACTTCTTCTTGTTCTTGACACTGTCACGTTCGATGGCCCACTCGCGGGGGCCCTTCCATTCCATAACACCTCCACCTTGGTTCGCTGCGAGTATGACGACATATTTGCTGCCGCCGCCGAACCATGCGGACCGTCTGTACATGCGACGTAAGGCTACAGTCGTCAATACCCGTTGCCATACGAGGAATCAGAGAGCATAACAACTTACGTGTGTTTGAATTGTAGAAAATGAAGAAGAATACAACGAACAAGACCAACGCGACTCGCTTCCGCAGACGCCATACTGTCCAGGCTATGGCATTCAGGAAGCGCATGACTTTGTTTTGGGGCCGTCCGCGACCTAGCTTCTCCTTGTCGCCGTGGTTGAAGGGCAGGCTTGTGGATATCCTGCGAAAGTGCTTGCCAAAGAAACCTTGGTTTCTCGGGGTGAAGGCGGGATATCCCTTGACCTCAGCACTCCGCGCTTGAGCGGATGCCCAGGTGACATTGTGTGAAGAAGAGCCATTCGCATATGGACTGGTGCGCCCGCCATTGTAGTCTGGAGCATTCAGGCCCGGACTCGACCACCCCCCAGGCTGTGGGGAAGGCGATCTTGACATTTCGAAGGCGCCCGGGGTGCCAGGAATTGAGGGTAAGGCTTCGCCCAGCGAGCGGCCGTGAAGACCGCTGGTTGTGCCTAGCCTGCTTCGCGACTCTGCACTATCCGGAAGATTGATATTGTTCGGCGGCAGTTGCCGTGCAGCGGAGGAGCGCCTCCTGCGTTGGCCAGCGGAAGCGGAGAAGGAGGATTGGGAAGCCAGCGTGACTTTGTCGGCGTGCAACGGGCCGCGTGGATTAAAAGGAAGGAGGCCGGCGGGTGGCTCGCGGCGATAAGACGGTCAGCTGCAGTTGCCGACGTGGTTCGACGGTAGCTCTGATATTACTGAGGACAGCTGGCGGATGGTACCCAAGTCCTCGAACGGCAGGAGCAAGGCGGTTGCACTGGGGGCGCAAGGGAGCGTCGGGGAGGATGCCGTGGAACGTCGAAACCGCGTCTCTTCAATTGGCTGTGGGCAAAACGAGAGTCTGGAAACGATATACTACTACAGCTCGTCAAGGCTTCGTTGTCGGAAAGGAGCTGGCGATAAACCAATTTGGGTCTTCAGGTTCGCTGCTTGGCATGGACCCAAAAGGAGTGGAACTAGTGCTGGCTCACATCTCCACCCTGTCTTGCCCGCACTTTCATGCTGATTCGCCTTCACCCCGAACTATTCCACTATCGTATTGAATGCTCCATGTACGAGTTTGTGACGCTCAATGGGGGCTGGACGACAGCGCATGGCGCTGATAGACAGCCGTGGCATCGTGTGGTGATATTAATACTTCGTATTCGGATGGCTGAACCGACATCGCTAGCAGGTATACGGATGACTTTAATAACGGCGGTCATGAGTTGTTGTTGTTATTGTACGCCTACCAGCTCCAGATGCAGCTTCTGATGTTCCTCAGCTACTACAGGCAGATTGCAGTGTGGTTGCATGTCTATGGATATCTTAATAGGATAGATGCGAACGCGTGGTCGCAGCTTCGGCGGACCAGACTGTACACCCTTGAGCAATCAATGGCCGCCTGGCCATAGACATCGCAGAGACACAAGCACGTCACTACATGCTATACTGTCTGAGTGTGCGCAACTCAGAGCCTTTGTGAGTGATTACAGGTCAGCTTCTACAAAGTGGTGGTACATGGAACTCAAAACACCAAACAGCTGTTTGGCCAAACACCTTTGACTCAATCTCCGTGAGTTTGCCCTTGCCACCACTGACTCCCTTCTCATGGGATCAGGAAGGGCATTCCAACGACATTTATACAACCTTCCACCAAAGAGTAGACAGGGGAATGGTCGGCGCATACAGACCGCACTGACGGCTAGCTAGCGCCATCTTGGCGGCGCCTTTCTCGTCCAACGGTTGGTGGCCGCCCTGATTGATCTGGCGCTTGAGTTACGTCGTCCTCTCCTCTGACTGGCTCACCTCAGCATTCACTAGACACGACATCCAGCTATGCCTCTGGAGCGTCTCAGATCTTGCATAGTGTTGTACATTTCCAGCCCAGCGAATCCAGGGCGGTTACTGAGCCTCAAGCCTGGAATCATGGCGCTCGATATGAAGCAGATCCACCTGGTGGCTCCAATCACCTTCACTCGGGACCCGTTGACAAGGCCTGTTGCGACCAGCACGCTTTGACTCATCCATTCGTGGCCGGCGGTTCTGGCAGATTAGAGGCTAGAGTAAAAAGTCTAGGTGAAGGAGCTATGCACTATGCGGTATGGCAGTGGTTTGCCTGGTAGGCGGCAGGGCCATCGACGGCCATGTAAAGATCTGGGGTCGCGTGTCCGACCAAGAGCCTCACCATTCTCCTTTTGATCCGCCTTTACCGTCCTCTGTACCTCTTCATCACTCTCTTTTTCCGTTCTCTTTGTTGCTTTATGCCGTTTTCCTCATTTTGTTTTTCTATGGTCACGTAATACATTTCGGGCCCCGCAACACATCTACACAATAGCACGAACAATAGCACCGCCACATAACTGTCTCAGTTTCAGCACTAGGCCTATATCGAGACAATTCATTATCGCGGCGATCTTCTTTGAAGACACAGCTGTGTCGTCCCCCCACCTGCTTCAATCTTGGTAGCCCACGGACGGAAGACACGGACGGACAAGGTCAACCATGAATTACACTAGGAGAGACATGTACGGCCAGCAGCCACCACTTACGTCGTTTTCGAGATCAACATTTAATACCGCATACCAAACGGATGGCGAAGCATACGCACACGACCCGCATACCGATTCAGACGAACAGATATCGGTACACTTCAATGACGGCTTTGAGGAAAGTCGGAACCTGGACAGATCAACCTTCGACACCGAGACCCACGTTGACTCACAGCGAGTAACTTCAAGACAGAACTCGCGATCCTTCACAGGACGCGTCTCGAGGCAAAAAAGTCGGAGGCGAGAGCTTCTGGGAAGGCCGGCGAAACCTGGCATCACTGTTGATACGAGTTTCACAAGGCATAGAGGCACCGAACCTCATCAGGTGTTTCCACATGGAGCAGAGAGAGGCTCCGGGTCTGTTCGGAGGTCGCCGTGGTTCGGTTTAGGACGGTCTTCGACCAGGAACAAGGGCTTGGGTATCACCAAAGGTACACCTCAACCAGACACTACACATCGGAAGAAGCCTAGCATCGACCGGAGCGAAGCTGACACCGCTATTTCCATGACCCCAGGGAGCAAATCGTGGCAGGAGATTTCGCCTTGGGACCGACGCATACCAATTGGAATATCCGTCCCGACTGACAGCATCTCCGACTTTAGTACGCTTCAAGCCAGTCGGCATCGTGCTGGCAGTGACTCTACTCTTGTAACCCCAAGTATTATTATCACTCCTGCAGCAGTAAAGTCGGTTTGGTCTCCAGATACGCCCTTTACAGAATCCGATTACACGCCCAGCATCTACTCTCGTTACCAATCGACCTTTGCGAACTCCAACGTTCCTCCAGTTCCGGCTTTACCTGCTGGTATGTCACAGGCACCAGGCGCCGATACTGCCAGAGATACACAAGGAGCGGTTGGTCACGCCAGGAACGACACCCTAGATTCAGCAGGGACTGCCTTTGAGGAAGACGATGACTCTAAAAGGAAGGATCGTATCATGTCCACCAGTACTGTCTTCGAAGAGGATGAGACACCTCTAAGAGAGAGGACTGTGGAGAACTCTTTGGCTATCGATACTTCCATGGTGCCCACTCCACGGCGATCACAAGGATGGTGGAATGTCATTACCACCCCGTTCGTCATGACACCGAAATCGTCGACGTGGACCGAACCCGGGCGTGATGGCGATAGAACACCGGATGTGCCGATAGTACCTCTCCAATATGGTACACGCAAGAGAGAAGAGTCGATCCCTCTTTCCAAAGGTCCAGATAACACAGCGGTTACAGTTTCCAGTGTTTCATCACAGAGAGATTCAGAAAAGGTGGTGTTCCACCCAACTCCAGAACCAGCATCTGACCCTCATCGCGGCATCACATCCCCTCTTTCTACCATGTCGGCTTCCCCAGTTGTGGGTACAGCGGCTATTGGAACCGTCTTGATGCCTCGTCAGGTCGAGGAGCCACGACAGATCAACGTCAACATTGAGTTGCAAGATAGGCGGCCAATTGCGGACAGCTACTCCGTTCGCGCTAATTATCCACCACCTTCACAGCATATGCACACGTCAGCGCCAGCACCGCAAGTTAAGAGCGGAGCGTCTCCACCCACAAATGCCAACACCTCGCAGCAGAGCTTGCCGGTATTTGCTCCGCCACCCAAGTTCGCCCAAAAAAGCTCGCACTGGAGCTACGATAACGTCAGCCGTTCCAGCTCACAAGCTTCTTCTCCCAACCTCAAAGGGGGAAAGAAGCACCGCAAAGTCTGCGATATGATGAGTATTTGGCCGTTCGGAAAGAAAAGAAGCTCAAAACCCCAGGGTGCTGAGAAGGGGAAGAAAAAGAAAAGAGGTATCTGTTTCTGGAGTTGCTGTTGTTGTCTGATCTTTCTCATACTACTGGCAATCATCATCCCCGTAGTTGTAGTACTTACAAGGAGGGGAAACGACAACAATGACAACAAGCCAACGCCGACTCAACCCAGCGCAGACGTCGGTAGCCAGTGGCTCAACCTCACAGACTACCCTCCCATACCTACCGGTATCTTGACCATCGCTCAACCCGAGGCAGTAGAGGAAGAGAGTGGTTGTGTTGCACCAACTACGTTGTGGAGCTGTGCGCTGCCGAAAGAACTTCAGCAGTCCGTCGCGCCCAACAAACCCGACCAGCCGAACTTCAAAGTCGAAATCACCTTCGAAAACGGAAGTTCAGCTGAACTACCAAAGTCTCAACGCGTAAAGAGAGCCATGAATCCAGTCTCAGCCGGTGCCTTTGTTCGGTCATTGTTGCATGCACGTGCTGCAGCTTCGCCCTCTCCCGCGCCTCCATCAACTACCGATATGAGTTTCCTAGGACAAACTACAGACGGAAATTCCGCACCCTTTGAGGGCGAAGACACTGGCTTGTTCATCAGCATACAGGATCCCACCGTTAGCGTGTCGCGAATGACGAAGCGTGCCGATGCGAGCGACCCAACGAACATCACTGCAGTGATCCCACCACCGATGTTGGCTTCTGATGGAACTGCTGCGCCTGCAAATTTGTTGCCTTTTCCATCTGCGCAACCACTACGATTATACAATCGCGGTAAAGATGATGAGCACTATGGCTTCTACAACTATTTCGACCGTTCAATCTTCTTGAAGCAAATCAACGGCACCAACCGTGGCGGCAACCCTGCAGATGTCGACGGAGGAAGTACAAAGGACGCTGCCAAACTGAGGTGTACATACTCACAGACACGTTTTCTGGTGCAGATCTGGACTCGCAGCAAAGCAAGCAAGACACTGTTGCAGCGTTCAACTTCGGACAACTCGAACGTATTCAAGCGGCCAGGCACCTTTCCGTACCCAGTCACCGTCACCATCGACCGTCACGGCGGCGATCCAGCGAAAAAGAACCTCTATTGCTACGAGATGGAGGACGATGGGTCGATCGAAGACGAAGAATCGAAGAAGTCATTTCAGTTTGAAGACCGCGGGTTCGGAGGCAACCTTGTCAAAGGCACGCAGGGACAAGGAAGTGTCAGCGGACCCATCGACGGTGGGACTGGCGGCTGCCGGTGCCAATGGCAGAACTGGTTGAGTTGAGGCTCCACCCGTTTTGGATTCTAGCGACGATTTTTCCTTGTGTTGCATGAACGTCTCCAGATTGCTGGAATTTCGCATAGCGTTTGGTCTTTTGCGCATGAATGATACAGCGCCCTCTCATGTCTATCACCTTTGTTGCATATAAGAAAAAGTGGCTTCCCTTGTCGGCGACATGATTGAGCTCACTGGTAATACTCACCCACTGGATGGCATTCTTGCATAAATATATATATATATACCTAGACTCGATAGTCCTAGCTAATACTTACTGATATCAATTACTCAGCACTGGCCCCTCCACGTGAAATCTATGAATCGTGAGCGTCTCAAACTGCCGCTAGGCTCAAGTGTAGTCATGGTATGTGTTTGGTCCACATGCGGCTCGGCGAGTCCTTTTGAGGGAGTGTGGATATCGTGCAGTGCCGTCGGATATTACCGTGGCTTCTCCGCTGACATCCCCCGGGCCCATTTGTTCAGTCAGGTCAAATAGTGGATATCAAACATAGACCTGGGGAGTAGTACTCGTGGGCGAAATCGAGGCATGAAGAGCAATCAAGCGAGCGATGATACAAAGGCGTGTTTCTTGGTTCTTGTAATGCAAGATCAGAGATGGCCTTGTCGTACAGGATCGAAGTATCCCCTTTGTACTCCCGATACCGCCATCGTGGCAGTTGTTCGAGATTGTCCAAGGAGCGGAGACGAAGCTCGGGATGTGGCAGTATTGCACTTGTAGTTCCACCTCAACAGTGCATAGCAGAGATTTCCTCGGACATGTGTTTATTGAACGGCAACAAGCAAGCAGGGCCCCTGTTGGTCTGACACGCTCGAAGATAATGAGCACCATGTCACCGTAGCAGCATTATTGGTGGTGTTGAGGGGGACATGGGACGATGGCAGCGGACGAAGTGTGGATACTCGGCAGAATGAACGAGGATGGATGAGGCTAAGCACCGTAGCAGCCGTGCACGTCCCGCCTTGGCCCAGACTCTCGGACCCCGCCATGTCCATTGATCTCGCCCACGTTCTTCTAATGGCGCTCTGATTGGCTCCTTGAGACTTCATCCTTCAAAGACCTTTCATCGCCTCGTACATCCAAACAAGTGGCGACGCGGCAGGAATGCGTCAATGGCGTAGCAGGGCTGGGCAACTGATCTGTTGCCATGCCTCTTGATCGTAGGCTTGGTATGCTTGTGCAAGCCCTGGAAGGCTTGTTGAAAACGTCATGGCTCCATCAGCTATCACGAATAGTACCTTGGAAAGACATAAATCTGGGGACAGCAAGAAGGTTCAACAGCCTCGGATTTGGCGACTACGGGGATGCACTCGCTCTCGGCCCAATTAGAGGGTGCTGCTTGTGCCGAAAAGGCTGGGATTTGCTGTCGCGTGAGCTCCTTCCAGACTGGGTGGGGCTTTCAAACCTCTAGTATCCTCGCGTCCACAGTAACGTTATGCCCCCGCCGGAAGCGACGGTCTGTACACTAGAATTTTCTTCGCATCCTTGGACCCTTATATAACCTGTAGCTCGTCGGCTTGTGCGAAATGCTCAACTTTGTTCACTCAAGTTCGCGCTCCCTGTGCGCCTCTGCCTCATCTTTTCCGCTCGGCTGAACCTGGGTGGCTACCTCTCTGACCCTCAATTCCTACGCACCGGGCTTTTGCGGCAGCCCTTTGGAACAGAAGAACGCATCACAAGCAGCTCGAGGCGTGTGTCCATCACCAATCCGTGCATACCATATCGGAAAGTTCGTCATCGGACCGCCCGGCTATTACTAGCATCTGGCATCGCGTCGATTTGCAGATCCCATCGACCACTCAGAAGCCACCCTATCGAACGTGCTACTGTTCTGCATTGTGCGTGGAATTACTTGCGCAACCCACATCATCAAACGATTGTAATATCCGTGGGATAATCCGCCGCCTCGGATTAGCATCAAAGCGCATATAAGCTTCGCCTAGGACCCGCGGCTCTGGGCAACGCTTTTTCAAGCCATTCCACTATCAGCATATAACAACGAGTCCGGCCCAGCCCTCGTTGTACAGTTGTTACTATGGCGAATTCTCACGAACCTACGCCACCATCCCTCCGGGATTATGGTGTTGCTGCACCCCATGGCCCCAACATGACCGGCGAGCACCAAGCTACTCAGGACATTGACATCCGTAACGACATGAGCGCGAACGAGTCTAATGTGTTTCATGCCCTGCTTCACCCCGACGACCTTTACAATGCCAACGGCACCTACTGGGCAGACATGCCACTGGGTCAACGGGTCAAATTCATTGGACAAGTCGACAAAGCTGAAGCGAAAGCTGAAGCAACCTACTTCTGGGACATGTTCAAGAAAGACCCACTTGCGCCTTTTGGTCACTACTTCCGAACCTGTGTAATTCCTGGTATGGGTCTTGGTCTCGAGGGGTAAGTCGAAACATCTCATCGCTCAATTCTTCGCTAACATGAATCTAGTTACGTTCTGTTCTCCATTGGTAACGTCAGACCTCTTCTGCAGGCTGCCTTCCCAGCATGCTGGGGTAAGCACGAGATTTGCGATGAAACCTGGCTACAGGCTATTGACTACCTCGAGATTTGCGGTATCATTGTTGGTCAGATCCTCGTTGGTATTGTTGGTGATTGGCTCGGCCGCCGCTTCGGTCTTATCCAAGATGCTGTTATCATGTTCGTCGGTCTCCTCATGCTCACTGCTGCCTGGGGTGTCACCCAGAACGGATGGGTCATCTGCTACGTCTGGGCTCTATTCTTCTACGGTATCGGTGTTGGAGGCGAGTACCCCATGACTGCGACTGCTGGTATGGAGAACGCTGTCGGCTCCGGAAAAGTCTCTACCAAGGACGATCGTCTTCACCGTGGCAGGAAAGTTACCAGTGCTTTCCTGATGCAAGGTTGGGGACAATTCTTCAACCAGGTCATCCTGATCATCTTGCTCCTTATCTTCCACGGCGGATCATCCCCCCCGTACTCGAAGACCTTGGCTCAATGGACTTACCGTGTCTCCTTCGCCATTCCTGCTGTCGGTACACTCTGGCTCGTCTACTTCCGTTACTACAAGATGAAATCGGCTTCGAGGCAGCTGGCGCTTTCCAAGAAGAAGTCGAACGTTACCGGCTACGACGTTCAGTCTTTGAAACTTACCTTTACATACTTTGGACCCCGTCTTCTGGCTACTGCCGGCGCTTGGTTTGCCAACGACGTTTTCTTCTACGGCAACAAGCTTTTCCAGAACGAATTCATCAGCATTATTACGCCTGGTAACAAGTCTGTCATGACCGGCTGGCTGTATAACTTGATCAACGTCGGTGTATCGCTTTGTGGCTACTACCTCGCTTCCTTGCTCATCGACAACAAGCTTTACGGGCGCAAATGGATGATGATCGTCGGTTTCCTGGCTGACTTTGTTCTCTTCATCATCCCCGGTTTCGCTCTGGACTACTTCACGTCGCCTGAGAACATTCACGGTTTCCAAGCCATGTACTTCTTGTCCTCGTTCTTCAACCAATTCGGCCCCAACAGTGTCACTTTCCTTGTCGCTGCCGAGGTCTTCCCTACACCGGTCCGCGCCACCGCTCACGGTTTCAGTGCTGCTTGCGGTAAGGCTGGTGCCCTACTCGCCGCCGTCCTGTACAACTACATCGACACTCAGACCAAGTTCTACTTTGTTCCCTGGTTTGGTCTTGCTGGTGCTCTCCTTACTCTACTCTTCCTTCCAGACACGACCGGTCTGGATCTCAAGGAGCAAGAGCGTCGCTGGGCATACATTCGCGCGGGCAAAGAGCACGACTACCACGGTATTGCCATCCACTGGAAGCACCTGTCCTGGTGGGAGCGCTTCCGTGGCCAGCACAAGGATTACGACGCCAAGCTCGACTACGAGCAGAAGATTACCGAGATGCGCGCAGAGTGGCTCGAACGCCAGCAACACAAGTTCTCTGAGAAGAATGGCTGGGAAGGTGCTGACCCTGACGAGGACGACCACCTTGATGTACACAACTACTTCAAGCGCACCACACCCGGCTCGCCAAAGGGCCCTGAGCCTATGATGGCGCCTAAGTCTGTGTCGGAAAGCGACTCGGCGGATGAGATTACGAGGGAGAAGAATGGACAGCTCTAGTGGAGCTATGAACCAGATGTTCATTGTCGATATTTAGATAAAAATTAATTGTTAGCGTTATCGTTCTTTATAGCATTACAACGGCGTTTTCATTGTCTCGCGCTCGACGCAGAGGCTGTACTATGACACAGATAATGAAGATCGTTATGACAAGTACTTTGATCTATCCAGACCTTTCCTGTTCCTGTCGTGAGTTGTTGAGTTGCTGAGACTTGTCAATGTATTGTTGAACTGGGTCAAAAGCAATACGATATAGCTAAGCTTCGCAGACTACGGACAGTAACGTGCAGCTGCGTTGTCCGGGTTCAGCATACGTACATAATATTATGCACGCCAGTCTTATGCACAAAAGGCGTATGCAGTTGATTGATCCGGCTAACAGAGAAGCCCTCATCGCTTAGCCCCGGGCAAACCTAATCAACAGCCTGAGGTTTCGCAATGAGCGAGCACCACAGCAAGGCAGCCGCGTACCTGCAACTGGTGGCGCGGTCAAAAGAACTTTACCGGTAACTTTCCTAGATTTCGGCACACAGGACGTTTCAGCGGTCAGCCATGGTGGCAGGAGCAGCTGGGAAGGTTGGTAGCCGGGGCAACAATCACCCACCCGCTTTTTCTCCATGATGCGCGGACAGTTCTTGCGGTGACAGATGGTTGACTTCGGCCGCGGCGCTACTAGGGCAGCTTGGGAACCGCAGAAAAGTCTGGGTGTTGTGTGTGGTACTGCAGCTGTACATATCGGACCTGCGCAAGTGCAGCATGCTAGATGCAAGTCGTAGCGTCGGACAGACAGGGTGGGAGGAACATTCTTGGAGCTCTCGGCTTTTCCGCCGAACATGTACGGCACAAGCGCTACACACTCCAGTGCCTTCTATCGTGAGCTGCCCGCAGTCACGCCGGCCACGAATTCGCACCACATCACCGTTTGACAACGTGAGGGCAAAACGTTGAATACGAGACGGGAAGGAAGACAACGACGTCATGATCTCCTCCCCCTTGAATCGTTATCACGGCAGCGGCAAGAAATCATGCGAAACGAGATTACGAGCATGGACCTTGCTGCGAAGTCCGGAGAATGGACTGGGGTTGGCCGTGCATTTTAACCTTTTTCTTGCATGCGCCGATGTCTGAGTGTACTATCTATGTAGGTACAGATTGGATTTTGTTTGTTTCAATATATTGCGCTTGCATGGGCGTCATTCAGATTCTAGGGTTTTCGGGGATACAGCGATGGTTTCGTGTTAGTGGCGTTCTGTTGAAGCAAGGGATCATCAGGAGAGGAACATTTTTGCAGAGGCATGGATCGATTGCGCGTTAGCGAAGAGCGAAACGACGAAGAGGGACACGCGTCGCCCACGACGACGGGTATGCAAAAAAAGAAACCCAGCTGCCGAAGTTCGGTAACAATTCTGGGTGCTGTTGCTAAGGATAGTAAGAAGCAAGGAAAGAGAGGCGAACAGACGAAACACAGCCGGACAGCGATGCGCAGACAGACTGTTGCCAACAATATTCCAAGGGCTGCATAGGGCCGCCACCTGTACCGGGCAGCGATCTACATTGGTGATGGGCAGGCTTCAGCCGATCGAATGGTGACGGACCTGCCCCTGGCACTATGGTTGCTAGTGGCACGGCCGCTGGGCGGGAGGCGTTTGCTGGCGTTGCGATAAGGTGCACACAAGCGATTTGCAGTGGAGAGAGGTTGCGTGGCAGTCAAAGTCTTCACTGTTGGTTGCGTGTTTCGAGGTGGTTGTTGCTTGTGGCTGGAGCTGCAACACTCAGGTGGCGGGTTATACGTGCATGTTCGCTGTCGTGCGATGGCGAGAGACAGCCAGGCAATCAAAACGAAGCAACTCGGCGGCATTCAGCAGCGTGACAGCCTCTCCAGCAGGGGACTAGCCTCGCCCAACGGTTCGAGTGGGTTAACTTGGAAGAAAGCGGCTGAAATTCTTGGAACGATGCTTGTCCATCTGCCAATCGCAGATTGGCCTCGTGTCTGTGCGCTGGGGCTGGGTGGTTCTACTCTCGTCGAAACACACGGGCGCAAAGCCTCTCCAATAACTCCCTTTCCACGTACACAATGCACAGGGCACCATTGGGTAAGAGTGGGTCCCCCACCGCATTGCGACACAACAGCCGCAAGCCTTGCGTGTGTGTTGCCCTGCTGTCCCAGCCAAATAAATAGATCTGCTTGCGGCCTCCGTTCTGATTCTTCATCCACTCAACGCACAAACAGATTCACCCGCTCAACTCACCCAATCTACGAGTCGATCATCCAGTCGCTATCTTCAAGTCAAGTACTTCTAAGCCTCTAATACCCAAACCCCCAAACCACCACCAACACATCATCAACATGCGTTTCACCATCGCCTCCGTTGCCATCATGGCTGGTGCCGTCGCCGCTGTTCCTCAGTACAGCGTCCAGCCCATCTCTCAGATCTCCGACGGTCAGATTCAGGCTCCTCCTGCCACCAGCGCTGTTGGCTCCGCTGTCCCTCTCCCATCGCCATCTGACGTCTCCGTCCCCGCTGGTGTCACCTCTGCCCTCTCCTCCGCTGCTGACATGACCTCCACTCGTAAGTTATCCTGTCACCCTAATACAACATTACGAAGCTAACAACTTCACAGTCGCCGTCACTGAGACTGCTTCCGTCACCTCGGTTGTAGTTGTCCCCACTGCTACTCCCGTTGGTCCCAGCGGCTCCATGGTCACCCCCATCGTCGGTGGTAACTCCACTGCCTCTGCCACTGGCTCCGCTGCTGTCTCCTCCACCGCCTCATCTGAGGAGTCCGCTACCTCTGGTGTCGCTGGCAGCTCCACCGAGAGCGCCTCTGCTCCTGAGTCCACTGGTGCCGCCGCCGGCAACATGGTCTCCTTCGGTGGACTTGTCTTCGCCATCGGTGCCGCTGTATTCGCATAAGCGTCTCTACTTCACCACCAGAGCATTGGCTCTTTTTCCCTTCTTCACGATATACCAACAATCCGGTCACGATTGGGTTGCATGTTTGTTTAAAAGCAACACGGAGTAACACAGCATTAATGGTGGGGTCTTTAATTTTCAAACTTGGAAAGGCGCGAATTGGACGGGGTATGAATGAGGCATCGGATTCATGTATCCTGCCAATGCGATAATGTTCCATGGGGATGCACACACATGGTTAGGCATGTATAGATAGTTAATTACAATGAGATATTGGCCGCCGACAGGTGCCCTGATACCCATCTTTCCATTGCCTGTCTCGTGAAACATTTCCACTTTCCTACATCTTTCTGATAAGCGGCAGGCAGGAGATGCCTAATCCCTGGCAGCTGACATGTGAAAGTTCGAAACCATGCGGTCGAATGCGAAGTCTCTGGTACCTGGAACTGACAACGCCAATGCATGCAAGATAATCGCCGACCTGCCTTTCGTCTTGCAGCACTCTTCCCATCTCTCATACTGACTACGTCATGCATCTGCAAGACGACTCCTCTATTCCATTACGCGGTTTTACCACCCATTCCCCATCTTCTTACCCTCCCACAACGACGTACGTCTCTTATCGTACGCGCAACACGAGAAAGACAGCGGGCGGCCCCGAACCAACGAGCTTGTGACATTGCATTAGCTTGTCAACACTAAGAAAAACGCTACTCGAGCAAGCCACAAGCTTCGAAGCTAGAAAACCTTGTTTCAACACTTGGCGGATATTAAGCTAACCAGTCAACCACGGTGTGCGTCTCAACCATTTTTCATCGTTTTTGAACACAGCTAGAGCAAAGTAGAGGGAAATGTGCACGTGCTATGCGTGAACAACAAAAGCTCATGCTGGGTTCTAGATTTCTGTCGTCACTATCGACAGTATGGTACAATTAGGATACTTTTTTGTAAGCATGTGAAGATACCCCATGAGTTCATGTTTAGATGACCGTGGGGAACCTTTGTATACATCAGTGGCCTAACATGGCAAAGGGAACCTGGGAAGCTGGCCAAGTAATACATATCTTCGGGTATCATTCTCCAACTACATATGCATCAACTATCTTGATTCGACAACCTGCGTGAGCAACTGTCCAAACGTATTTAGTCCTTCTTCTGCGGTAAAGATGCGCTTGGGTATCTCAAACTCGACTTCTGGCTCTTTCTTGAGGTCACGGTCTAGTTCGACATCAAGCAGCGCCGTGTATGAGTGGTCCAAGAAGTCTTCCAGGTTATACGCCCGCTTGGTAAACTGTTCTGAAATGATCTTTGCCAGTGTCGCTACGTTAGGGTGGTAGTGCGATTGCAGTGCCTCTAGCTCCCAGACACTGCTTTCAATGGCATTTGTGAGGAGAGGGTCTTGCTCTTCCATGTCAAAGGGATCGTCCATGCCCTCCTCTTCCAGCTCCTCCTGCAGAGCTGGGTCCCGGATCTCGCGGTGCATCATAAATGTGCAGGCTGGATGTTTCTTGAACATGTTGTAGGCCCAGGGTACCACGACGACCACACCGGCTGGTGGTCCATGGAGTGCTAGTCGCGAGAGACGCTTGATGAAGCTGGCAACGAGGTTTGCGGGCAGATGGGAGGAGGACATGAAAGTGTCTAACAGGCGGAAGAAACGCGATCGGTGTTTTGAGTGCATGAGGCCATCGTCCAACAGGGAGTACAGCTTGAGGTAGAAGGATGGGTAGTCGAGGTTCTTCTCTGAGATGAGGTAGTAGATTCCAGACAAAGCCAGTAGAGAGGTTGCGCCGCCCACGTTGTAGGAGTCTGTCAAGAAGTCTGACAGAATCTCAGGTTGCTGAAACCAGGGTGCAATTTGGTGAGAGAAATTGTGCAGGATAGTCTTCCGTTGCTCCTTAGAGAGACCTGTTCGCATGGTCGCTAACCATGCTGCTTGCGCCTTCTCCTTGTATGCCTGAAGAGACGGTATCGGACTCTTCCCTTGCACCTGCACGTAGAAGCTTTGGATGTCGGTCTTGGACTTGGGAACTTCGGTAAGTGTGTACAGAAGAGACAAGCTATTGGCAGCTACGAGTTGGCGCGTTGTGATGTCGAGATCGCTGTCGAGTACATCCCTGAATGCGTTAGGATAACGTCTAGCCTTTGGTGGGTATGCACTTACTTGATGGTCTGGAATGTCTGGTATCGGATATCGTCAAACTGCTTGAGGTACTTCTCGGCAAACTCGTCGCGATTCAGATCGTCGAGGGGAAGGCACAGCAATACCCGGATGAGTCTCGGCAGTGGTCCATTCTTGATCTTGTAATCCTTGGAAGACTTTGCTTCCTCTTTGACTAATCGCATAACCAGTGTCAAGGCCACAGACTGCTTCGGGGGGTGTTCGCTGCGGAGGAAGTCGTCTAACAGGACATCGCAGAGCTCTCGGTAGCGCTCCTTCAGCCACGATACAATGACACCCTCAGCCTCGCTCATGCCCTTGCTCTTGATCATGTCGCCTGTTACGAGTAGTCGTGAGAAGACTCGGCAGAGGGCGACGGCGGCGAGTATTGGTCCTTCATTTTCGGCGTCTGCTTGTCTCGCCCGCCCCAGAAGAGTGGCAATGTTGTTGTAGTGTTTCCGCGATTCGAGAATCTGTTTTTCGAGCTGTACGATTTCGGATTGGAGATCCTCGCCGTCGTCGCTGGGTGATTTGCGCCTGCTTTTTGATTTGGATTCGCTGCGCTCGGGCTTGCTGGGATCCCTCTTCCTCTTGACACCAGACATTTTGGCGGCCTTTGTGCCCGACATAGTTTTTTCTTCTTCTCAGACGTGTCCCTGGGTGTGGTGTTGGAATGCTCACGAGCGCAAAAAGTTGGCCATGTCGAAAAGTGAAGGGCCGGGCGAAGTTCGGCTAGCGCATCGGCGTCGGCGCTTGGCTCTTTGAGTGGACGCAGCATCACGAAAAGCTAGCTTTCGACGACGACAAAGCACCCCAACTCCCCACTCTCATCAGACAGCCATGGCCTCTCGTCTTGCAAGGAGCGCGGTCGGTGAGTAGCAGCACCCCGATGAATATGCCGTGCCATTGACCCCCGTGCTCACCCACAATAGGCGCCGCCCGTCTCCGCCCATCGCTCCCTCTCCGCGCCCTGCCCTCCATCGCCGTCCAGGCCCGCTATCAGTCCAACCTGCCCCAGGAGGACCCCAAGAAGAAGGCCCAGTCCGTCCTCGACGCGATACCCGTCCCCGGCAACAGCCCCCTCACCAAGGCCGCCGTCCTCTCCGCGGGAGCCGGTCTCAGTGTCGCCGCTATCAGCAACGAGCTCTACGTCGTCAACGAGGAGTCCATTGTCGCCCTCTCGCTCCTTACCATCTTCTGGGCCGTTGCCAAGTACGCTGGACCTGCTTGGGGAGACTATGCGCAACAGCAGGTCGACAAGATCTCGGGTATCTTGAACGCTGCCCGCCAGGACCACACCACCGCTGTCAAGCAGCGCATCGAGAGCGTCCAGGACCTCGGCGGTGTCATTGACATCACCAAGACCCTGTTCGAGGTTTCCAAGGTGCGATACTGCGATTGGGGACATGCAGGGACAGGAGACTGATGAAATTACAGGAGACCGCCCAGCTTGAGGCTCAGGCTTTCGAGCTCGAGCAGAAGACTGCCATCGCCGCCGAGGCCAAGTCTGTCCTCGACTCGTGGGTCCGCTACGAGGGCCAGGTCAAGCAGAGGCAGCAGAAGGAGCTTGCCGAGTCCATCATCGCCAAGATTGAGAAGGAGCTCGACAACCCCAAGACCCTCAAGCAAATCCTTGACCAGAGCGTCACTGACATTGAGAGTATGTTGAGCCGTACTTGCAACACATGACACGGGCTAACAGACATTAGGGATCGTTTCCCAGAAGGCATAAGCGTCCTATAGCATCCACCAGTCAAGCCATTCAATGTTATATAAATCTGTGCAATAGTCAAGCTCGTCCAATATAGAGAGAGTACCCCAGGCTTGGGAAAAGGCCGAAATTGATCTTGTTCTGTCTCCTGAAATCTTGTGTTTCGCCAAGCGAAAGATGGTAGGGATTTAGCAAAATATCGTTTGAACCTGTGTACTACATGTCCCAAGGCGGGTTGAAGTAGCCTCCCCACTTGACTAAATGTATCCCTCACTTACCTCTAGTACCCTCGCACCCCATACAAGGGGAGAACCGAACAGGTATAGAGATAACAACCCTTACCTTGCGGCTTACAATAGCTTCTAATAAGAAAACTTATAAAGATAAGTATTATCGTAGACTTCTAGAATCTTAATCTATATCTATATAGCTCTTAATATGCTTTATTGTAGTAGGAAGGAGTATCCTGCTCCAAAGAGATGTTAAGTTTCTCTTTTTGATGTAGTGCTCGTAGATGCCTAAGAGTGCTAGTCCTACTGAAGCCTACAGTGAGGGCTCCGAATATCAATGTCGAAACACTCATGCCTATGCTCGCTTTACCCGTTGAATAAATAGTCTCAAGTGTAGACAAGGAAGCTTAACCAGCTCCCAGCGTCAACCACTGTCCTGTCCGGAGGGGTAACCTCATGAATCGACAAATATTATGGTCGCTAACTCATCCTTTCACTACAGGGTACGATCTCTAGAAAATGGAATGGTCTTGGTCGAAGAGATTTCCATCCATCGTCGCAGTCATCGCTGACAGCAAAGTTCACAAGGACAACTGCAACTGCAACCGCAGCCGAGCTGGTTAGCATTGCTGCGAGCAAGTCCCGGAGATCTACTTGCCGTCCTTCTCCAGGGGAGGTGAAAGTATAAATACATATGAAGTGGTCGGGCCGCGTTGCACGTCTTGTTGCTAGGTGAAAACGGTAATAGAGTACTGCCAAGTCTTGGATAGCTCAGAGTAGGGAGCCCGTAGGTACCTTTATGTAACTCTGTAGCCCTACCGCTCCAAGTATAATGGACTTTCGTCATGTTCCAGATCTTCAACTTTAGTCTGATCATCAAACATGCTCTCCATGTACCACACGCTCCTGGGATGCCCAATCACAGCCAGACAATATTTCCGCATAGTGAGTTGTCTCACAGCAGGTGGCAGTGTATGCGAACAAATGCTAGATTGAGGGGTATGTAACACCATGACTCGCATGCTCCAACAGCAACAAGAACAAGACCAATACCATACAGTAACGTGCACATACCAGATACATTCCCCAAAACATACAAGAGAAAAACTGTGACACGCAAGAGAAATGCGACCGCCGTATACTGATGTCTGCAAGACATAAGAAGACCTGTGTGAAGATGTCGAATCGTATCGAACATGACCCTTTTGGAAAGCTCCAGATAATGCATACTTGCGCTACTATGCTGAACGGAACAAATGATTGTCGTTTCGAAAGATGTAAAAGTGGTTTTTTGGCGGGGTTGGATATACGAGAAGAAGGGTGGTCGTCGTGAGAAAGGTCGTGACAAGAGAGAGGGTATCGATGAAAAGAAGTGGTTGAGTGCAGCGGAAGACGGCTATGGCCACCAGTTCATCCTCTTATAGCTCTCAATGACCTCTTCGACCTTTTCTCTTGTGATCTTTTCTACGTTGTATCTGTCCTCGTGTTAGCATCTTGTCATCTCCAATATATACTCAGAATGACTCACTTGAATCCCGTCTCCCTCTCAAACAAACTTCCATCCATACTTAAATCTGCGTCTTTCAGAAGTTCCTTCTCCATGTATGGTGTCAGGGGTGTCGATGAGCTGATGCCGGCTTGCTGCTGTAGTTCCGCCCATGGGTCTAGTGTCTCGTCGTTTACTTCGTCCACGACGTGGTCGAGGTTCAGCCGTGCAAAAGCTGAGATGAGTGTGCCGTGGAAGCCAGTTTCAATGTTGAAGATCTCGCCCATGAGCTGGGCTGTTTGCTTTTGTGCTAAGGACAACGTTAGTACTGCGGTAAGTTCAAGGATGAAGAGTGGTAATCCGTACAATGATTTGCATGATCCACGATGTTGAAAGTGGGTGCTGGCCTGCGTCCTGGGGAACTCTTGGTATACCACTCTACACCATGCCATAGTGCCCTAGTGGAGTCCTCGACATGCACCAGATTTGTTCTCAAGTCTTCCTTCCACAGGAAACGCATCTCTTTTCCCTTGCTCTGATATACCCGCGCCATGCAAAGCGCTGTGCTCAGGAATTTGCTCGTATACGGGCCATAGACGTGTGCCATCCTCATAACCATCAGGTTCAGTCCGTCGATCTTGGCGAGGTCTTCCTCAGCCTTAAGCTTCCACTTTGCCAGATTTGACCACGGTTTCGGCTTGTCTGACTCTTTGCTCGGTGTGCTGTCGGACTTGTAGACCATGCCAGTGCTGATTTCGACGAAGCACTTGACTTTGCGTTTGGCGGCTTCGCGGCCGATGGCCATGGATAGGCCGTAGGAGCGGAGTTCGTAGACCTTTTCGTCTTGGGCAAAGCGTGTCTCGCCGCCGCAGTTGAAGACGTAGTCGAACTCAGCGCCGCCTTCACGGTCGAATATTCGTGGTAGGGATTCTGTGGGGTTCGAGTTAGCCTCGAACGTCTGGTTGTAGACATCCCTTGCACCCAGAGATGTGGTCAGGGGTACGCACTTTCCTGCGCCGCATCCGCCTGTATAAATCGCTCTCTCGAGCACGCTTCCTTGAATTCGGGTGCGAGCCATGCTAGTTCTGGGAGGTGCTTGTCGACGATGCGTATCTGCGATGCTAGGTTGTTGTCGTGGATGTACTTGGTGAGGTGTCGTCCGGTGTAGCCTAATCGACATGGTCAGCCCTCCTGTCATACCTGGGTGGTGCTCAGAGCAAGCCTTACCCAACCCTCCTATTATCAGCACCGAGGGCTTGGTCGCCTGTTCTGAAGCCATGCTTGGAGTCGCGTGTGTTCCTGATCTACGCTTGCTATGCGCGCAAGAACAAGTCGCTAGGAGATTTCGGATGGCGCAGTGGGCGGATGGTGTCTTGTAATGTCAAAGTCGGGGGTGGAGATTTGAGCGTTGCGGGTCGCGCTCAGACCTCGTTGCGATAAATCCAACAGCAAAGGACAATATCACGGCTGCTATAGGCGAAGCACTACTCTGCGATCGTCCGTCGTGCTCACGTTATGTTGGAAAGGAGATAACACGCGGCCCTCGCGATCGTGGGTGCTGGGCTGGAATAAGAGGGACTAAACCGCGAAGAGGGATGCTCAAAGTAGGATACCGCGGCACAACAACGATGTCATATAGCTCAGGCCCAATATGTGCGACTCATTGACCTGCAGGAGAGGGGACAGGTCAGGCCGATATTTAAATGTGCACACCCAAGCCCCGGCGATAATTCTCTTCAGAGGAGAGCCACCTGCATCACTGAGGCTATTCGCATTAAGAAAAAACAAAAGATGGGCGCCCATAGCAGCCAGCCAGCCTTGGTCGGGCACTTGTGGCTGATCCTATGCACACCATAATGGTCCGCTCCGCAAGCAAGTCGACCGAGATTAGTGTGGGCATCGTTCTTCATGTAGCGAGACCCCGATGTGTTGTATTGAAGGCGCCTTACGCCACCACCGTCCATGGATGCAGGTCTTGTGCAGACACCATGTTTGTGCAGTAGTGGCATCTGCTTTGCCACACCACGCCAGCTTCACAGCATGACGTTTGCTGTTCCTTTCTCCTGGAGATACTGCGGTTGCCGCGGGAGATGTACAAGAAGCGGGCGGTGAACGACGGCGCGCTCCTCCCGCAGTGCTGGACCTTGTCTCAAGCATCAAAACTTGGGTCGCATGACAGCCCAAGGTGGGGGTTCATTCAGGGGCAAGTGCAATCCGTCGTTCGAACGAACAGATTTATCAGGCAATCCCTTGTCGACGTAGCCATCCATCTTTGGGCTTTTCCGGACGTCGTTGTATAATGTGTAAGCCACATTCGCGATCTATTGACGAGTTGACGAGCGATTGCCGAATAAAAAGCAAACAAATGCGGAGCCGCGACGTCTGGTGCTCATTCACCTTTCCCTTTACGAGGTGCAATGCTGGGGTTGCTCTTCTAGCTTAACGTCTAGCCTGCATAAAACTCTCGCTTCATGACGATTTCAGATGTTCTGAGGACAGGCATTGCGAAGGAATGCTCGCTTCGCGGCATCCTTGATATGCAACCAATGTTATGGCCTCCGAGTCAAGCAAGAAGTCGTGGCCGGCCGAGTGGTGGCTGTTGCCGTGATGCTGCGCTGCCGCATCTATTCTCCAGCCCAATGCCGTCGGCGACTTGTTATTAGTCGTCGAACCTCAAGACGGCGACGCAAACATCCAAAGTGTGTACCTGCGTCATGTCACACGGCTTCTAGGTGCCGAGATCTATTGGCACCTCGTAGCACAGCATGAGAATCTAGAGATCTGCTCGATCTGTACCTCCCGTCAATAAAGCAAGGCAAGTGCACAACGCCTACAATTAGCTCCGACGCCCTCTTACATCCGCTTTATACCACATGTCTTTCCTTCACGGTGATTGTGCGAGGCAGCCGACGTGCAGGTTTTGCATCCAGACCAGACTGGGTCATGATGCATATGAAGGCATGCATGCACAACCCTTATGTCGAACAGTGGTTCATGCATAGAATACAGACTAACTATGGTGATCGTCCCGCACTTGCATATGCATCAGTAATCGGAATCATTTGAGTATCTCTATTCGATATATTGTTGTAGATGAGGGACTAGATCAGAGAGCTATTATGAATATCTCGACGCTATGCAATGACTCCTTAAGCATAATAAGATCGCAAAGTCATGTCGCATGGTCGCCGAATCGTGCCACCTACCCATTTGCATACAGGAGTAGTACAAAATACCATCATGCTTTTTCGCCGAATGCCGCCCATTCAGTCTCACCCTGGGATGCTGTACGCACCCAATGCAAATCCACGAAGATGTCCGAAGACAGAAGAAAACCGCACTGCATGCATGTTCTGCTCTAGAACTCCCAGGTCTCATCAACTGACTTGATGGCCCAGTCGAATTTCTCCCGAAGCGTCTTGGAGAAAAATTTCTCAATGGGGACGTCGAACTTCTTGGAGAACACTACGGTGAGACGAGGATCGATGTAGTTCTAATTGTGGTTAGTCAGATATTCTGCCAGCTGTACATGTGATGACTTACGATCTTGGATGTGCCAAGGGCAACCTCCTTGTTGCCCTCCTTGTCTTCCATCTGTATCTTCATGTTCTCGATACGCTGGTTGAGCTTGTCGACGTTGGCCTCAAGCTTCTCAACTGTCGGGCCCTTGCCCTCAGCCTCGACCTTGCCGGTCTTGTTCTCCTTTTTGTATTTCGCGGCCAGCTCGTTGACCTTGTCCATGCGCTCCTCAAGCTCCTTGGGTTTCATCTCCTTCTCGCCGTCAGCCTTGAGCTTCTCGTTGTCCTTTTCGAACTTCTTGGTGATCTTCTGGCGCATCTCTTCGACCTCCGCCTCCTGGTGCTGCTTGACCCATTCATCGTCAAGATCTTCAGGCCGTTCAAAGTACTCGGCGCCCTTCTTCTTTTTGATTTTTGGGTCCACGTCAATCATCATCATCTTGGTTCTCCAAACTTGATAACGAAGACCATTAATCTGAGAGGGGTTAGCATAGTCGAAGGTCTAAATACATCGTGGCAACACACCTTCTCATTCATTTTCTCAATGGAGGTGGCGTGACTTGCGGCGACGGTACGCTTGTGGTTACATAGGATGGCGACTTCACGATTGGCATCGTTGTAAGCCTTGACCTTCTCTTGAATCGTACCAGTGGCCTTCATCTCCTTGAGTAATCGAGCCATCGTGTAGGAAGCGTTGTAGGTACGGAAAACCTTTGCAGTAAGACCAGGCATGTAACTCGTAAGATGTTTGTTGAGACCCGACGTAGTCAGTCGGTCGAAGATGTCGTCTCCTGTGGTCTTGGGCTCCTTCTTGAAAAGTTTGAGGTTCTTGAAGACTTGCGGGTCGACCTTGACTTCGTCGTAGAAACGAATACTGTCTTTACCCAAGAAATCGAATATGACAGTCTCCGGGGGCTTCAAAGTGATATGCTGGAACTTCAGCGAGCAGCAACCGACCGTGTCGGCTTCATCCTCTCCCTTCTCGTTACCAGCACGGAGTGCAAATTGATCGATGAGGTAAATAGCAGTAGCACGCTGGCGGTCAGCCATCATCTTCGAATTGAGATCTTTTCGGTAGTCCTTCCGAATGCGATCGATGTGCTTCTTGAGTTCTCGTGCCTTCTCAAACTTCTTGAAGTCACTCTGACCCTTGATGTCAGAGTTGGCTGCAAGCATGACGTACTTGTAGGCACCGTTGATGTTTTCTTGCCACATGGCGAGCCATGTGCCTTCATGATCGTGCTTGATCTCCTTCCAGCGATGACCTGCGGGCGGCTCAGGGACCTTAGCCTTCTCACCAATATTGATGGTGATCTGCTCGGGCATGACGCGCTTCTTCACGCGTCCAGTCTTGGGATGCTCGCCACGGCCACGGAAAAGACTAGGAGGTTCAACACGGAAATTGCCAACCTTCTGCTTGCGCCCGTCCCACATGCAGTACATATACTTAGCCTCGGCGGCCTCCTTCTCGGCCTTGAGCGCCTTCTTCTCTGCCGCTGGGAGAGCCTTTTTCTTCGCGCGTTCTGCATCGAACCACTCAAAGATGGGCTTGAAGTCGCACTTCTCGAACTTCTTGATCTTGACTGTGTTTCCGTCTTTGTCCTTGCCGTGTCCAGTCTTGTCCAGGTAGGTACTAAAGTCCTCAAAGAAGTTCTTGTTGAAAGTTGGGTTCTCGACGTTGTGAGCGGAGTTTAGCATACTTCCGTAAAAAGTAGCCACTTCCTCAGCCTCCGGGTGCAGAGTAACAGGTACGCCGTCGTACACCAATTTGACGTGCTTAGGGAGCGGCTCGTACTCAGGAGGAAAGACAACACCGGCGTGTTCCAGTGTATCCCACTTCTTGGTACCGTCACTCTTGCCTGGGTCTTCCCACCAACGGTACTCATCCTCCTCTTCCTCAGCCTCTTCGTCTTGCTCAGTCTCTTCCTTCTTGACTTTGCCCTTGCCCTTCTTTGCAGGTGCTGCGGTGGCGGCAGCAGGCTTTGCCTTGGTGGCTTTCTTCGGAGCAGCCTTTTTCGCGAGCGGTGCGTCGGAATCGGACTCTTCTTTCTTCACGCCATTCGCCTTCTTCACTGGCGCCTTCTTTTTTGCAAGAGGGATATCATCGTCACTGTCGCTCTCAACTTTCTGCTTGCGTTTTGGGGTGGCCTTCTCCTTATTGCGCATAGCTTGGGCCTCTTTTGCAGCGGCCTTCTCAATAGACTCCTTCTTCTTTGTGAGCTTCTTGGCAAGAGGCACGTCAGAGTCCGCCGACTCCCCGATCTGTTCGGCGCTTGCTTTGGGGAGAACTCTAGCCTTCAAGGGCACGTCGCTGAGTTCGGAGTCGGAGTCGTCCTTGGGAGGTTTCGCTTGCTCTGAGGTCCGTCGCCGCTTGCTCTACCGGAGGGTTAGCTCGTTGTAACGCGTACAGAATGCGTTCAGGGCGACCTACCAAAGGCTTATCGTCATCCTCTGAGCTACTCGCGTCTTTGTACGATTTGCCGTTCGTGACGCTGCTGCGCGACTTGCGCTTTCCGTTGGTCTCAGGCGCATCCACATCCATCTTGTCGTCGTCGGCAACTGGCCCCATGCGGATTGAGATGCCAGGCTCGACGTGACCGTTGGAAGGAACTTCGGCGTCCATTTTCTTATCTTCCTCTTTGGTAATCTCTGCGTTCGACTTGGCTACTAGGGAATTATTGTTAGCCATCTTGGGTCTTGGATACAGTTGCAAAAGTCGCGCCAGGAAGAGCGAGTATTGGGAGGAGGTGAGGGTTGGTGAGGGTTGGGTGGTGAGGTTGTTGAATTTGACAAGGGCAATCGGCGCGCGAGAGGGAGATAGTCGTGGCGCGTGCAGATAGTCGGGCGCACTCACCTTGGTCTTTTCCTCTCACAAGGGGAGTGTCGTCGTCTGAAGAAGACATGATGCGAAAGGAAGGCGCGCGCTGAGATTGTGGATAATAAAAAACAGGATGGGCGTGCTCAGCGAAGTCTGGCGCCGATCGAGGAAACCTAGCGGATGCGAAAGAGCGGACCCTATGGAAGGGTGGTAGTCGTTGAGATGGGCGTGCCAGGCGAGGGCAGGCACGTCGTGCGATTGAGGCGATGTTGAAGGATAGAGGAGGGAAGACGCAGGTGATAGACGAGTGACAAGAGGAATGCTGAGTTTAAGTGAAGCGCAGCCCCAGGGAGCCACGACCTGCCCAGCTGTGCTTCACTAAGTCCATCGGCGCACGGGCGTTCGGCCTTCATCAAATCTGGGCCAGTGACTTTCGTAACAGATGCGTAACCTCACCACCGATTCAAGCACTCGGACACTGCAAATAAGCTACCACAGATAGCAGACAGCATGCAAACTGCTTGCTTTTCCCATCGAGACGGAACTATGCGTCAAGGCTCTGGGAAATGGTGCTTGCCACCTGTTCATTCAGTTGCTCCTGCCTATGTCCACCTAATGTTGTCATGGCGATGTCGTGTTTGGGGCCATTTTTGGGCATCAAAAGCGTCATTGGCAGACAGAGACGCACTTCATACTGCACTCCAGCTCCCGTCAGCGTGGCGGCGCGAGTAGAAGGCATCGCATCCGGCGTGCTGTGTTGGAGAGATTCACGTGACACTTGGCGTGTTAGCGCGCAAAGCAATTCAGCATCCCGATTGCCCGACACAGCTCCCGCTCAGCAAAGACAGCAGTGAAGCACCACCACACGGCTGTCGCCATCTCCACTCATCTCAATTCGTAGCCATGATGATCTCACGAGCTGCGCGCCCGGCCTTCAAGGCGGGCATGGCCGCCGCCGCCGCCCGGTACGCTCCCACCTGAGCCCGCAGCTTTTCTCGCGCCCTGCAACCCCCCATTGCCGGATCAATTGCATCGCCAACTGCGTCAAGTGCTGACTGGAATTCGTGTATATAGTCCCACCACCCTTACTGTCTCCAATGCCGCCGGCTATGCCACCCTCCGTGAAATTGAGGGCCGTCTCAAGTCGATTCGCAACATCGAGAAGATCACCAAGACCATGAAGGTTGTCGCCTCCACCAAGCTCACCCGCGCCCAGAGGGCCATGACCGAGTCCCGCAAGTACGGTCAGACCTCCAACACCGTCTTCGAGAGCGCCGAGACCAAGCCCATCGAGGGTGAGGGCAAGAAGAACCTGATCATCGTCTGCAGTTCCGACAAGGGTCTCTGCGGTGGTATCCACTCCGGAATGTCGAGGAAGGTCAGAGCCATGCTCGCTGAGGCTCCCGACTCTGAGCTGGCCGTCATTGGCGAGAAGTGCAAGGCGCAACTGGGTCGTTCCAACGGAAAGAACATGGTTCTGTCTTTCGCTGGTGCAGGAAAGGACGTTCCTACCTTTGGCGACTCCCTGAACATTGCCGACCAGATCTCCATGCTGCCCACCGACTACGCTTCCGTCAAGATCGTCTACAACAAATTCATCAACGCTTCGAGTTACGAGGCCACCATCCAGGAGGCTTACTCCGAGGAGGCCATTGCCCAGTCTGGTACGTCACAACTCTATAGCCAGATGAACCATGTCTAACTGAACATCTAGCCAACTTCTCTGCTTTCGAGATCGAGGATGAGGTTCTCCCCAACCTCCGCGAGTACGCTCTCGCCAACTCGCTCTTCTGGGCGCTGGCTGAGGGTCACGCTTGCGAGCAGTCTGCCCGTCAAAATGCCATGGACAACGCTTCCAAGAACGCTGGAGAGATGATCAACAAGTTCCAGATTCTCTACAACCGAACGCGTCAAGCTGTCATTACTGGCGAACTTGTCGAGATTATTACCGGTGCAGCTGCTTCCGAGGGTTAAGCGCTCTAGGAGCTTTAGACTTGATATCCTGGGAATCTGGTTCCATCTCCCTCATGGGCTGTGTAGAATAAACCTCTGTTCATAGCTCCTTTGTATCAGCCAGTTCGTGGAGATTGTTCATGGTCTAGATCTTGTGTCTGCGTGCGTCATGTGTGCTTCTTGACCGCATATACGCCACGGCGTCTACGTCACACCTGGGCAGCACCGTGCATGTATATGGCGTATCCATCACGTGCGTCACCCCTCCTCCTTTGTGGTTGCAGACATGTAGGCTAAATGTATCCTTGGAGGGTTGCCTATGCGGAAAGCGCATCATTCTCGTGTAATCTTGCTTTACCCCTCGTCATGGGCCTCTAAATCAGCCACCTGAAAGTATTTGCGAATTGTCTCATTTTTCAATTGGATGTACCCAAAACTAATGTACGGTGTGAACTCCGGCAGAACCCGTGCGCCCAAGCTATCTACGCACGCAGGTACCAGCAACCAAAGAATCTTGTGGCCAGGTGACTATACCACTACTCAGCAATGCGGACACTATGCACACCAGCACTTCTGACACTGCAAATCAGCAGTGCATACAGGGTGCTTCAAACCTTCTGCATGCTTTAGCCCGTTGTGATGCGGTACCTGACCCTCTCAAGCGCAAGTTTCGTTTCACTGACAAGCTACCCCTACCCTTATCGAGACCTGAAACCAGCCGTCTCTCTGAACACACGCTCGCTGCAGGAATAGTACGTCAGGGCCTCAGGCACCTTATAACATGCCCTACTATGGGTGTTCGCATTGCTTTTATTATCCGTCGCATTGCTTTTATTGTCGTTCGCATAATTCTCCACAGAGTGCTCCGGTAGCCGCAGTATAACCAATCATTTTCACAGAGCTGGCTTCACTTCTTTCATTTGATGAGGCTGCGCTTCCTTCTTTCTGTCCTGTCTCTATCCTAACCACCTCTCGCCCAAGCGCACGTTCCCAACCATCCTTTCCTCGCTGCGCTTTCTTGAATTTCGATCTGGACCGACTCTCTGCGACCGACAACTTCAAACGCTTGAGCAACATGTTGGCGCAGGCTAGAATTAATACGTTGAAGGAGAAGATGAAGGTTCTCAAAGATCTATACACGAGTCGCCGCTACACACAGTGCGCAAATCTTGGAGAGCATCTGCTGGGCGAAGTCGACGACAAGGTACGTAGCAATGCACATGACATGGCCCACCTTCCTTGTGTTGGGAGCTGGCTGAGGTAGACGTAAAACGTCGGAAGCAAGAGCTGACCATCAACAGGTTCATCCTGTACATACCGCTTACTTAAATTTCTACATTGCACTCTCTCACGACACACTGGCAAGAGAAGCGACCCTTAAAAATCGCTATAAAGAATTGAACGCTGCGGAGAAGTACTACAAGGAGACTATCGTCGCTCTTGCGCCACCCTCGCCGTCTTCTACTGCACCGACCGTGGACGACGAGCAGCCCATGACACCAGACTCCGCCACCATTCCAGACGAGCAGGCTTGGTTCCGACGATTGTCTAGAACGAGATCTTTCGACTCCACTAGCAGTTATCGCAGCTCGACCTCAAGCACGGCTTCCTACGCCTTTGACTTGGAGCAGGACCCAGATCTTACGCTTAGGAATTTCCGCTTTCCATCACCACCCGGAAAAGATGCGAATTGGGGCACGCCTGTCGAGTCTAAAACCCTATCACAGTACTTTAGCAACGACAGTGTGCTATCACCGCTATCAACCGAGCAGGTGCGATCGAAACCAGGGGTCCGGCTACCGAATGGCACCCCGGCCTTTATTCGTATGGTAGAGGGTCACCTTGCTAGTGTTAAAACTCTTAAAGAGGCTACTGGTGTACGGGGTGTCCGATTCGCCTTCCCAACACCTTCTCCCTCGCCCACAAAGTCGTGGTTTAGGGATTCGAGGAGCAGCCCTCTATCAGAAGAGGAAGAGAGGGAAAACCGACGACAGAAGAGGAGAAATGTGACATTCCGACCACGCTTTGATCCTGAGAGCGTGCGGCAGCTGTGCAACGATGCACTGGCAGAGCTCTGATCAATGTCGGAGCTACATTTGTGTCGGTCGCTTTCCAGTACCCACGTACACGACAGTGAAGACGCGCATGATGAACGCACAAGGAGGTATTTCTCTACCAAGATTAACAACGATGCACATGTTTTATACGATTCTCTTTTGTTTATTCAGCAAGGTGTCCCAGGAGGATGAAGTCTCATATACCCCGGTTTAAAATCTTTTGGTTAGCTCTCTTTGTAAAGCTACGATTTCTGTATATCCACGCCTTGAATGCGATCTTCTAGTTGTATTAGTATAAACAAGCTTTCTCTTCTACACTGCACGTTGCTTCAGAGTCCCCTGAATATGTGGACCATACTTCATTTTCCTAGGTACAAACCCTTGAGAAGGGCATTCGCAAGTCTCACACGTGATGATTGGCACATGAAGTGGCCTGCTTGAAGGCTAGATGAATGCATAGTATATTCATATGTTGAACCCCTCAATGCATGCTCGTAGGCAGTGTGACAAATGGCCCGATCGGTGAAGAAAAAAACTCGCTCCGTGATATCGTACTTTTTGAAACCCGCCACCGTAATGCCCTAAACGCCGTTGCAATGCAAGCTCCTCCACACTCCCGGATCTTATAGACATGCTCTATTTCTGCATCTCATCCAACCCCCTCTTGATTCTCTGACACTTAATCTTAAGAAGCTTAACACTCTCCAAGAACAGCTCGTCACTCTCCCACTGTCCTGTGCTCTCC
>Ga0265797_10001019_pt1 | contig 50435 bp, 53 predicted proteins | sample P2T30metagenome_FD_192433 | JGI IMG/M metagenome (GOLD analysis project Ga0265797, IMG submission 192433) | Plant litter microbial communities from East Loma Ridge, Irvine, California - P2 T30 | ecosystem: Environmental > Terrestrial > Plant litter > Unclassified | place: USA: California...
GGGTGGTGTTCTTGTTGCAAGCGATGTTGACGTTCTCGAGGACGTACTCGACACGGGCGCCGTCGAGGGTGGGGTTGGTGAGGGGCTTGAGGTCGAGGAGGACCATGTGGTTGTCGGTGCCGTCGGTGACGAGGCGGTATCCCTTCTCCTTGAAGCTGTTCTCGAGCTGCTTGGCGTTCTTGATGACCTGCTGCTGGTAGGCAACGAAGTCGGGGCTCTGGGCCTGCTTGAGCGCGACCGCAAGCGCGGTGATGGTGTGGTTGTGCGGGCCACCCTGGTGACCGGGGAAGACGGAGAAGTTGATGGGACCCTCAAGATCGTAGAGAGTCTGAACCTCCTTGCCCTGCTTCATCTCGGTCTTGCGGACACCCTTGCGGAAGAAGATCATGGCGCCACGGGGACCGCGGAGAGACTTGTGGGTGGTGGTGGTGACGATGTCGGCGTACTCGAAGGGAGACTTGTTGACACCGGCGGCGATCAGACCGGAGATGTGAGCCATGTCGACCATGAGGTAGCAGCCAACGAGGTCGGCGATCTTGCGCATGCGGGCGTAGTCGATCTCGCGGCAGTAGGCAGAGGTACCGGCAACGAGGACCTTGGGGCGGTACATGAGGGCGTTCTGCTCAAGCTGGTCGTAGTCGATGATGCCAGTCTCGAGGTTGACGCGGTAAGGGAAGGTCTCGAAGTAGGTGGAGACGGCGGAGATCTTCTTGGTCGGGGTTTGGTAGCCGTGGGACAAGTGACCGCCGTGAGGCAGGTCAAGACCCATGATGCGCTCGTGGGGCCTCATGACAGCCTGGTAGACCTGGAGGTTGGCGGGAGAGCCAGAGAGACACTGGACGTTGACGCCCCACTTCTCCGAGTCGAGCTTGAAGGTCTCGAGAGCGCGACGCTGGCAGGTCAGCTCGATGCGGTCGATGTGCTCGTTGCCGCCGTAGTAGCGGGCACCGGGGTATCCCTCGCTGTACTTGTTGCACATGGCGCTTCCCAGGGCGTCGAAGACGGCGCGCGAGGTGACGTTCTCGGAGGCGATGAGCAGGATGCTCTCACGCTGGCGCTTGATCTCGTCCTTCATGATGTCGGCGATCTCGGAGTCGGTCTCGATGAGAGACTTCTCCATGAGGTCCTTGTGGGACTGGGAGAGGGCGTAGGTGGACATGGTGGGTGTATGTGTGAGGGAGTGTATGTTGAGGGTATAGAGGGTAAGAGAGTGAGTGAGTGTGGTGGAGGTAAGGTAGGGAAGAGGAAGACAAAAAATAAAAGTACCGTGGCTGGACTTGGGTACAACAATGGCACGCACGCAGTCACACCAGCTCACCCCACATGAAAAAACTGGGCGATCCCACCAGCGTGCAGGCAGGGACAGGGTCCTTGTGAGGTCTCTTGGGTCTCCGACTTTCGGGAGGCAAAGCTTGGTGGAGTGAAAGAAAAGAGCACAGACTGAATGGATGACATGCATCTCTTACTAACCACATATCTCCCATCCTTCCTCCGACGTTTAGTCGTACCGTGCCGTCAAGAACTGGCCTTGTGTCTTGTGGCGTAAGTGATATCGTCGAATATCCTTTGTTCAGTCAAGTCGAATTCTGTCATATGATCGAATTCAGGTATTTGCCAACTCTATCTAGGTAGACTCGTCCGAGATCATGGTAACGTCTCCGTTGATCTCCGTTGATCGTTGGATCTGAACGAGAAGTACCCAAGTATTGCTTGAAATGGTCAGGCAATGAGATGCAGGAAGCAGCTCGATAACATGCTCGACATCACAAGCATCAAGGGGCAGATCAAAAGGGACAGATTAATGCGTGATGTACTGCTATGATTTCCCAAATCTGTCCAATCCTCTCATTTTCCACGAGCGCCGAGTCTATCCAGCAAACCGACGTGCAAACGGCCCGTAAACATCACAACGTGGATATCCACAGCCACGTTTCGCAACCAGAGAATCATAATCGACACTGTTCTGATTTCCCATCTTGAAGGACTCCAAACAACACTCCAAACAACACAGCAGTCAAAATATTGCATACTTAAGCGATCTGCGAGATAGTCATCCAACCCTAACCCTAACCCTATTGAATCTGATAAGATCGAACCCGCGCATCACCTCGGAAAGAGGAAAGCAGCTACCATTCGTTCTGCGCCAGATCCAACCATCCATCCAACCATCCAACCAACAACCACACCACAACCCAACAATGGAATCACTCGCCCGAACAACCCTCCGCGCCCTGCGCCCCAGAACCACAAAATACACCAAACCAATCGCAACCCGCAGCATAAGAACAACAACCTCAACACCATTCTCCCAACCCTTCCAAAATGCCACCCGCCAACCACAAACCCAACAACCCACTCCCGCAACCTCCGCCCTCCCCATGCCCTTCGTAACCGAAACCCTCAACGGCGCCTACCACACCTCCGACATCTTCTCGCGCCTGCTCAAAGAGCGAATAATCTGCCTCAATGGCGAAGTCGAAGAAGTCCTCAGCGCGTCAATCGTAGCCCAACTCCTCTTCCTCGAAGCCGACAACCCCACAAAACCCATCAGCCTCTACATAAACTCGCCCGGCGGCAGCGTCACCGCCGGCCTCGCAATCTACGACACAATGCAATACATCCGCTCGCCGGTAACAACCATCTGCCTGGGCCAAGCGGCTTCCATGGGCAGTCTGCTGCTCTGCGGCGGCGCGCCGGGGCAACGCTACGTGCTGCCGCACTCGAGGATTATGGTGCATCAGGTGAGCGGGGGGTATAGCGGGCAGGCGTCGGATATTGCGATCCATGCCAAGGAGATTCTGAGGGTGCGGGAGCAGCTTAATTTGATTTATAAGCGGCATTTGACGGTTGAGAAGAGCTTGGGGGAGATTGAGAGGGTGATGGAGAGGGATTTTTTCATGGGGGCGCAGGAGGCGTTGGAGTGGGGGATTGTGGATAGGATTCTGGATCGGAGGGAGGAGGCTGCTGCTGCTGCGGGGCAGGGGGCGAAGTAGAGGGGTGGGATTGGGATGGAAAGTAAGTCGTGGTATGCGATGGAATGGATTGGGAAGAGTTGATTATATTGTGATCTCTTTCGGTCCGGCTGTACGAATACAGGCGTTTCTTTTGCTGTACAACATGACGACGACGATCTCTTGAGATCAACTTATACACATAAAATTCCCCCTACCTATTAACCTCAATCCTCGAAATCAAATCCCCACCTAGCCTGGCAATCTCAGCCAAAATGCCCTCCTTGTTAATCTCAGCCTTGACCTCCTCCTCGCCAGCACCAGCCTGCAGAACAGGCACAGTCGAGTACGACAGGTTGACCTTCCAACTGCGCGGCGCAGTCTGCGGATTCCACAAGCCAGCGATAACAGGCTTGTCCGTGCCATTGGCGAAGAACAAGATTGCCGAACCAAACACAGAGTCCAGCTCGGAGAGCAAGCTTTCAACGGCGTCGTAGCCGACGAGCGACGGGTCGTGGAGAGTCTCGAGCTCGAGGTTCTTGAACGCCGGCGGCGCTTTGCTTGCGCGGCGCTTGCGGCCGGTGGCGCTGGCGCTGAGGTGCAGGACGAAATCGTAGTCTGCGACGGGCGAGACGAACAGCGAGGCCGGCTCGAGGTCGAGCTTCTGCTGCTCGAGAGCGGCCATGGCGGCGCGGGCGAGAGCCGTCAGACGGCCTGCGGCTACCTTTGTAGGGTTGCCGTCGGTCCAGCTGACTCCGTCTTGGTCGACGTTGCTGGCGGCGAAGACGGCCACGCGGTTGAGCGACGGGTCCAGTTTGCGCCAGGCCTCGAAACGGGTTGTGATGGCTTGGATCTCGGCCTGCGGGAGGTCGCTGGTGCCGCTGAGGTCTACGATTAGAGGGTCGGCTCGCCAGTCCCATCGCGAGATCCAGAAGAGGGTGCGCAGGAAGCCTGTCTGAACGCTGGAGGGAGCGGTCCATGGCCAGGGTTGGACGAATGTGCGGGCGACGAGGAGTTCAATGACTTCTTCGGCGATGTGGTTGGAGAGCAAATGAGACGCGAACCACTTCTTGGTCAGTCTCATGGTGCCGCTCATGGCTGGGAAGCGGCTGCAAAGCTGCGCGATCGCCTGAGTGTGGGCGGGTGCCTTGAGGGAGTCGCACTTGTACTTGGCCAGCGCCTGCGCCGCCAGTTCTCTGGTCTTGGGGTCGGTGCTCTTGTCTTTGAGCTGACGCTCTAGGAAGCTTTGCTCACGCTCGTGGTGGATGCGCAGTCTGAATGCGGCTCCAGACTCGTAGGTGACGTCGAGGAAACCCTGGTTGAAGACATCCGTGTCTTCGTTTTCGAGGCCCACACGAGTGGTGAGGCCGTCCACGCTCTCCTCCAGAAGCTCGCTGAACTTCAACAAGAAAGCAATCTTGGTACGCTGAATCGCAACGAGGTCATCAGGCCAGCGGTTGGAACCTTCGAACTGCATAGTAACGTCGGCTGGCTTGCTTTGCTGTGAGGAGCGACCAGCCATTGGTGCGTCGATGGAAGCGAAACGGAGTTGGGCGTCTGCAGGCATAAGCTGGCGAATCGTGAGGGGCACGTCCTCAAGATCTCTCAGATCACGCTCGAGCTTCTTGTATGCCTCCATAAGAGGTTGGAAGGGTTCGGTCGAGGTTGCATTGCGGATCATTCGTGTGAACTCATCGCCCGCAAACTTGGCGCTTTGTTCGACTGCAGAGTTGAAGTGGCGCTGAAGTAGGTAGCGACTGATTTGCTCCAAAACTGACTGACCGCTCTCTCCTGCGGACCAGATAAGACTTTCCAAGATACTGCCATCTTTGAAACGGCGCAACTCGGCCTTCTCTCCCCAGAATTTACGGAATGCTGCGGCGTCCGCTTTGTTCTCAGCAGAGGGACCGTGATCGACAAGACGGTTGACATTCTCAGAGTTGATCACAAATCCGACAATGACGCTTCCTTTCGAGTGTTGGTTCGGTCTTGCAGTGCCAATGTCCCATGATCCAGTAGCAGGCTGGCGAATGTTGATGAGTGAGACTCTGTCGCCAAGACCACGCTGCAGTGTCTGGTATAGTTTACGGAGAGACTTTTGGATGTCAGAAGTCTGTTTGCCCTCCACCTTTGCCAGAACGGCCTGATCAAGCTCAAGGGAAATGTCGAAGCGCATCATAGTGTTGTCTGTACGCAGAATGAACGTCGACTCGAATCCGTCGAATTTGGGGTCCGCCAGCATTGAAAGTGTTGTCTTGGCCGCAGATTGGAGCATCTTGTAAGACCAGGGCGTCATCTTGTAAAGCACGTTGTGTTGTCTCTCTTCATCCCATACCACGGGAGAACCGTCTTGCAGCGTCGGTATTGAGCTTGCGCTTGCGCTACCAATCATGAACGGCTGGCGACTGAGGTCCTTGATAGCAAGCAGCTGCAGCGTCGCCTTGAGCAATTGGTAGCTGCTGTATCCGCCGCTCAAGATGGGCTTACCACCAGGTCCACCACCCGAAAGCATGGCGGCCATGAGTGCACTCCATTCGAAATTACCGAAACCACCCGTGGCAATGTTAGAACCAAAGCCGCGCTGCCTCAGCCACGATGAACCGAGGAGACAAGCATCGCGATAGGCTGAACAGCTAGTTGCAGCTTTGTGTTGAAGCTTCAGGTACTGCGTGACCAGCATATTCGCCCTGATTGTAGAGTTATAGAATGGTGTCGGCAGATTCGCCGTGTTGCCACTCGCATCGTCCGTAGCTCTAACGCAATTGCGGTCCAGTCCAAGTTTCTCCACTGCGAACGCGTTGTGCGCGACAGCAAGAACAATGTGAATCTTCCATTTCGGGGCGGGCTTCTTGTCGCCAGACGACTGCTTGGGCGCAATGACGAGACTGGGATTGAGAGCATTGCCCTGCATCTCCTGAAACTCAATGCTGAATTCCTTCGCATGTGACTTCTTCAAGCCGGCCGCGAGACAAGCAAGATAGTAGGCGCGTTTGTAGAAGAAGCGGTGATTCAGATAGTCCTTTTCTTGGAACATAGATGAGGGCATCTGAATGACCATGTCCAGCTCTGCACATCCGTTCACTCGGTTCGACGTCTTCAATGCATGACTACCAACAACATTGATGTGTGAAGGTGCTGCGTATTCCAGCTTGTATTTGGCGTCCTTCGGCGGGCGAGGGTCGGGGAATGGAATTGCAACCTTCTCTTTAGTAAGACCGCGCTCAGCCTGCTCGATTTCCAGAGGTGCCCTAGCAGGTATCTGCTCAATTGTCTTCTTCAAGGCATGTAGCGCTTCCTCGGCCTTCTTTTCACGTTTTCCATGTCTAGGACGAAGCTGCTCGAGCAACTCATCGACCTGTAATTTGAATACGTTGCTCTTGAATGTTCCTGACGTGAATGCGCTTGCGCCAGAAGCAAGCGCGTCTTTGGCAGAGTTACGTCCAGTCTGTCGTCCGATTTGGGCGGCGAGTTGCTGTTTCGTAGGCTTGACGGTGCCGTTTGTATCCTTGGAGGCGGGCGCCTCTTCATCAACGTCGTCTTCTTCGGCCTCACTGCCATCCAGCATATCTTCGTCTTCGTTGCCGTTCATGGCCTTGTTCTCCTCTGCACTTCCCGAGTCGCCAAATGATGCAAATGACGCGGCGTCATCCTCGTCGTCCCCGGAAGACACGTGGTCGATTTTCCTTCTCTTGTTCCCAGCGATAGCCATACTCGATACTGTCGTTGCAAACAACGTCTCGTCTCGTCGGCAGTCGCAAAAAGTTGTAGACTTTCGGACCAAAAGTTCAAAGCTTCAGAGCGGCGGCTGACAGGACCGAGCCGCAAGCCTAAAAGTCGAATCAAGGGTCCCGCTCACTCGTTTCTCCAATGACACCAGACAGCATCGCCGAAGTCGCTGACACATTTCCCGCCAATATCTGTCGTTGGAATTGTAATCTCATATATTTGTTGGGACCATTTTGTAAATTGCAAACCTCACTACACCACATTGCTTTCAAAACGATCATGCCGGGAGTACTTTTGCCGTTCAATGAGACGGTTGGAAACACCATCCCGCCAGACACGCCACATGTGAGCGAAGTCTTCTCAGAAGTCATATCACAGCACTGACCCTTGACCTTAGGCAGTCAGTGTTTCGCTGCCAACATGGGAAGCCAATGTCGGATACGAAAAGGGCGAGAGCTGGGTCGTTGATAAGATGCAATGTGGCTATCCTAGGTCAGTTCCATCAATCTGCGTCGAAACTGCAATGCCTCGCTGATTCACTCCCAAGATTCTTCATCCACCCTTCGATCCAGAAGTTGGCCGGCTGTATCGTCAGCAAGCATGCAACACCCAACGCCGACAAAGCGATGCTCTTCCCATCCAGACGATGTGCCATGAGGTGTATCGAATTCCTCTGCGAGCAAAACCCGCAAGCCGACCATGGCAGGATACGCCAGCTTGACTTTGTCCCTCATCCCGACAAGATTCCCGCCGATGAGTCTCAGAAGATCCTGCCCAGGCTATCGGCAGTCGTCTACCCCAACGAGCTCTGGCCCACCGCGAAGACCTTCTGGCAGCACGCCGGCGATGGCATCTCCAGTCGCCGCGCCGACTTTTGCCAAAAGGCATTCGACGAAAACTTCATGGTCGAGCGCAGTACGGCTCGCGAATCGCCACCTCGTATGACCAAAGGCCCGCGCCGGTACCAACGCACCACATCAGTCGACATCACCAAGAACCACACCAAAGCCGACGAAAGCGCCGCCAACGAGGACGCTGCTCCCGAAGCAGGGATCCAGGACCTAGCCCAGTTCGTCGAAGAACGATTTGGCCGCAACCTGAACATGGAGTTCGCCGCCCAGGCCAAACTTGCCATCCGTAAGCGCATCGCCGGTTCACTGACCGTAGACATCGACATCCCCGAGTCGCTCGAGCACCCTTCAGACCCGGCGCGCGAACGCTCACGCGACGTGCCCGGCTTCTCCGTCGACGACGTCTATCTACACTCCTGCGGCATGAACGCCATCTTCACAGCCCACAGAGCCATGCGCCTCGCACGCGGCGAAATGAAGAGCATCATGTACGGCTTCCCGTACGTCGACACACTGAAGATCCTCGAGAAATGGGGCCCAGGCGCGCTCTTCTACGGCATGTCCACGCAATCCGAGCTCGACGACTTGGAAAAGCGCCTCGAAGCCGGCGAGCGCTACCTAGCAGTCTTCTGCGAATTCCCAGGAAACCCCCTCCTCCGCAGCCCAAACCTCAAGCGCATCCGCGAGCTGGCCGACAAATACGACTTCGGGATCGTCGTCGACGAAACAATCGGCAACTTCCTGAACATCCATGTCCTGCCCTACGCCGACATCGTAGTCAGCAGCCTGACGAAAATCTTCAGCGGCGACAGCAACGTGATGGGCGGCGCCATGATCCTCAACCCGCAAAGCGCCTACTACGCGCGCCTCAAGCAAGTCCTCGCGGCCGAATACGAAGACAACCAGTTCGAGGAGGACAGCGTGTACCTCGAGCGCAACTCGCGCGACTTCGTCAGCCGCCTGAACCGCATCAACCACAACGCCGAGGTCATCGCCGCCACGCTGCGCGCGCACCCCCGCATCAAGCAGGTCAACTACCCTAAGTACGGCGACACAAAGGCGTACTACGACGCCTGCAAGCTGCCCGACGGCGGCTACGGCGGCCTGCTGAGCTGTACTTTCCACTCCATGGAGGACGCGGCGACGTTCTACGACCATTTGGACACGCAGAAGGGCCCGAGTTTGGGGACGAATTTCACTCTCAGCTCGCCGTTTGTGATTCTGGCCCACTTTACTGAGCTGGATTGGGCGGCTTCGTACGGGTGCGAGGCCAGCTTGGTAAGGTTCAGTATTGGGTTGGAAGACACGGCGGCGCTGAAGGGCGTGTTTGAGTATGCGCTGGCGGCGCTCGGTGAGGGCGGGCAGTCGTGAATGCGATGTGGGTGTGATGGCAGGGGTAGACACATGATAGAAGGATGCACAAGGTATCCGTCGCTGGTACTACGTGACAATGAATGTCGATTCGTTCCGATGAGCTGAAGTCGGATATGCAGCAGAGACAAGCGTATAACAGGTCTCGAGGAATGGTACAGCGAAATGAATGCTATGTGATTTTTTCTTTTCGCAGTCTGTGGTTTTGATCTTTGTCAAGTCTCGTATGTTTGCGGGTTTTCATCTGCTCTCGTAGCGATGAGCAAAACTGCGGAGTTTAGGCCAGTGGGTGCCTTCTACCTGCCATTTTCGGTGGGTTTAACTTCTAGAAAAACTCTCCCTTCAGGTTATTTTACGCCGCCGCCGCCTCCTCCTTCCTCTTCTGTCCAATGTCCCAATTGTACACGCGCGCTGTGGCGACTTCCATCGTCTGAATAAGGCGGAAGCACGTTAGTCTCGCCAGCACATCAAGAAAACAAGCGCGAAGAGGAAAGGCAAAGTTGAACGTGACGGCCGAAAGTAAAAGGGATATTTGAAGTGTGGGTCTGGTGGCAATAAGGGCAACGTGTTAGTACGCACCGTGACTTGCTCGCGCAGGAAATCCATGTCTTCCTCGCAGTTGCTCAGGCTCTGCTGCGCGGCGCTGAGTTTGTTGGTGAGGAGGGCTTCGGCTTCGGGGATTGGATAGGAGAGCATGACGTTGGCCTGGGTGGGGGGAGTGAAATGTTAGTGATTGGTTTCTTCTTTCGTTGGACTAAGTCTTGTTTTGGTGTGTGATGTGAGGTGAAGTGAAGTGAAGTGAGGTTGCTTGTGAATGGAATGGCGGCTGCTGGAACGTACGCCTAACCAGAGGTAGACCTCGTCGACTTTTTCGATGTTGGCTTTGGCGAAGAGAGTGTCATTCAGTTCGAAAGAGGTCTCGAGGGGTTCGTCGTCGTCCTGCGAATTGGTGACTGGTTAGCTTAGGCGCGAGCAGCTCGAGTGAGAGAAAGCCGCACATCTCTCGACTTGAGGAACTGCACAGTCTCCAGGGTCTTCTGAATGTCCGGGATCTTGTCTTTGAGGCCCAGCGCGCGCTTCTGCGTGCTCTGTTCCATGAATTGGTATTTTCTGAATTGCTCGTCAGTCAGCCATGACCGTCCTTTCTTGAGATTCTCGCCACTGGGCTACCGGGCGCGGAGAATGGGACCTACGAGATCATTTCGGAGAAGCTCTGCAGCGTCTTTTCGACATCTGCGCGGGTTGTCACGTAGTCTTCGACTCGCTCGACAAACGGTGCGTAGGGAATGCCGCGGGCGTTGGTTGCTGCGTCTTTGCTGTTTGATCTTTAGTATTGTTTTTCTTTTTGGGTTGATGCGCCGAATGAGGATGTGAAGTTACTGTCGTACCCGAGTTTGATCTGCGAAGTCATCTTTGCGGTTTTTGTTTGTCGTAGGAGACGGATTTCGATGTTGATCGAGGCAACATTGGATTGAGATGCAGTCTTGAAATTCCCACGCAGCCTATGCGGTTCCGATGCGATTTGGCGGAAGGCTGGCAGATGCGTCATGGTATATAATTTTAGATCAAGCGTGAACCCACATGATACAACGACAAGTTGTAACAGCAAGCCTGGTCTAGCGGTTATGATTTCTGTCTAACACTACGTTACAACATACGTGTTTAGGATCACAGAAGGTTCCCGGTTCGATTCCGGGGGTTTGTAACAGATATTCTGCTTTTTTCTTTTGCTTTTGTATGCCCCCGTCATGTTTAGGTAGGGATTTACAAATTGTTCAGAATTCGAGAAATTTTGTTTTTGATCTCATTAAAATTGAGGGGTATAGCAGATGGTTTTTACATCTCGATTTTTATAGGTGTTTTAGCAATTCGACAGGTGAGATAGATCATCATATAGGATGTAACAGATAATCTTCATTGTTCTTTTGCTTTTTTGTGGTCTTGAACATGCTCGATTGGATGTATAGCGAGTTTTTGAGACTCGGAACACTTGGAAGACTTGGGTTTTGGACACATCGATCGTTCTAACCCCTGACCTATGCCCACTTGTGCGCGTGCTCTTCAGGTCTATATAGGATCGATCTGATAATCAAAATAGTGTTGCCCGTAAGCACAGGCATCATCCTTGCGTCAGATTGTCACATGTTAAACTTCCGCGTCTGTGAATGCGGACTTGCAAATCGACACAGGCCCCGACCCCGACTACATTAGAATGCAACGGCACCCACTCCTACGCGTCCTGTCCAGGGCACATGCTCTCTCGACCCCCTCCTACACCGTCCCTCAGCAATTCCCTAAAACATACGCAACCAAACGCGGCCCCGCAGACTACACAGAAGAAGACCTCTCCGCGGCGCGCAAATGGCTCGCCAACCTGAACCCAGACACAATCCCACGCAACCTGTGTGAAATCACCTTCTCACGGTCCTCAGGACCAGGCGGCCAGAATGTGAACAAGTAAGACTCTACCTAGCCACACAAAACAAAACAACAACAACAACAACAACAACAACAACAACAACAACAAAACCCCCCAAAAACTAACCACACCCCTCCCAACCCCACAGAGTCTCCTCCAAAGCCACCCTCCGCCTCCCAACCACCAACCTCCTCCCCCTCCTCCCGCCAATCCTGCACGCCCCCCTCCTCGCCTCCCGCTACCACGCGCCCAAAACCGCCGCCCTCATCATCCAAGCCGACGACTCCCGCAAGCAAGCCGACAACGCCACGGCGTGCTTCCGCAGACTGCACGCTCTGATTCGCGAGTTGGGGGAGGGGGTTGTTCCGAATGAGACGAAGCCCGGGCAGGCGGAAAGGGTGGAGCGGTTGGCGAAGGCGGAGGCTGCGGGGAGGAGGAGGATGAAGGAGAGGTTGAGTGAGAAGAAGGCTGGGAGGAGGAGTAAGGGGAGAGGGGAGGATTGAGGGGGTGGGGTGGATGGGGATGGTGTGAATGATGACGGCGGCGAAGACTGTCTGCCCAGGGAGATTGCGTCGAGATATCTCCCGGCCGGCCTAGGCGTAGGAGTGGACAAGCTGCCGCTTGGAGGATGCGGTGAGTCGGGTCGAGAGGTTTCATTGTTGGGAGTCAGGGCTGCTTGCCTGCTTGCTTCTCTTGCTTCTCTTGCTTCTCTTGCTTCTCTTGCTTCTCTTGCTTCTCTTGCCAAAAGCACCAATGCGGTGATCACAAGCGCATCTTGCGGTCACTCGGCGGCAGTGAGAGGGGGCAATGCCGACATGACCGCGAATCAATTTCAGCGTGAGAGCTTGCTACTCATAATATTTCTAATCTTGATGGATGTCTTGAGACTGGCTGGCCAGCTAGCCAAGATGGCTGTGTTCCGGCTTGAATAGGATGACGAGGCAATAGGTTGCGGCTTGAAGGAGAGATTCAAGGTCATACATATAATTCAATTATACGACGGGCGAAGACAACAATACGGAAGCGGTGCGATGGTGAGACGGATTTTTTCTTGACCATGCAAGCCGCTGAGAGTGGCATCCTCGTCACTAGATGTCTTCCAGGGATTCCTCTCCAAGGTACTTGTTATGTATCATACCGCAGATACTACATTGAAGTGCGGAATTCGGGGAAAGGCCAACTTGAACACTGACGTACCGAGTTACCAATCCCAGCTACAATGCTGAGAATGACCGAAACCAGCCTGCTTTGCCTCGCCTCTCTGCTTCACCCGCGCCTTCTCTTCGTTGCCACTGGATGTAACGGATCTCAAGATGATCTCCTCTCGGACGATACTACGCCCGCAATAGGCTACCTCTTCCTCCGCTTCGTCCCACTGAGAAATTAGCCCTGCGTCTGAGTCTGGTCCGGTGACTGACTTTGCATTGACAAGGTAGTAGACCAGGACCAGGGGTGACTCCGTGCTGAACATGTTCTCAGGTGGTGGTCTTGGTCCTTGCAAAACTCCCTCACGGTCCAAAGAAAGATACAGGCCAGTCCTAATTTTTTTTGGAAATGAGGTCTCATGAATGCTGGTTATTGAGTCATCCTGTGGGCTTATGCTTTTTTCCCGTGCTTGAAAGTTGGTTGCTGAGATACGACCCTTGAACCTGATGGGATCAGCGCAATTGTTGGCCACGGACGACCACTGAGAGTCGACGCGCAACTATGGTTTTCTTCGCTGGCGGATGGTCTTCTTTTCCCCCTCTCGGAGACCAATGGTACCAACACATTGACGACTGACAACCACACAAATCTAGCCCGCAGATTGCGCTTTTCCCGTCGACACACAGTCGTTCGGTTACTTCGACAGCCGGTGGTAGCTCCATTCCAGAATCCAGCCACGCTACGTTTTCTTGTGGTTCGAGTACGGGCCGGACAGCGAGCGCCATCATACGGTTGGGTGCTCGAGCATACCCTGCAAGGTACTCTCTAGCCTGCGAGAGAAAGCAGTCGAACGATGACTTGCTGAGTTCGTTCCATCAAGGGTATCTGGGATACTCTGCCCGCCTCCTGTCATCTTCCCAGGATCAGTGTCCCACACATGGCCGAGAAAAACGCCGACAAAGCCGGCGCCGATGGGTTTGAGTTGGCCTGGTTTCATGGAAAGTGGGAGTACTTTGCTGGCGTATTGTTGTCTGAAACTTGCCAGCTCGGTGGCTTCAGGGTAGTGGACGCTCAGGACGGCGTTCATGAGGAGCGCGTTGGTCAGGGCGAATGTGAAGCAGCGGGTGTCTCGACGGTTGGATGTCAATGTCTCTGGCGGCATTCCGGAAGCAGGTGTTGCGCGGATTGATGCATCTTCCGCCGCATGAGTTTGATCGCATCGCGGGCTGAGCTCAGCTACAAGTGTCGTCGCAGCCCTGTACAGTCTCCACAGTTCAGACACAGATCGGGAGGATAAGAGGAAGTCCGCAATGGCCGATACCAGCTTCGCCAGTCTTCGGGTCAAAGCATGTTCTGGTCCGGTGGAGCCAGACACATCGATGGCGGTCGTTTGGCAGATGACTGAGTTGTAGAACGTCCAGCAGCGACTACTTGCATCAACGTTCAAGCTGGCATCTAGCAATCTTTCGGATGTCTGGGAATCTGTAAGCGACTTTCGACGGACCGCGTAAGAGTTGCACTTACAACGACGGAGCATGAGACGTATGTGACGCCTCGGTCAAATGCGTCTGATCGATCTGGACAGGGCGTATGGTTGAGTAACTGGGCCAACCCCCTCGGATGGATTCCCATGCCGTCGGGTATGTCGATCCAGCTCTTTATAAATTGTCAGAATCAGATGACTATACACCACAGGGCCCGTTGGGGAAGAGCGCCACGCACCTGAACAACCCACAAGAAATACACAGCGCACATCGTGTTGAGCGAGTACGCTTCGGCCGGATTGAGCAAAGCCAGCCTGGTCGCCTTCATAGCAGCCGAGTAGCTCCGCAGCCTTTGTCTCGATAGATCGAATGGGACTTCCGATCTCGGGACGGCGAGCATGAAAGCCGCGGTCGCAGCGGTCAACGCCTCGCTGTGTTCGAGTCGCTTCGGGAGTTCGTCCAAGAACGGCCCGTGGGCCCAGTTGATATCGTAGCGAAGATGCTGGGTCCGGAGGTTGCTGACGAGCAGTTTGCTTGTCATGCACTTGGGGCTGCTCGGCATGCGTGAGATGGTACCAAGCTTCGCTTTCTCGTGGAACGAAGCCTTGGTGTGTATCGACGTGCCATGCTTGTCAGGCTCGTCGGGGCTGTTACATGGCTTGAAGACGAAGCGTTGTACGCCGGCGCCGACACAAGCGATTCGGAGTCGCTGACATCTAGAGCACGATGGTTTTCTTTGATCGCACTGCAAACCGTGTCATTAGACACTGTCACAGAGAAGCATAGACGGTTTTGGTGGCCATCGACGTACTCTCTTGTGCTGTTTCCGGCAGGCTTCACAAGCGCGGCTGCTGGGCACTCCAGGCATTGTGATGTTCAATAGGAAGTACCTGATATGTTGTGGCTCATCGAGTTTTCTTGATGCACTGCCCTCGGGCCATTAGGACTATAGGTAAATGACTTTGATACGAGTGGAAAGATGTAATCATCAAGTATTTGATCATGTCCTTGGTCCGTTGGTGGACACGGCTTTCCCGATGCAGCTGTGCGAGTGAGTCTCAGCCGCAAGTTGGACTCGCAGTTACTTGCATGCCAGGCCGGCGCTGCAACAACGCTTAGCCGAATATGGCACGATGTTGCGCTCCGAGACGCAATGCCAAGATCGGACTCGGCGAGGCTTTATGCACCGACGAGGCGGAGTATCGATATTTTTGTGTCGTTGCGAGTCAGAAAGAATAGTAGAGCATAACTTGATCAATCTGCTGTGCTGACCGACTGACACCAGTCGTGAAGTGTAATGCCATTTCCAACCCTGACCCTTTGGGTATGGAGATATAGACATTCATCTGCCTAGTACTGCGAAGTAATAGAAAGCGAAAGAATTCAGATAACAGAAAATATTGACCACGATCTTCAGGGAATCCCTCAAAGCCAAGGGAGTCCACCGAAACCCCTTCCAAACCATCACAACCCACAAGGCTCCCAATCACAAGTATGGAAGCCGGGTGTTGGATCGAAGAATACCATGGTGATCATCAAGGGCCATCAAAGCATCCGCCAAAATAAGAGACGTGAGATCAACAAGCTCCACCGTGCTCTCCGAAGGTGGGCGAGGCATGCGCGCAAGCGTAATTAGAACGTCTCTAAAGGCGTTTCTGAGAATTGCGTGCGCCCGAATCGAGCGAGGCCCAGGCGAGCGCGGAAGGATACGGGCTTTGGACATGATGCGCGCAACCAGGCTCAGAAGATGTTCGAGCGAAGCCAGCTGTGGTTCGCTAGATGCGTCGTTGCTGTTGGGGCGTGCGAATGTCTCCGAAGGTCGCGGCGGCGGTGGCGGCGGAATGCTGATGTTTCTTCTGCGGTCGAGCGAGGCTGAAAGTGCGGCAACAACGTCTGGAACTTCGAGTGGGTCTTCCATCGCACCCAGAAGTCGACCCTCTCTATCCGAAGACGGGTGGAAACGCAACCAGTAGCAACCGCCGGGATGGTGGTCTTCGATCATGATCAGGCGAACACCATTGGCGTCGAGAAGTCGAAAGTCGTCATCGGCGCCTTCATCCTGCAGATTGTTGAGACCCAATCTGCGTCGTCGAAGGCCCGATATGTGTTCTAGCATGGCATCTTTTTCGCGTTTGGGATTGCAGTTGTGTTCCAGATTGGCTGAATTAACGATATCAAACGGCCACCATGCCACCGTGTTGTTCATGTCTCTTCTGCCGTCGAGGTGGAATAGCGGGAGGCCGAAAATGGTGCGCTCCCTAGGCAGAAGCGATCTCGGGTAATCTGGGATGCGTGGAATGGAAGGTAGCGATTCGTTCGCCAGCGTGATCGGGTCAAGGTCGGGCACTCCCAATCCTTCTTCATCTGCTTGCCATAAAGAATGGAGTATTTCTTCCGATGGCGATTTTGATCGAGTTTGTCGAATAGTGGGCATGTTGGTGTAGCGATATGAGGTGTCTGAAGTTTTGGATGTGATATTTCTGCGAGCGATGGTGTTGTGCGATGTTGTCTAGAAGTCGTTAAGTTGCTGTGAGCGAATTGGAAACATTTCGAGACTGCATTCTTCACCTAGAGGAAAGTACTTCGTCATGTGCAGTACCTTCCGACTGAGCAGCACTTGCTGTTCAACAAGAAAGCAAGGGCGTTGAAATGTCGCTATTTCCTCGTCGAGGGGATATTTCCCGGCTGCTAATTTCCAGGAAAAATCGCGAGGCAGAATACATCATCGCCAGAAAAAGCTATACGTGTAGATCTGCCGCGCAGAGGTACTTTAATCAACCACGGAAAAGACAACGTGAGGCTGGACATCTGCGATTCTTGCACGTATGGCCGTGGCAGATGACGTACCTATGTCCGCTCCGGTTGGCACATGGGTGGAATCTGCGCTTGTATTATGTGCTGGATAGATGAGTGACTATAATCGTCGAGTGTTAGGTTCAGTGTTGAGAACGAAATAGGATTGCCAATCCAACTTGTTGCTTGTTTCGCTTGATTTTCCACACAACACTTGGCATCGAATACTTTCACTCCAGCAACCGCCTGACCTCGCCTCGTGGCGTTTCCAACCCATCCTCGTTGTCGTTGGACTCGTTGTCACCGTCGCTTTCCGGTCCAGCAATTATTGATGTTTCACGAGCAAGCGCTGCGCCTTCTCTCTTGCCTCTCTCGACATCGACAAGGAACATCAGCGGGATCGGCAAGCCAATCAGTACAGCCAAGAACCAGAAGGCAGGGCGAATGTCACCGGTGGCGTCGGTGATGGCTCCCACGATCGCAGGACCGAAGACCGAGCTGCCTTTGTCCGTGATGGCGTAGAGAGCGTAGAACGCAGCTTCACTACCCGGTGGTATGAGCTCGCCGTACAGCGCTCTGCAGTATGCGCCCAGGCCTCCGAGTACGAGCCCGTAGACTGCACCAAGTGGGTACATCTCCCAAGGCTGTTGCAGACCGAATGTGCCAAAACGACGTATTGCCGGGACGTAGCCGAGTAGGCCGTAGAGAGGGATTAGCTCGAAGATGAAGATGCAGGAGAGGATAGTCTGGCTTGGCGTGAGGGACATCATGCGGCTGATTTTGCTCCAGGTAAATGCTCCGATGATCCCAGAGACGGTGACCGTCACGTTGATCAGAGCCAGAGCAGAAGCTTCCATTCCCAGAGTTGTTTTTGCGAACAGTATAGCAGTCCCGCTGACCGTCGCGACGCTGTCTGAGATCATGAACCATGCTGCGAGAAATAACAAGACATCTTTGAGCCTTCGAGCGCGCATGACGGTCATTCCCAGATTCTTCCATGAGTAGGTCACATAGCCGACCCAAGTTTGCTTATCCCCAGCTTTGCCATAGCTCAGAGGTGGTCCCGGGCGTGGGCGAAGCCATAGAGCGGCCGGAATTGTGAAGCAAAGCCACCACAGTCCGATCATGAAGAGGATGAGCCGGAGTGACCAAAGGTTTGCGTCGGTCGCTTTGAGAACAACGATCGACAGCATCTGTACTAACAGCGCTGCTAGGTAGCCAATTCCAATGCCGTAAGATGAGATCTTGGTGGACAGCTGCATGTCGTCGAGAGAGACTTTCACCGGCGAAAGTTCCGCGCCTTGCTCGTTGTGTGGAAGAAGAGGGGAGGTGGAGTCTATCACATGTCTAAAGTTAGAGTCCTGGGAGGTCTGACGATCATGGTCGGGCGTCTAAACGATGGTCAGCAGGTAAGACGAGATAGTAGAGGTCGACTTTCAAAGTCGAGTCTCTCCATCAATCTTTAGCAGTACAACTTACCTCGTCGGTAGTCTGTGGTTTGGACGACTTCCGTGATTGACCCTCCAGCACCTTTGGATGGTGCCTTACAAGTAATGGCAAGAACGAATTGAGTAGAACGAAACTGGCACCGAAGCAAACATTTCCAATGATGGCCCACAGGCTTCCAAGCAAATAGGCACTCGGGGTGATTGGAAGATACAGCATAGTAGCGACTGCACCGACCACAGCGAAAGTCAGAAGCATCCTCTTTCGGTGACTTCCATGATCGGCTGCTCCAGACATTGTCACCACGACCAGTGCTTGAAGAAGGACGCTGATACTGAAGGTGTACATGGCGAAGCTGGCCGTGTTGATTTCGATTCCCAGGAGACTGAAGACACATTGGTTACTGGCATGTGATCTCCTCTTGGGAAGCAGAGTGGCAACGATTTCCGGGATGTCGACCCTTGTCTTGCACGACTTGCTATGGTCGCTAGCCAAAACGGCACTCGGAGAGCCTCTCGCCAGATCCTCGATCGTGATGGGAATGAAAGCTCCAAGTCCGCAGATGACAAAAGGTTCAGCAGCGATTGAGTAGGCCATGAAACCGGCGAGTTCCTTCTTGGACGTCGGGCGTGTGTCCTCGCCAGGGTACGAAGGCGGTGTCAGCTCTTCGGAGCCATTCTCACTCGTAGGACCCATGTCTGATGCAATGGACGAGACGTCTGAGCATTCGTCATCGGCCTCGTTGCTGCGAGTTGAAAGTTGGGCGGTGGAATACTGTTGGCGAAGGGAAGAGGATGGGTCGAGGTGATGTTGCACTGGCTCCATGTCAGCGGGGGGCTGAGGACCCCTGGGCGTTTAGCTAAGCATGCGCCAGCACGATGATTGGGCGCGGGAGGAGTGTTCAGTGTAGTCAGGCAAGGCAATAATGAGGCATGTTCACCTGCTTGTCTCACACGTACGAGCACGAGCACGGTATAGGGGCAGTCGGCCTTCCTTGAGAGGTGCAAGGCGGTGACGATAAGAGATAGTCTACCCGCGTGATAATGTGAGGATGCGCCAAATGCTAGCACGCGTGATCTACATTACCGCTACTAGCTGTCGTGATTGTCATGGCATTGCGGTTCGGTATCACTGCTGTTGTATACTGTAAGTCATGTGCATGTGCATGTTGACGACTTGTGAGTGTGACTTGTGCAAGGGCTTGCTGCGAGAATGGGTGATGTACCGGTACATGTACTTTCATAAAGCATAATGTCAAGTCATGTTGTCTGTTTTCGCTTTGCAATCTCAGATCTAAATCACAACCCTAACCCTAGCATGTGGGTTTGCGGGTCGCAACGCCATTTCCCTTCCCGCAGCGCGATGCTCTGGAAGAGGAATGCTCCACTCCACTCTACGCCTGCCTCAGCGTTGTTGCAGTAGATCTGCGACCATCACTCCTGCACACTCGGCCCGTCAACATCAATCAGCAAACCCTCACCACCGCGCGATCATCCCAACCAAGTCAGCCTTTGTACACGCTAGTCCTCACGAGCTTGAAAGTGCGACGCGCGACATTGCGACACACCCACCTCTCGCCCAACAACAACATCACCCGCAGACCATCCAATTGCTTCGCGCCGCTCTCTGGACCCACCAGTGCAATCTGAATCTGTGCCTCGCGCCGCACCTCACTTCCGGAGTTGCTAGACACTGCGACAACTTCGGCCATAGTTCCCCAAGGAAATGCTCCCAACACCATAAGTCAAGATAGAATCGACAAGTGCGCCGGCAACCGGCGATTCCGCCCAACGCGTGGCGGTAGGCGGGACGCAGGTGGAGAGGGAGCGCGCCGGGCATGTTGAGGCAATGCCCGGCAGGCTGAACATGGAAGAACAAAGCAACACATCAGAGTCGCAGGGCCTGAAAAAGGACCGTAGTCTTGCGTCAGAAGCGGGTGCGCCTCATGCGGCTGGACTGGACAACCAACCACAAACCAATGGATCGGTTGCGACTGTCCCTAACGGAGCTCTTTCGAATGGAATTCCACACGACGAGAACCGCAATGGGAACGGTTCGACACTTGCAAACTCGGGACCACCTCCACTTCTGGATCAATCATGGCGAGACACGCCAGCGAACGTGTCCTTGGGCAAACTCTTGATACGCACCGCGGAATGCTGCTGGAAGGATCTCAATGATACGCTCACCGAAATGGCAGCACAGCCATTACCATCACAAGGAACTGGAGTAAACGGTGCGGCGCCTGTGGATGACACTGATGCTGTGAGTCTCGCGAAGAAACGCAAACTCATGCAATTTGCGCAGGATCAACGAGATCGTTTTACGCGAGCTCTAGTCATTAGTGACTGGGCTAAAGATGCAGATCCTTTCGCGAGGATTATCGACGTAAATGCGCATCTTGGGAAATTAAGTGCCTGTCATCTTGCAGCAACGACAGCTGTGGGCGAGATGAAACTGGCCATGAACCAGGCCAAAATGCCCAATCCCAACATTGAAGGAGCGCTCGAACTTCTGGCCACCGGAAAAGCATATGGAATTCCCGATCTCGGCTACATCGTTCCGCCAAAGATGACCGCGAAAGAGCTGTTGCGGACCTTGAAAGACATGAACGTTACCCTTGCGGTCCGATTAACTCTTCATGAAGAGCTCCCCGAGTATTTCAACGAGTACACAATCGCCAATGGACGAGCAACTTTCACAGTGCCAGGCGAATTCGAAGTCGATCTTGCCGTGGCAGATGAGGAAACCACAAGCCCTTTCTTCTTCATTGAGCTGAGGTTTTTGTTCACGCCCGCTCCGACTCAATTGGCTGATCAGATTCAAAACTTCTGCGACGCAGCAGTCAACACAGCGATTGCTGCCAAGGGACTGGAAGGATGTTATGATGTGCTACACAATTTCGTCTTGACGCACAAGCTCAACATCCTACACAGTCAGTTGTCCGAAGTTGTCGCGGGCAAATGGTTCGAGTGCATCCGAATGGAAAGAATGCGTCGTTCGGTCATCATAAGCTACTGGACGGGAAGGCCTGGACGGAAATCATGGATAGAGCTTGGAATTGGCAGTGGCAAGTCTGAGCTACATGGGCTTAGGCGGAAGCCTACACCCGTCATCTCTGTGCGATGGTTTCAACACAGCGTTGAGGTACAAGCCAAATTGAACATTGACTGGCATTGTGTGAGCCTAGAATCGATTCTTCTGCAAGCCGTTGCTAGGCATGCCTCTACCATCTTGAGTCACGTCAAGAACGATCTCAAAACACTGGTCTCTGGATACTCGAGCTTCTCCACCGAAGTCAGAACCTCGGATCATGAACCAAACGACTGTCAGCTGATCATGAAGCATCCGTCGCTACGTGACCCCGTGCGATACTTCATAGAGCCTGTCACGGGAAAGATTGCGATCACGCCTAGCACACCAGCCACCAGACGTACCACCGATTGGCTGAACACCCTTCCAAATGCCGAGACTGCGAGAGAACTTGCAGCAATGCTTTGTGCGTGTTCTCTGGAAAACGTGGATAAGCAAGCGGTGACACTTGGATGGCGACCTGTTAGGGACCTTGCCAAACCGCAGAATGCCAGAGCAATCTTTGGCGAAGACCCTGGCTTGTGGAAATTTTACATTCCCAGCGAGCGCTGGAGCGCAGACTGGGCCATTGCCGTTACAGCCAGCCTTGAAGGTTGCAAATGGTGGGTCAGCCGGCTACAGGAAGCTGATCCCACGAGGCCTCGAGCAATCATCAATGCAACAAGGGTCAGAGAATACACCAAGGCCGAGGCGATTCCGTCACGAAGCTTGCTATTGCAGATCGAAAAGGCTGCTTTGGCAGAGGTATCGTACACGGCATTATCGATGCAACTCGATCACATGCGCATTCCACATCACTTCGAAAAGCCTTCGCTAACGGAGAGCAATGATAGCACCAGACAGCACTCCGCCCCGACAATGTTCATCAACTTTTCCAAGCTGATGAACATATCACGGGATCGGAAATGGCAGCCGTGGGCGCAAGAGCTCGTGCGGCTGACGCACCACGGCGTTGACCGCGGTTTGTCTGGCAGGTCTGATGTATTATTCACAAGGCATGACTTGCGATTAGCTCTTCACGGCAGCTCTTTCAAGCAACTTCGAAGACATTTCGCTCACAGCAAAAGTGACCGCGACATTGCGATGAACGACACTGGCGGTCTGGCCATCAAGTTCAGAACGCCATTCGGTGTGCCCTTTGTGGAGCAACTCCGTACCAAACTTTCATTTATCAAACGTCTGGATCACTATCTGGCAGTCTTAAAAGATTGTCATGCGACATGCGATGTCGCCAGCCTCTCACGACTGGTGTTCACCTACAGCACGAACCCAAACCTAAGCGCACATCTGACATTCCCTAACGATGGAAAGCAACCAATAAAACTTCGCTTGGAACCTCCAGACGGCAATCCACATTTACGGATCAGAACTCTGCTGGAACAAGGCTTTAACGGAAATGGAGATAACGCTTTCAGCGACACAGTGCATATCCTCTATCTCAGCTTGCCGGTTCTCTGTGCATTCGAGGAACTTCAAGCCGGACACGCTGCCCGACAATCGCTCACCCTCCACGTCCGTTCCGCATCATGGTACAGCTTCAAATACAAAGCGCCACTCCTACAGATAACCTTCCAAATCCGCACTCGAACCAAACTGGACGGCAACAAACGCCTCGTCCGCTGGCACGTGCAGCAAGATCCCAACAAGACGAACGCGGAAAGCTTGCCCGCGGATCTGCTCACCTCTCTCGGCGGGCTGTGGAAGCGCAATGACGAGCATTGCATTGGTCTCTCGAACGGACTCATGGCCGATTCACAAGGCATAGGACCAGCCTTGCTGGAAATCGATGAGATTGTGCGTCGCTTCGAAGGGCCTGCTGCGCCGGTTGTAGAAACTCTCCCCGAGCGACAGGCCAAGCCAGCAGTCCAACCGCAGGAGGTGATCGCTCTCGACTAGGCGTGTGAGATCGAGAGGCTGCGGGAATGCAGGGGATGGTGGGTGGGCTGTCGAAGCGCAAGCGCTTCGACAGTTTACCCGACCTCACCAACACCCGCGAAGCGGTTAAAACCTCGCAGAGCGATTCATGCCGCCGCTGAACGGGAACGGTGGGTTGGAAGAAAAGAAAGGCGAGGATGTTTTGTTTTGCGCGCACAAAGTTGCCTGGCCCTCTTCCATTCTCTTCCATTCCTGTCTCCTTGGACGTCGTTTTGTGCTTGGATACCACGGGGATAACCAAAGGCCGTTCGCACGCTGTTTTTGCTGATTCGTTTTGTTTATCCGATCCACCATTTCCCTTTCGTGGACTTCTCTCTCGAAAGATGTATGGTTTCCTTACCCTTGCGTGTACATATACCAAGCGCTGCTTTGCCAAGGGTTCCCTTTTTTTTTGGGCTGGCGATAATGAGAAGATCTTTTTTCTGTTCAACTGTTCTTTCATTTTTTTTATAATCAGACGCTGAGAAATTTTGATGTGATCTCAATTGTGCCTGAAGCTCGTGACTATCTGTAATGGTGGACCCGGTTTTCGGTTTCGCGAATGTACACATGTTGGTATCTAGGTGCCTTTGACGTGTTCCTTTCGCTGTCTGTTATGTATATCGTTTGTGAATTCGTCGTACCAAGGTAGCACCTTCTGAGAGATGTTTCCACAATCATCATTCAAGTTATTGGACTTCCATGTCTTGTACGCCAGCTCCCGGAGAATGAAAATTTGTTAGGCGTGACGACTGCCTTGCGTGAAGGCGTTCGACCGACATCCAACCCCCCCCCCCCAAACCCTTTCCAGCTTCATTGCTGCGATGCAGGCGGATGATCTCGACGTTTCTGTCGTAACAACAACAATGGAATGCCCGAAAGTAGACGATGACGATGTAAGAAGAAGAGGGGCGATGCATCGCAGCACTGGAACCTTGGAAGGATTTCACAGCCGTTGTGGCGCTACATATGGGTTGGATCTACCTAACCACATCTAGTTCCATCTAGCGCTCATGTCACACGAGTCTTGGCTTCAGCTCTACTACATACAGTTTGACTTCACGTAAACCTAATAAGGAATGTCTGGGAAAACTATTTTCGTTGGACCACCGACGACGATCGAGGCATGGTTTGATCAAGCGGATAACCAAGCCTTGCGATCGGCACATATTGTTCGGATCATACGGTTCAATACCACTCCAAATGACAATGGAGGCTTCATGGCATGGCATGGGTGGTTCATGGCGACGCGCACCCTGCCTGCAATCCTTCGGCGGATTTCCGTGGACTTACACATGTAGATGTATCTGGACGAGTAGTATAAAGGTACCTATAGAAAAGGCTCAGAAGTCCCCAGGGAAAGGGAAGGGAAGCGTCTCGTCAATTCCACACCCATCCCTCCCTCGTCGAGCACACAGCTACACGCAAAGCTACAGACCTATCAGAACACACCTAGCCATACCATACCACCTGCCTACCTGCCTGCTCTACCTTACCATCCCAAAACATGCCCAGCCTCTCCTCGCTCTTCAGCAGCCAAACCGCCCCCCCAACCCCACCACCCCACCTCACCTTCCACGGCCCCGACAGCAACGCCCACTTCGTCGCCCTCGACCCCCACAACAACCCCCTAGCCCACTTCAGCACCACCAAAACCACCATCTCGCGCCTCCGAGCCCCACACCTGCCGCCGCAAAACATCTGCACATTCCACCGCTCCTCCCTATCCGGCACCACGACCCTTCACCTCCACGGGCAACAGATAAAACTCCGGCAATCCTGGGAAGGGCTCTCCCACGGCCTAGATGTGAAAACGCCCGCCGCTGGGGGGACGATGAAGTGGCGGGCCGGCAGGGGTGGGACGGAGGAGTTCAGGGATGCGAGGGGAGTTTTGCTCGCGAGGGGGAAGTTGCCTGGGACGTTCAGTAAGAAGATGCATCCGCTGGAGGTTTTTGTGGTGGGGGATGAGGGGTTGTTGGATTTGATCTTGGCTTGTTGGGTTGCGATTTTGGAGGGTCGGAGGGCGGAGGGGGAGGATGCTGAGGCGGCTGGGGAGGTTGTGAGTGCTGTTTTGGGGGGTTGAGGAGTGGGTGGTGACTTTTTTTTTTTGTTCTTGTCTTTTTTTTCTTTACTGTTGTGATGAGAGATGGCTTTTTTTTTTTTCAGGAAGGCATTTGGATTGCGAGCCCAAGTCTGCTGACTCTAGGTAGTCATTCCCGAACGACTTTTTTCTCTTTCGAAGTAACACTACAACGCCTAGACTCTCTCCCGTTGCGATCCTCTCGCTGTGATCAAAATCCTACGTCCGACTTCTTGCCATCGTCTCCATGCTAGACTGCAGTCCAGCCAACTGCCACTCTAGCACCTCCTCATCTTCGGGCGAGAACTCGAGACATCTACGCGTCCTGACCATTTCCCGCAGGTCCCACAATGCACGACCCAGCTCCAGAGTCTGCGTGTGCACATCATTCGTGGATCGGGCGAGGGGATGCAAGTCCATCCCGTACGACTCGAGCTCTCCAATCAGTGTCTCGTCATCAACACCGGAAGCGGGCGACTTCCTTTCGTCATCATGCAGCCTGCTAGACAGCCGTTCCAGCCCCTCGAGCAAGCGCTCGCTACTCTGATGCACAAGCCCGAGTTCTGGGACCAAAGACGCAGCCGACTTGTCCAGGATCTCAAGCAAGGCCACCGCCGAGGTAGATCGAGGGACCCACACGTCCAGCAGACTAGCCGGGAGCCAGCGCTCGTAGAAGGCGCAACGCCTAGTCTGGTACTTCAGGGCGCTGCTAACTCTTCTGTGGACCATGGCTCCGATCTCGCGGAACCGTTGCTTTGTGGAGTGGACGGCAGGGCGCAGGTCGTCTTGCAGGAAGCGGACGTATTTTTCGATGTTGTGCGCCAGGTCGTTGCGCAAAGTCCGTTTTCGTGCATTGTCAGCCGTGTCGTCTGATTTCGCCCGTTGTAGCGGGAAGTTTTGGTTACGAGTTTGCATTGATTGCAGGTATGAGATGTCGTGGTACGAGTCCTCCAGGCCTTGGATGGTATCTCCGATCTCTCGCATGTGTTGGACGAGGTCCAGCGCGGATGTGCGACTTGGCTGGGACTCTTGTTCTTGTTCTGCGGGCGGCTCGTCGTCGTCGCTGGGCTGAGATGCAACATCTCCTGCAGGCGATGGGTTGCATATATCGACTGTGATGAGCCGGCTGAGCGAGTGTGTTGCGTCCTTGACCGCTGCCAGGTCGCAGATACTCCGAGGCAACTCGTCGAGCGGCGTGCTGCATATGTCGATTTCCACAACTCGACTGAGCGCACTGCTTGCGTTTTGGATTGCGAACCGGTCGCAGGCTCGAGGCAGCCACAATCGGTGCGTCCATATCGCAATGCTCAGGAACGCGACGCTTGTCAAGGTCAAAACTAGCAAGGAGCGGAAGAATCTGACCAGGACGCTAGTAAACGATGAAGATTCTCGCTCCTCGTAGAACGCACTGCGTTGGACAAATTCGTATGTGTCGATCCGCGGCAGCGTTGAGCGAGAACGCTTCCTCGTCGCTGCAGGCCTTCTCCGAACTTGCGTTGGCTCCATCGGCTGTCTGGCTGGTTTCTTCGATGGGTATGGAATCATTGTGAAAAGCGCGGCGTTGGCTGGTTGTCTGTGAAATTGTTGTAAGCGGCGAACGGCGACGGCTACGAGCCAACTGCGCGTCTTTGTTCAGCTCAGACCTTCGACGAATTGCTTTGACTGGTCTTTTGTTCTTGTCAGTTGTTCGTTAAAACACCGCACTTGGGTCAACTGAGAGAATTTTCTTTGTCCTTCTTCCGCTTCCGGCCATGTAAGCCAAAGACGACAATGTTCGCATAGTTGCGCATCGGTGCAGTCGCTTTTTTTGATTCGGCACTCTCAATGGATAAGGAAAATCATGCTGTAAGTAAATTTACTTCTAACTAACACAGCGGAAAAGCATATCAGCAAAAACATAAATGGAACAAGACCCCTCTGAATCTGGTCCTGAATACTCTCACCGGTAATACTTGGCCATTCCCAGTTCATCGTACCCTCTTCGCCGTGTCTAGAAGGGTGTTCCAATCCTTCCGCCTCCTGCAGCAGAGCCTAACCCAACATATCATTGCCATCCATCCGTCGTGAAGTACCTGCGCGAATGCGGTTTTCCTCTCCTTTCCTTGCCGTTGCTCTCAACCCGGTGAGAACCCAAGATACTGTTTTATCCCCCATCCAACCGTTAATGTAGCCCAGACTGATAATGTAAAGAAAAACGTTTGAAATAGCGGGAAAAGCTAACCGCCTCTCTCTCCAAACTCTCTAGCCCAGTCCTCGAACTCCTTGAGCCCTTGCTTACTCACACTGGGTCGAATATTGGTCAGACTGGCGCGGAAGTCCTCGATGCCGATGGGGCGGATGTCTTCGGGCGACATGTGCAGTAGTTTCTCGCCGAGGGAGCGCAAGGGGCCCATGGCGGCGTCTTTGGCGAGAGCGGTGATGTCGGAGCCGGAGAAGCCTGAATGGACCGTGTTAGCGTATATCTAATAGAAGCATATCCCGGGCAATCTTTACCATCGGTGTAGTGCACTAGTTCGGCGAGTTCGGCATCGTGCATGTTGTGCTTTTGCGCGGCCAACAAATTCCTTAGCTGCTGAGTGCGTACCCAGTCTTCAGGCAGAGGGATGTATTGCCTTCGGACGAAGCGACGGCGAGCGGCCTCATCGATCGCCCATGGCAAGTTGGTTGCCGCAAGAACCAGCACCCGACTCGCGTCGCCTTTCTCCTTGTTCTGCTCTTCGCGTCCCGCGGCTGCTTTCTGCAGGTCTGACCATTGGATCAGGAACTCAGTCTTGATTCGCCTAGTAGCCTCGTGCTCAGAACCGCCACCACGAGCACCGAGAAGGGAGTCGATCTCGTCGACGAAGATGATGCTGGGTGCAAGTTCTTTGGCAATAGAGAAAAGTGCGCGGACGAGCTTTTCGCTTTCTCCAAGGAATTTGCTGGTCAAGCTACTAGCAGAGATCGCAAAGAAGATACTCTTGCTTTCCGTCGCAACGGCACGTGCCAGCATGGTCTTTCCGGTACCGGGTGGCCCGAAAAGCAGCATACCACGCGCAGGCTCGCGAAGGCCCATGAAGAGATCCGGTCGCAGGAAAGGATAGACCACGGTCTCTTTGAGTGCACTTTTTGCAATCTCTAGCCCGGCAACATCATCCCAGTGGACTTCGTCGCCCTTGATGACGATCTCATTGAAGATCTGTTTTGCCGCTGCTTCGTCGACGCCCTTGGGGAGATTCTTCATGATATGCTTGACTCGTTTATCCCATGCCTTCTTGTCGGATGGTAAAGCTGTAGAGGCAACGTCTCCTGCGTCGTCTGACTCATGGGATCCATCGCTCGCGGGTGGTGTAATAGTCTTTGTCGGGATGTTTTGTGCAGTGACCTTGGATGGTGCAGACCTCCTTGGTGTCGGCCTGGATGGACGTGTTTCGTTGTCCGAGGGACTACTCGGGTCTGCATCTTTTCGGTCTTCGAGTTTCGCGGCAACGCTATCGAGCCTTTGTCGCTGGGCAGTGGCGTTAACAACCCCAGCCGCTCGGCCGACTGCTTTCCGTGAGATCGGAGGCGCTGGTTTGGTACGTCTGAATCCAGCAGAATTGTCCGTGACTGCAAGGTTTGCCGCTTGGTGAATTGCGATCTCTGGCGGCTTTCGAGGCTTAGCAGGAGGGTGGTTCGGGAACTCTCGCATGTATGTCATGGGCTGCGCTAGACCAGCCTGAGCCATCGTCTGTGGCGCCGAAGCCGTCCTCTCGGCTGTGGTATTCCCTCTAGGTGCCGGAGGCGACATCGGGGACTGATGAGGCGGAGGCACCGGGGGCTTCTTGGCTTGCTCAAACGACTCGTTGCTGCGAGAGAATGTTTCTTTGCCATATGACCTTCGAGGAGGGTAATCGGGATAGGGCAATGGCGGTCGTGCAGGCTTTGACTGGCGCGATTCCTCTAGCGAGGTGTTGCTGTGTCGTGTCTTCAGGTACCCTCTAGGACTCGGCGGTCTGGCAAACGAATTGTCCGATGACCTTCTATCTGGGATGTCTGAGATATCCGCGGAGCGCCTCACAGGCGGCGTTTCGACCAGCGAACGAGTGTATGGATCCCAGGTGGTATTGGTGGTGCCGTTTCCGTAAGCTTGTGACTGCTCGGAGCTTGCCGTACTCGGTCGCTGGCCTGGCCAAACTTGCGAGGCCGCAGAAGCTGCGGCGGTCGGCGCTTTTTGACGGAGTGTTGTAGCCATCTTCCCAGAGGAAGAACCCTTCCGCTCCTTGCCTTCTTTCCGCAATGTCTTCAGCATGCCGCCTCGTTTCTCCGGGCTGGGCGTCCGAGACCCTCTCCTTGGCTGTTGTGTCGGCGGGACAAGGCCAGATCCTGAGCTGGTCTGTGGACTGTTCGCTCGGGGCATGTCATCTCCAGAACCCTTCTTGCTGAGATAGCTCGGTCGTGGAGACGGTAGAGGCGCGCGCGAGACCGGCGGTGAAGGTCGAGGGATATCCGAGTAATTAGCAGGAGCAACGGTGTCACCTCCCAGCCAAGTTGGTCTGTCTGTGGTCGCCTTTGGTGTGCCAGCAGGCGACTCTTTGCGAAGTCTAGAAGGTAGTTCTGGCGGTGCAGCCGCTTTGCTCTCGTCCGTTGCGTCTTCTCTGCTCTTCTTCAAGGCCTCGAGCAAGTCCACACGCTCTTTGCACTGCAATTCCATACTCCGCAGGCTGTCCTGTAGCGCCTTCTCGGTCTCGGTCCTGGCGACATAGCTGGAAGGCACCCGATAGGCATTGTGGTAATAAATCTGGTCGAGGGCCTCACGCCAGGAGCGGAGGGCTTGCGCTTCGTTGTTCTATTATTCCATACCCTGTCAGCGATCACTCCCGGACTGCTCTAAGTGCGCCTAACCCACCTGGCCCTCGAAATAGATCGCGGTGGAGCAGGTCAGATAGCATTCGTCGTAGGTCTTCTGCATGGAAGACGCCGGCGCCTTTCGCAAGTTCATGTTGGCCGGATATGTGCAATGTCGGTGACCATGTCCTCTCGCAATAGAGTGAAGGGCAATGTTGTGGTAGCGGACGAGGTTGTTGTTGCCCGCGGATCGCTGTTACAGTTGCGGGCGGCCCTCCAAGTGAGCCGCAGTTTCGTCGAGGCGTGACGTACTTGGAGGTTGGTGCCCAGCACCGCCTCACCGTCAGACGACTAGACGACTCGCCGACGGAGTCATTCATGAGAGCGACCTCACGTGCGACCTTGAACATCACCTACGCTCGTTCGCTGGCAGGAATGAGGGCATGGCGGTCGGTACGGGGCAATGCGCAGTTCCTGAGGCGCAGTGGGAGAGATATCTCCAGCGCTACCCACGGCAGCCTAAGGGGGAGCAGTATAGCCACAATCCTCAGCCGAGATGAGCCAATTGAGAACGCAGAGGTCAAGGGCTGGATCCGTTCAGTGAGGAAACAGAAAAAGATTGCCTTTGCCGCACTTGGAGATGGCTCCACATTGGACTCCTTACAGGCTGTATTGAAGCCGGAGCAGGTCGAGCAGTAAGACAAATCATCACTGACTTCTAAAGATCATGCACTAAACAACCAAAGGATATCTACTGGCACCGCGGTGAAACTGCAAGGTGCTTGGGTCAAGTCGCATGGCAGTAAGCAGAGCCACGAATTGCAAGTATCGAGCGTGTCTATCTTGGGCGAAAACGACGCCGAAAACAACCCAGTACAGCCGAAATACCAGACGGCCGACTACCTTCGGACAGTACCTCACCTGAGACCGCGCATCCCGAACAACGCACTCTTGCTCCGTCTGAGGTCGCGGGTTATTGCCAGCTTAACGCGATTCTTCAGCGACGAGGGATTTGTCCAGACACACACGCCAATCATCACCTCGTCGGACTGCGAGGGAGCCGGAGAAGTATTTACCATATCTTCGAATGCCTCCAAAGAATCCGAGCAGAATACAAAGCCTGAGAGCGAAGCGAAAGTGGAGCACTTCTTCCGCGAACCCAAGTATCTCACAGTATCCGCCCAACTACACCTTGAAGCGCTTGCTCAGGCTGTTGACAAAGTCTGGACACTTTCACCGACATTCCGAGCTGAGAAGAGCGATACGCCTCGTCATTTGTCGGAATTCTACATGTTGGAAGCAGAGCAATGCTTTGTGGATGATGCCAACCAGGTCATGGACTTGATCGAGAATATGCTACGCTGTGTCGCAACAGACACGCTTGACTCCAAGCTCTACAAGGAACTCCTGCAGGCGAGAGGAGTCGCATCGCCAGAAGACGGCGACACGCATGTTGACTCGGCGGAACTCGACAAACGGTGGAAAGGTTTGCGAGCGTCTTATTGGCCTCGCATCACGTACGACAGCGCGGTGCAGCTGCTTGTAAGCGCACAGGAGGATGGAGAAGTCAAGTTCGAGTTCCCACCATCCCACAAAGATGGTCTCGCAGCAGAGCACGAGCGCTATATCGCAAGCACTGTCGGTAATGGTTCGCCGGTCTTCGTCACTGACTACCCGGCTGAACAGAAGCCGTTCTACATGGCACCATCTGCCAGTGGGAGCGACACAGTGGCTTGCTTCGACTTGCTAGTCCCCGACCTGTGCGAGTTGGTGGGTGGCTCCATGCGTGAGCACCGGTCGAGAGAGCTCATCGACACGATGCAGGCGAAAGGTGTCGCGAACTTGGAGTGGTATCAGGATTTGCGCAAATACGGCAGCGTGCCTCACGGCGGCTTTGGCTTGGGCTTCGACCGTTTACTGTGTTATCTGTCTGGGGTGGCGAACCTCCGAGACGTGGTCGCATTCCCTAGATGGCATGGTCGCTGCGACTGTTGAACGAAAAGACTTGTAATAGTACACATACATGTAACAACAACTATAGAGCAGGCATACCGACTGCACGTGCAAACCATGCAAGCGAGCATCCATAATCTGTCCAGAAAGGCAAAGGACAGCGAGGTGCTTTGCAGTCTACCTAGTAGATATTTCTGGCAAGGATGCATCATCTCCGAGGCTCGGCACCGGCGGTATCGGAGTGCCGGGCTCGGGGATGTAGCAGAGCGAAAAGCAAAGCAAGCGTCACTGTTTGAAGGTCAAGGTTTAGCGGGAGAGGAGAACAAACGGTGGTATTTGGAAGTGGGAAAAAGCATCCTTTCTTTGTTCCGGCCGATAACTTGGTTACAGTACACCAAGTGAACAACAATCCCGCTACATCAACATCAACATCAACATCACTCTCGCTACCATACAAGGATCTCCTCGGCGGGCGTCCAAGCGCATCAGATAACGGCCAAGGTATAGTATTTCCTGGCTCTGGCCCGAGCTCCCAACACGAAAGTAAACCGTCCAACTAGGGCCCATTGGCCGCCGCAGCAGACCTCCGGGCATCAATACTGCTGTCTCAGGCCATCTGCTGTCCTTACACGAGAACATTGCTATCCCACGACAATCACCGCCAACCCCTCTCCCATCATACAAACGCGACCCACCGCCGATAGAGTGCACGCCTGAAATCCTCGCCCCGGTTCGTCAAGTCCAGCTATCCGCCAGCGTCCTTTCTCCGCCGACTCCGCCTTCACTGGATGTCTGCCGCCAGCAAGATTGAACAAGTTGTGGCCGAGCCACACCAAATGGCTACCGTGCATGACAAGGGCCTGGTCGAGGACGACGAATATGAGTATGCGATGCGAATGTCCCAGACTCGTCTTGCGCGCAAGAGGCGCTGACGAGATCCTTTCACAGCTATGAGGGTCTCCCTCCCAACTTCTCCCTGGCAGCCAACATGGCGGCCGGCGCATTCGCCGGTATTGCTGTATGTTCTTCTCACACGTTTCGGAGGAGAAAGGATGGAAAACTGACGCGCAAAAGGAACATTCGGTGATGTACCCGATCGATCTGCTCAAGGTATGACATCTTCCATTCACTTGATTCCTTGCGGAGGACTGACTGTTCCTCGACAGACTCGCATGCAGGTCGTGAACCCTACACCCGCAGCCATCTACACCGGTATCGGCAATGCCATTTCGACCATCTCAAGAGCTGAGGGATACATGTCATTGTGGAGGGGTGTATCAAGTGTGGTGCTCGGCGCAGGTGAGAATGTTCAAAGAATGGGGGATTGTGTGCAGATCTGACAGTATTCAAGGACCCGCACACGCAGTATATTTTGCGACATACGAGGTTGTGAAGCAAGCCATGGGCGGCAATGCAGCAGGCCACCACCCTGTCGCAGCAGGTACGTTTTGTTCCATTTTGGACGCTCGCCATCTGTGACAAGTGCTGACAGAAAATCACAGCGACCAGCGGTGCCTGCGCCACCATCGCTAGCGATGCTTTCATGAACCCATTCGACGTGATCAAGCAGCGCATGCAGATTCACGGCTCAACTTTCCGCAACATCAGAGAGTGCGCGAGCACAGTGTACCGGACTGAGGGCATCCGCGCTTTCTACGCCTCCTACCCTACTACTCTCGCCATGACTGTGCCTTTCACAGCGCTGCAATTCGCCGCATACGAATCCCTCACCAAAGCCATGCAGAGCCGCCGACGACCCGGATACGACCCGCTCACCCACTGCACTGCCGGTGGTCTTGCTGGTGGAGTTGCCGCAGCCGCTACGACTCCTCTCGACGTTGTGAAGACGCTGCTCCAGACTCGCGGCACTAACTCTGACGCTGAAATTCGCAACGCCAGAGGTCTCTTCAACGCCGCAGGCATCATCTACAGGAGGGAGGGCACCAGAGGTTTCTTCCGCGGCATGAACGCCAGAGTGTTGACGGCCGCTCCCAGTACGGCTATCTGCTGGTCGGCGTACGAGGTCGCCAAAGCCTACTTCATCCGCATTGAGGAGGAGAAATGAACGCGCTCTGTAGGGCAGCAGTGGGGTCTCGCTGCTACGCCCGGTGGACTGGCTGGGCGACCAAACGACTAGAAAGACTGGAGAGAGACAGGCGGAGAACTAGGGCGCATCTGGGACACTGGATGTCGGTCTCACTGGCCCTAGGTGCGGAAATTGCCTGACGGTGGCCATTGCGACTCTACGCCTGCTCCGAGCGACTATCATCCGGTGGACAATATTTGGAAATGGACAAAGGAGTTTCGAGCGTGTTGGCATGAAACATGCTACGGCGGTACCAGTTGGACTTCAGCGCACATCGTTTGGGTGACTGGCATTCTTGATCGGCCCAGCACCCTTTTCACTTTTTGCGGCATGGGCAAACGGCGCAACATGGTCCTCGGCCTCCTGGAGAACATGGTTCGGGAGGCAAATGGGAGATTAAGCTTGTATGTATGATAATCTATAGAGCGGTGGCGACCCAGGCCCCTCTTGGAAGCTACACTGATGTTTCATGCTGAAACCACTTGATCACCGTCGAGTTGTCTCCCTTTTGCGGCTGTCTTTGCTACCATTCGAATAGCATGCCAACACAAATCGAGCGTCAATAACCAAGGCACATCCGTCCTGGCTAGATGATGGCGACGGTATTTCCTGGCCCTTAACGTTATTCCCCTCAACCCAAGTGATCGACATGAAGATATAAGCGAACCGAGGCATCTCGTAACAGCTCGTTTACCTCGATCGTTAACCACATCACTAACAGTACATAGTATCATTGCATGAGTAAAAGAATTTCCTGAACAACGCTGAAAACATCTGCAGGAAAACTCAGCATGCCCTCCCAACTAAACACAACAACAATGAAAACACCAACCCCCACGCCGCCTCCATTCGGCAAACTCGCCCCCTGGGCCGAGCCAGGCTGGTCCCACGGCATCCCATCTCCATACTACAACGCCTCTCACGCCAAACTCCGCGACGCCCTGCGCTCCTACGTCGACACCCACATCCTCCCGGACTCCCTCGACTGGGAATCCAAAGGCGAAACCCCACGTGAAGAACAGCTCAGATGGGCCCAATCGGGCTTCCCCTTCGCCGACGTCCCGGCGAAATACAGACCCAAGCACCTCCCCCCAGGCCCAGCTGGGATCCCAATCGACGAACTGGACGTCTTCCACCTACTCATCTCGACGGACGAGACGTCGCGGGTCGAGGGCGGCGTCACGACGGGCCTGGGCGGCGCGAGCGTCATCGGCATCCCGCCCGTGATCCATTACGGGACCGAAGAGCAGAAAGCCGCCTGGCTGCCGGGCCTGTTCGATTTCTCCACGAGTTTCTGTCTCGGCATCACCGAGCCCTCCGGCGGCTCGGACGTGGCCAACCTCCGCACCACCGCCACCCTGTCCCCCGACGCAGCCCACTACACCGTCTCCGGCTCGAAGAAATGGATCACCGGCGCCCCCTGGGCCTCGCACATGACCACCGCCGTCCGCACCGGCGGGCCCGGCTCCGGCGCAGCCGGCCTCTCCGTGCTGGTCATCCCCCTGGCCTCGCCGGGCGTGACGGTCACGCGAATCGCGAACAGCGGGCAAGCCGCCGGCGGGGCCTCGATGGTCGATCTGGACGACGTTCGCGTGCCCGTGTCGCACCGCCTGGGCGCCGAGGGCGGCGGCTTCAAGATCATCATGACCAACTTCAACCGCGAGCGCTACATCATGGCCGTGGGCTGCAACCGCAAGGCACGCACGTGCCTGAGCGCCGCGCTCGAGTACGCCTGCGAGCGCGAGACGTTCGGCAAACCCCTGCTCGCCAACCAAGTCATAGCGGCCAAATTCGCCACTCTAGCCCGCCAGATCGAGGCGCACTGGGCGTGGCTGGAGAGCGTTGCGTACGCCGTGCAAGTTTCTCCTAGGGGGTGGCAGGACGCGGAGGTGGCGGGCAGGATTGCGCTGGCGAAGGTGCAGGGGGGACGGATGTTGGAGGAGGCGTGCAGGGAGGCGCAGCAGGTTTTTGGCGGGCGCGGGTATCAGAGGGGGAATGTGGTTGAGCAGATTTCGCGGGATTTGAGGATGATGGTTGTGGGTGGGGGGAGCGAGGAGATTATTGCGGATTTGGCGGTTAGGCAGGAGGTTGGGATTGCGAGGCGGAGGGGGTGGAGGTTGTGATGGAGGTTTTCTTGTCTTGAAGAAGAAGAGGTGGACTGGAGGTTCCTGAGGTGGCGTCTTTTATGGGAAGCCTGCGATGTTGTTTGTTGGTCTTTCAAGCAGGGTTCGTTAAGGTAGGTATTCTTGGTGAGTTCTTCGAAGCTGGGGGAATGCATGTATTTCGGCGAGTCAATTTTCGACTCACACGACTGTGTGATTATCCATGAGAGGCAACGTATCGACCTCGATCGAGGTCGTCAATTTCTGATCGCATACACAGACATCAAGTCCATGTCACTTGTTGAGCTCATGTTTGCAAGCGTGTTGGCAAACGGGCGTCAGTGAATGGTTCGATCCATTCCAGCGTCGACTCGACCATCGAACGAGCATGTGATGATGAGTACGGAATCAGGCGATCATCTCTAGCTCTAGACCATACACATTGAAAGAGTTGGACTTGCCTCTGCTTCGATTATGGTAGTCAATAATAGTTACCAGACATCGTTGCGTATCAACTCTTGCTCTGACCTTCCAGAAGCGGACGAATAATGCCGTTCCGGAGGGTTTTGCGTCTTTTCGAGCAAGGCTCGTCATTGGCCAAGCCGGCGGGCGCTAATGGGTAGCCCACGCCTAATTCCATAATCCCGGTTCGATTCTGGGGGTTTTGAGAGTTCTTGACACCATCCAAGTAATAAAACATAAACAACACATTTGTTGATTTTCAACAATAATATATTATAGATATCCAGCTCGATACGCATTCCCATTTATTCATTGAAGCGACCACGACGCCTCTCCAGGAAAAGAGAAGAAGAAAAAGAACGGAATCTTGGAGTCGAGTCGCCCTGTGAGATGATGCCCTCTTAAAGACTACCAACGAGACATGCGTTGCTCGCAGCGGTGCTACATGCGTATGCAACTGGCTTGGAATGGAAGTGCTAGATTCACGTTCGGTACGATGGAAGTTATGGCATGTAGCATGTAGTTGGAGTGGAGGTAAAGGCAAACTACTGTTCCAGCTTCATCTTTCTCTCCGTAGTGGTTCCAAGTAGATATATTCCAAAACGATCATTTCCTGCGGCCGGAGTCTTGCACATGTGACATAGAACAATCCGTGGGAGTAGTAGTCGTTCCAGGCCGGTCTGGCTCCGTCAAGACGTCGAGTGATTCGGTTTGTAAGACTGCTGAATTCGGCGTTGAGCTGTTCGCGGGCTCTTCTGAGCTCGAGGAACTGCTCTCTACCTTAATCTCAACTCGAGATTCTGCTCCGCCATGTAGTCTACCTTACTTGCATCGCTTCTCCACGATCTGCGCACCATGCTCCGCGTACTCCTCCCTGCTGACCCACATCTGGTGGAAGCTGCCGAGACTGCCCAAAACGCTACCGCCAACGAAAGCGCCGTACTTGCGCTCCACGCTGTTCGCATTCGCCAGAACACGCACCCTGGGGTTCGGGTACATCGTCTGGATGTCTGCCTGCAGGCGCTCGGGGAGCTTGTCGATCAGCGAGCCCGCGCCCGTGAGGATGATGTTATTGAGCAACACGGGCCTGGCGTCGACGTCCACGGCCTGCAGGGCCTTGTTGACGATGGCGGTGATGGTCTGCTCGCCGCTGGGCTTCTTGGTCTTGTCGTCGGCGTAAGCGGCGTTGTGGTCGAACAGGCCCTCTGCGACCTTGAAGCGCTCGAGGCCGAAGACGGTGTTCCAGCCGTCGGGCATCTCGAAGGGTCTGGGAGGTTGGCTCTTCACAAAGTCGCTGTTGGTGACGCCCGGTTGGCTTGCGGGTGAGTCGAGGCGTCCGGGTCCTTGCCAGACTTGGACGACGCTTTCTTTGAAGGACGTCAGGACTCGGTCCTCTTCGAGTTTTCGGAAGGAGTCGGTTGGTGGCTTGTCGAACTTTGCGTAGGTGGCTGAGCTTGGTGCGTTGGCGTCGACGGGCGTCTTTGACTTGACCATGTAATGTGGCACGAGTGGGACTGTGGGCTGGTTGTTTGCGAACATGATGCGGATCTGGTCGTTCAACCAGTTGCCGGCGAGTGGTGTGTGTTGCAGGCCTTGGAAAGTGTTAGCAAGGGGTTGTCATGTTGTACCATATTTGCATGGCCCGATTGACGCTCGTCAAGAGACCCGTGGAGGCAGACTTACTCTTTGTCAGTACCATGCCGTCCCACAGTGCGGTCACGGATGTGTTCAATGCTCCAATGTCAACCACAAGAGCTGTTGCTTTGCTTTGTGAGTATCTGCGATATGTTCGTCAGCCAGGTTGATCCACGCCAAAGTATATGACACAACATACGCTGCTAATTGGCCAGTCTTGGCCAAGAAGAAAGCAGGCACGCCCCAATCCTCCATTGCGATCTCAATCGTCTTTTGTCGCTCCTTTGCGGGGTTCCATGCCGGTTCACTCATCAACAGCGGGAACTCCTGCAATATCTTCTCCTGCTCTCCCGCCTGCTCCATGCCCTCGTCCATATTCGTATCGCCATTCTCGTCTTTCGTGTCGTTAAGGCCGTTTTTGCTCGGCGGGGTCTGTCTTGCGCCCGTAAGTCGTGATGTGATGGTGTACTCCCAGAGCTTCGCAGCAGTCTCCCAGTCCTCCACAATGCCATCCGCGTTGTAAGGGTTCTTAATCTCCATATCGGCCCTCGGGAGGTGGATCGCATTGTCGCCATACAGACGCTCGCCGGTTGGTAGTACGCCATAGCTCGTGGGGACTACGGACTTTGGTGTGTCTTCGCCAGCAAAGCCAGCGCGTGTTGAATGGCTTCCAGGATCGAGGATCAGGGCACCAATCTCATCTAGGATAACAGTCAGGAAGGGAGTTGCCAGACAACTGGTATTCGACCGAGCGCATACCTCCAGCATAGTCGGCCGTGCCAGGCGCCTGAGTCGGAGGAAGCGCTGCCATGTCTTGAGAGCAGTAGTGTGTCGATGCGCGATTCAATCAGGAAGTCCAGAGTCCAATTGCTCGGTCGGTAAAGCCAACGGATGGGTATGTCGGTGATGTGTAGTGCGATTGAGGGCGGCGCAAAGGTGTTGGTGTAGCAATAATGGCGCGTTAGAAGTCGCGAAGCAAGTCGGCGCTAGCAGCAACTCTAATTCTGGGGTTAAAGACATGACCAAGGGACCACGTCGTCCTCTACCTACATGTACATGAACCATACAATTGATCAACATGGCCTTTCTTAGCCGTCTCTACAAGGCAGAGACGTTGGATACCAGATTCGCGCCCAAGACCGGCCAACGTTTGCCAGATGCTCAGCCTTCGAAATGGAACACGCCCGAGTATTACCTGTACTATCTATGCTTCCTGACCATTCCTTTCTTCATGGTCAAATCGGTGTATGATGTTTCTGGTCCATGGCATGCAAGCTACAACCAATACGAACACCTGCTGGAGCCCGGCTGGATTCCTGGCCGCAAAGTGGACAACTCGGATGCTCAGTATCGCTCGTTCAGGGACAATATACCCTACATGGGTATGGTCGTTGTCCTGCACCCCATCCTCAGGAGGGTGTATGAAAGTTTCACGGTAAGCCTCGACATGTCAGCATTGTTGTCCGTTTTCTGACTGTCATGATCAGAAATCAGCAATACCTTCAGGAGCCTCCGCGCCCAAGGTCGACAGCCCGGCCGCCACTGAAGCACGCAAAGAGTCTCGCATTCGATTCGATGTCGGCTTCGCAGTCATCTTCTTGTTGGCTCTGCATGGTGTTTCTGCTGCAAAAGTGTTTACCATCCTGTACGTCAACTATCAGGTTGCGACAGCATTGCCGCGTCGATTCGTTCCTGCCGCGACTTGGATCTTTAACATCGCTATCCTTTTTGCAAACGAGCTTTGCAATGGCTACCGCTTCTCAGATATCGCATCTTTCATTCTGCCTCCCCAAACTTCCAAAGCTGGAGGGCAACCAGGAAACTGGGGTGATTGGCTCGACAGCTACGGAGGCCTCATCCCGAGATGGGAAATCCTATTCAACATCTGCGTGTTGCGACTCATCAGCTTCAATTTCGATTACTATTGGAGCCTAGACCACAAAGTCATGAGTGCCGTGGAGGTATGCTGATCTTCGTTACCTTACTTTGAGGATCTCAAGACAAACCTAACGCATTTCAGAAGAAGAACATCGACCCCGCCAACTATTCCGAGCGTGAAAGAATCGACACTCCTCCCAGTCCCGGTGACTTCAGTTTCCGCAACTACCTCGCCTATGTTCTCTATTCGCCGCTTTACCTAGCCGGCCCAATCCTGACTTTCAACGACTACATCTCCCAACAGAAATACCAGCTCCCCTCCATCAACCGCGAGCGCACCTTGCTCTACGCCATCCGCTTCCTAGTCTGCCTCTTAACCATGGAACTGGTCCTCCACTACCTCTACGCCGTAGCAATCAGCAAATCAGACCCCGACTGGAGCACATACACGCCCTTCCAGCTCAGCATGCTCGGCTACTTCAACCTGCACGTAATCTGGCTCAAGCTGCTGCTCCCCTGGCGCCTCTTCCGCCTCTGGGCCCTGCTGGACGGCATCGACCCGCCCGAGAACATGGTCCGCTGCGTCAGCGACAACTACTCGACCCTGGCCTTCTGGCGCGGCTGGCACCGCAGCTTCAACCGCTGGGTCACGCGCTACGTCTACATCCCGCTCGGCGGCTCGCGCGCCTCTCGCCCGCGCGCCCTCGCCAACTTCGCCGCCGTCTTCACCTTCGTCGCCCTGTGGCACGACATCAACCTGCGCCTGCTCGTCTGGGGCTGGCTGATCACCCTCTTCGTCCTGCCGGAAGTGCTCGCCACCCTTGCGTTCCCGGCGAACAAGTGGCGGGACCGCCCTGAGCTCCACCGGATGCTGTGCGGTTTGGGAGCCGTGGGGAACATCCTGATGATGATGGCGGCGAACCTGGTCGGGTTTGCGGTGGGGGTCGATGGGTTGAAGGGGCTTGTACAAGGGATTGTGGACTCTTGGGGCGGGCGGCTGTTTTTGCTGGGGGCTTGCGCGACGCTGTTTGTTGGGGCGCAGGTTATGTTTGAGTGGCGCGAGGCGGAGAGGAGGAGGGGCGTTGATTTGAAGTGTTGAAGTGGTGTTTGATGTTGATGTTTTTTTGTTCTTGTTCTTGTCTTGCCTACTTGCCTACTTGCATGAGGATGGCCTGTACTGTAGTACTTCGGCCTCTGGAAGTCGGGCTGAAAAGGCAATGCGGGATGTATGTTTGGGAATACATACATGTACATGTAGCGGGTTGTAGGTGGTTCGGCGGGAGCTCTCGATTCCAGTCTTGTGTCTACAGTATGTATTGATAATACGAAGTTTATTATCGCTCCTTCCTGTTAATCCTCGACTTCATCCGATTTCCACTCGCAAAAAAAAACACCTAGCGTCCTTGATCAAGGAGCAGCGGAAAAGGTTGCACGTTTTCGAATGATAGCTACCTTACCTTGCCTACCTTAATCTACCACCGAACCACTGGCCACCACTACATACACGTAGCGTCCTCCACTCCACTCCTTCACACAACACCTATCCCGGAAACCGAAGCATCCATTCATCCATCCATCCATCCTGAACGGACGAACGACCGAATCCATCAAATGATCAAGAAGCCAGTAAACTCATCAGAAAAGCCAGTCAGTCAGTCAGTCCAGTCAGTCCAGCCAAGTGAAAGGATATATACGTAAAATATATTACAATGAAAGTGTGGTATATCTGTGTTTTTGTTCTCTGCATCATCAATATCAAATCAAATCAAACCAGACCAGACCAAACCAAGCCAAATCAACCAATCAAGCATCCTGGTCAGGCGCATCCTCGACCTCGACAGCGCGTCCCTTTCCCTTGCCTTCGTAGGCGGCCTCGTTGTTGTTGGAATCCTGCTGGGCCTTTTCTGCTTCTTCGGACTGCTGCTGTTGCTGCTGCTGCTGCTCTGTGTTTGTCGCCGAGCGAGCGGTTTCTACTGGTGCTTTGGTGCTTGGTGTGGTGGCTTGGTTGTTGTTGTTGTTGTTTTCGTTGTTGTTGAAATCCCAGCTGCCGGAGCTCCATGGTACTTGGGCGGGTGTTGGCTGTGGGGCTGTTGTTTCGCTTGTTGGTTGGTCTTGTTGCTGCGGCTGCTGTTGTGATGGTGCTTGGCTTTCTGCAAGAAGAGATGAGGCCGGGGCATCTGCTACAGACGCCGTGGGGAGGAACAGTGGAGAGCCTCTCTCGTCGGTAGGCCCGGTGGTGGTAGAGTCTGCAGCGAGAGGTGCACTAGCTTGCGGTGCACGGGGTTCTCCACCGTGTTCAGTGGGCTCAGTCCTTGTGCCCAGGGCATCGCTGCTGTGGCCCTGTGGGAGTGCCGACTGCTCGCCTCTCGTCTCCGGCATGTTGTGTCGCGGGCTAGCGGCACGAGTAATTGTGGGCGCGGTTGTGGCCATTGCACCTTCTTGTCTGTGCAGCGGCATCAACGTCCAGCCTTCCGGCAACACCATACCCTGCGGCAGCTCCTCGTGCCCGTTACTCAACGACTGGGCATTAGCGCCGTGGAGCACTTCTTGGGTTGTTGCGAAAGGAGACTGGTACTGCGAGCCAACGCCTGCACCACCAAAGTGCTGGCTGGGTGCATACTGTGCTCGCAGTCTGGCCATCTCGGCTTCCATCACTCTCAGCAAGGCAACCTGTTGCTGTTCCAGTTGCAAGTTCTGCGCGTCTTGCAAGATTCGTTGCTCGATCTGCATGAGCTGCATTTGTGTCGAAGCAACAGCCCTCGTGGCTTGCAAGTTAGGCACTCCGGTTGCTGGCGGCTGTGTCGCGATACCTGGCGCTTGCGGGAGGTATGGGTCTTGAAGACCGAGATGGTTCGGGCCTTGCTGTGCCGGAGGCTGTGCGCCAGCTTGGTTTGCTTGCGCTTGTGGGTTGCGCATCTGGTTGACGATATCATTCATCTGGCCCGCTGGACCGTTTGCAAATCCGATTCGCACAGGCCCGAGATTGAAGAACCTGGCGCGCACAGGAGGTCTACCATTCTGCGGTTGTCCCTGTTGTGCGCCCGGAGCTGCAGGAGGATTAGCTCCTTGCACAGCCCCAGCCTGTGTTTGAGTGTTCGGTGGCGGTGCGGTCACAACTGGTCTACGACAAGTCGGGCACATCTGTTGTCTCTCCAGCCATGACTTCAAGCACCGCAAATGAAGGATGTGTCCGCATGGCAGCTTCTTGGCTCGCAGACCTTCGTCGCGTCGGGCAGGGGCTCGTGCGGGTTGTCCACCGGCAGGCTGTGCTGGCGCATTGGCTTGCGGCTGTTCCCAAGCAAACATGTTTTCCCTGCACACGATACACGCATCGCCTCTGATCTCCTCTGTTGTGGCATCCGGGTAGCGTGTGTTCATGTCGCTGGTGGCTCTGCGGTATTGCATGTAATCGTTCACACGTTTCACGAACGATGCGAATGTCAAGTAGACGTCGCGCATGATGTGCATTGGCAACCCGTTGAAAGTGATGCTGACGGTGAGGAAGATCATGTAGATCACCAGTTTGATGAAATCGGTTGTGACTTCCAGACCAAAGAGCCAGCGTCGTTTATCCTCCCAGCCAGGTACGTCCACATCATTCTCCTCGACTTCGATCGGCTCCTCGTCTGCGGGTGACGCTGGCGCCGGCCTGCCTTCCTCTGTTTCGTTTTGTCTGGCCTGGGCTCTTTCTGCTCTGATCTCGAGCTTCCGCGCCTCGATAGCCTCCTGTGTCTGCTGTTTGACAATTTGTATCTCTGCTGCGGCCAGGCAATATCTCAGGAGTGTGAATGACGACAGAACGATCTGGACCGCGAATTCGAACGTAAAGATGACCATCATGCCAGGGCGCGGGTTGGCCATCACAGTGTCGACGCAATACCATGCCATCCAAGCGTTGAACACCACGCTTACGACCAAGCTGGTCGCCAATCGAATATGGAACAGTCTCGGGTTCGCAGGTGGTTGTTGCTCCAGTATGTCCACTCTTCCCTCGCCTATCCAACCCCAGACCTTCCCGGCCAACAAGAGAACGAACATGGTCAAGAGCCAGCCACCCACATCCTCCCGGAAGCTCGGCATGGCCAATAGGGTATCGAGGACGGCATACCAGGCCTTTTCGCTAAGGTGTTCGACCTCGATAGGTCTGAGTGGTCCGTAAAGCAATCGTTGGAGAGCAAACATGAAGGCGCATGCGCCAACCAGCAGGAGATTCGTCAGGATAAGGAGGCATGCATTCGACTGGGAGAGGTACACAGTGGCGCTGTAGAAGTTGGGCCGTTCGTGGAAGGCCTTGAGCAGGCATGCCGCCGCCGCCGCGGTAGAGGCGCCAGCGTAGTAGGCGATGCGCATTGCGCTGGTGTTGTTGTAGTAAGGTCGAGCGAGAAAGTGTCAAAGAGGGTTCGGTAGGTTGACGGGAACGTCCATGGCCCGACGATCAGTGAAGAAGTCGAAACAGTGGTGTTGGTGTATGCATGGGATTGACGTGTCTGTCAGATATACATATACATCAGGCCAGCTTGCTGGTCCTAGGTCCAAGGTCGGCACTTCGGAGTGTAAAGCGGGAAGCTACGCTCAACGTCACTGCTAGACTAACGCTGAACTAGGACATCTATAAGGTACCTACATGTGTTTCGTATCCTTGTTAAAACAACAGCATACCATAATTAGAATCTTTGGATTATATTCACAGTGTCGATTGGTGAGTAAATCCATCTGACTACGGAGCGGAAACGTGAGCCACCTCTCTAAGTATACAAACTTTATGATATCTCAGTCAAACTCGTGGTCATCCTCAGAAAGAACCTCGTTTCCACCACAGCTCGCCCCTGAGACTGAGCTTCCATCGGAGTCAAGTACATCAGCCTGTGTGCTAATGTCCTTAAACCGGCACCGTAAGCTCACACCTATGGTCTCCTCATCCACTGTCTCGCCATGTGAGAAATGGCCCCGAACCGTCTTAAAGAGGTCAAGTAGTACACGGCGCCAAAAGCAAATCCTCCCAAATGAGCACTGCGGGCAGTCAAGTCGTCTTTGCCCATCAAAAATAGGTCCACTCCGATGTAGACACCGGTCATCAGGAACATTGGGATGGTTCCAACCGGTAACAACAGGAACGTCATTGGCGTGAACGGTGCAAGACACGTGGCAACCGCAGTGATTCCCATGACAGCTCCGCTCGCACCAAGGGCTGCAGGCGACGCGGCCACTCCATGCTGTGCGTAAGGGCCCCAGCGTTTGTCGGTTTGGGGTTTCTTTTGATAAAGAAAAGCCGCACTTCCAGCTATTGCACTACCGAAGTACAGTGCAGCGACGTGAGGAGCCCCAATACCAACGCCTCCTGCCACGCACAACACCCCGCCAAACGCGTTTAACATAAACATGTTGAACAGGAAGTGTGCAAAGTCCTGATGCGAGAATGCAGAGGTCACAAGGGTCCAGTAGCGGCCAGCTTTGATGTTATGCCAGGATAGAGTTGCGTGCTCCCTCAAGAATCTGTACAATTTTTTGTCGTTGGCATACCTGGCATAGGCCCACACACAGAAGACAGACGTGTTCATGACGATGAGAGTGCGAATCATCCTGTTGGAAGAGTGGAATTGCGAGTGGTAGCCCGATCCGCCGTAGTTCCCAAAGCCTCGTTTCAGTATCCCACAGGTGTTCATTGTGGCGGAACGTGGTCGTTTGGCTGAGAGGAAGTGAGATTTGAAGGCCGGGCGAGAGGCAGCGAAGAAGTGCAGCTGGCGCGTGACGCGCAGTCGAGGTGAAGTCTGCTTTGCGAGAGCCCGAGCTCGTAGTAGCGACTGCATGCTCGTTGCTGTCAGGATGTCAATGTGTGAATGTAAGGTATGCGAGTGCGGGATAGAAGGTCGATGCGTCTTATTGGGGAGACACTGCTAAAGCGGACACTGCTAAAGCGGCAACAACAAACCGATTGCTGTAGATGCACATGTGCCTGGCCCGCGTCTGTATATATGGCGTTAGCAAGGTTACACAAGCCGTGTTGGCGAGATAGACGGCATGGGTCAGCCACCGAGTGAAGCTGATGTGTGGGACAGCATTCTTGGCCTCGGGCAGCTCTTACCTGCCAAAGCTCGCACTGTCCTCACTACTCGCACAGTCCACCAAACCCAACCTTAAGCCAAAGCATCCCAGACTTTGGACAACATCACCACCACCACAACCACACCACAATAAAACCTCTACCGTACACCTCACCATCTCAACTGCACATCATCCAACACCGCCAAAAACTCACCTTCGCTTTGCGCGTCCTGTTAGACTCACATGCCATAACAGTGAGAAATCTGCTCTAGTCACTAATCGCTGCGCAGAAGCCAAACCGGACACGAACGAAGGCCTCGAATCCTCAATCCCTCAATCACCTCCCAATCTGCGCGTGCAATAATCACGCACCGCCTAGAGCTTACCGACGACCTCGCGTGAACCTCATTCCCGAATCGATCCGCTCTGTTGTTCTTCTCAGCCTGTCCACACCTTCGAATCATCCCACTACATAGCCTGGTTACGCCAAAATAATCAGTAACCACCCCACCGGCTCATTCCGCTCACACATACAACACAATGTCTTCAGAGCTCGCGAATCAGCTCGCAGCAACATCAATTGGAGGCGGCGAAACTCCTGCAAACGGCGACTGGAAAGCTGGCTTAAACAAGCCCGCAAGAGATGGCAGAGTGCAGACCGAGGATGTTACAGCCACCAAGGGCCTCGAGTTCGAGGACTTCTATATCAAGCGTGAGCTCATGATGGGTATTTTCGAGGCTGGATTTGAAAAGCCTTCGCCCATTCAAGAGGAGACAATTCCCGTTGCGATCACAGGCAGAGATGTTCTGGCACGTGCGAAGAACGGCACGGGTAAAACCGCTGCTTTCGTGATCCCTACACTCGAGCGTATCAACCCTAAGCTGCAGAAAACTCAGGCGCTGCTGCTCGTGCCCACCAGAGAGCTGGCTCTCCAGACCTCGCAGGTGTGCAAAACCCTCGGCAAGCATCTTGGCATCAACGTCATGGTCACCACTGGAGGCACTGGTCTCAAGGATGACATTATTCGATTGAACGAGACTGTCCACGTGATTGTTGGTACTCCTGGCCGTATCCTTGATCTTGCATCCAAGGGCGTGGCCGATCTTTCCGCAGCCCACACTTTTGTCATGGACGAGGCTGACAAGCTTCTGTCGCCTGAGTTCACCATCACCATTGAGCAGCTTTTGCAGTTCCACCCGAAGGACAGGCAAATCATGCTTTTCTCCGCCACCTTCCCCTATGTTGTGAAGACTTTCAAAGACAAGCACATGCGCGACCCCCATGAGATTAATTTGATGGACGAGCTGACGCTTCGTGGAATTACTCAATACTACGCTTTCGTTGAGGAGAAGCAAAAGGTCCACTGTCTCAACACTCTTTTCAGCAAGCTGCAGATTAACCAGTCCATCATCTTCTGCAACAGCACTACCCGTGTCGAATTGCTCGCGAAGAAGATCACCGAACTGGGCTACTCGTGCTTCTACTCTCACGCCAAGATGCTCCAGCATGCCCGCAACAGGGTTTTCCACGATTTCCGTGCCGGAGCCATGCGCAACCTGGTCTGCTCGGATCTCTTGACCCGTGGTATTGACATCCAGGCCGTCAACGTTGTCATCAACTTTGACTTTCCAAAGAACGCCGAAACCTACCTGCACCGTATCGGACGTTCCGGACGTTTCGGTCACCTTGGTTTGGCTATTAACCTGATCAACTGGGACGACCGATTCAACCTCTACCGCATCGAACAGGAGCTCGGCACTGAGATTCAGCCTATCCCTGGCAGCATTGACAAGAAGCTTTACGTCTACGACGCCCCTGAAAACATTCCTAGGCCAATTGCCGCAACCCCGCAGCAGCAATACGCACTTCAGCAAGGCCAGCCCGCTGGTAGGCAGCAGGGTACTGGCTCGGACCTCCAGAACCCGGCCAACAGGACCGGTGGTTACCGCGGTGGACGAGGAGGCCGAGGTGGTTTCCGCGGACCCCCTCGCGGTGGAAACCAGGCCGCCTTCCAAGGTCCTCCTGGCCAGAACGGGTTCCAACAACAACAACAACAACAACAACAACAACAACCAAGACCGCAGGGTCAGCAGCAGATGCCCCCTTCCGCTGCTCAGGCATGATGTGCTTGGTCTGCCTGAGTATCGGTTTTCATGTTTTTGCTGTTTTCTATGGCGTTGAATGGCGTTGAACTGTAACGCTGGCTGGCCGGCGCGTCACTGGGCGGAGCGGACTGGCGTTTACCATTTGACCTTTACGACTGTTTTTCTCTGTACGATCTGACGATATCCGGAACATCATACGCTCCGGACTTCTGGAACTCGGGTCTTTTTCTTTTTCTACGTGCGCCTCGCGTCACGCTTTTGGCTACTACGCAGCAGCCAAAGACTGCTTTGTGCTCAGGAATACCTCGACGGATCCCACATGTACACCTCCATGTGGCTCGTCACCCACACCAGCTGATTCCTGCCGAAGGTTTGCTCAATATTTTTCTAGTACGGCTACGACAGGATCACCATCACTGGATTTCGACAAAACACCAAAAATGCAACACACTTCCTCGGTCTTGCCCGTCAAGCAATGACCACAAATGACAACTCGCAACATGGCTTTGAGCAATAAAGGCCAACCTCAATATGCAATGCAGAGCGCCATTAGCCCAGCTCAGCGCCCCACAAGGGCCACATCACCGACTCATGTTGATCGTTTGCTCTCGTTGTTGTGCCCTTCGCCGCGCTTCAATGGGAGAATACAAGATCAGATCCGGTCCTTCCCCCCCCTTCTGCCCTGGATTTTCTTCCGCTCTATTGGTCAACACACACACCATTTTAAGTAGACCCTTGGAATTTCGGACTTCAATTCTTGGACGACGATAGTGCATCTGATACGGAGGAAACGGATGGGACTGGTGGAAAGATAAACAATATTAAAAACTGCAGGAGGAGAACTTACTTGTTGAGAGGGAAATCATGAGCTGCGTGTGCGTGCACATAGGCGCCCGGGCTTGGTTTTACTCTCGCTTGATGATAGTCAATACAATGTTTTCCCTCTGCTGAACTGGGTTCCATGTCTTTTTCTCTTGTGCTTGTGCCATTTGTTCTGCTGTGTGCATGTATGATAACCCATGTTCTGCCAGGCTCGACAGAATGTAGTGCCGCATCGTTGGTGTTGCACGTGTGGATTTTCACTTGTCCTCCTGGCTAGTGTTAGATGCGCATCTGGTTTGATCGAGGGGTGACTTCTCTCTCCACACCCAACAGCCTTCATCCCGCCTCACGCTAAATTTCACAAATGTACCCATAGCCGTGGGCATCCATCAGGCAAAACCATCAAGCGCATATCTGCTTCCATGCCTGTAAAGACTGAAATAAATGAACATACCCAATCGACGCTTGGGGTAGATAGGGTTAGGGCATAGCCTCCAATCGCGCCCAAACTCGTTCGCCAAATCGCGAAGTCATCGAGCCAAGTGATGTTATCGGCAATAATCATTAAGCAATAACCGTCATGGATGATTTCCATACCGTTCTTGGTATGTACGGTCAATAGTTTCAAAGCGGATCATTCTCGACAACGTTCTTGGTGGATGGTGATCAGAATATTGTCGAATTGAAAGCCCCTCGGCCGCGATTGGTGCGCATGGATAGCGTGAGATTTTCTTCCCGAGCCCGACTGCGATCGATCGGATTTGAGGATTCTGAGGTGACATGAAGCCATTACTACTACGGCATTTCGATCATCGCTCGGAATGGCATTCTACTGATCGCGTTTCTTCCTTCTCGTGGACTTGAGAGGTGAGAGGCTTCTTCTTTGCTGAGTGACGAAGAGAATAACCTTTTAGAAGACCCGCCGCCGGACTGATAAGTTCTGCTCTATACAGTAGTAGACTTCGGTCACATGGCAATTATGCTGCATGCATGAGGCATAAGGTAAATGCCACGCTGAGAGAAGAGAACACTGAGAAGGTTGATTGCGAGCTGTTACCGAATCCGTGCTCCTGGCGGCAAGGTTTTGGTTTTGCCGTTAGTGCGAGCGTCCGACCGGAGCTCCTTGATTGGTCATCTTGCTACGTGAAGCGTGTGCGCAAGGATGTGCGGTGAAAATGATTGCCGCCATCTTGCCGCGGACGTGCCGGCAAGGCGAAGTCTATTCTCACCTCATCCCCCCCCCCCCCTTCACATGTCGTTGGTTGCTGC
>Ga0265797_10001020_pt1 | contig 50415 bp, 40 predicted proteins | sample P2T30metagenome_FD_192433 | JGI IMG/M metagenome (GOLD analysis project Ga0265797, IMG submission 192433) | Plant litter microbial communities from East Loma Ridge, Irvine, California - P2 T30 | ecosystem: Environmental > Terrestrial > Plant litter > Unclassified | place: USA: California...
CAAAGCTGGTTCCTGTACCTGTTCTGCGAGCTTTTAACCCGCAAAACCTTGGAATCGGCTCAAGAGGTTATCACGCTCTACCACTCCTGGATGCAGGCTCTGGAGGTTCAGGCCAGCAACTGGATCTCTCCGACGTCAAAGCGGTGTTCGCAAAAGACGATGGGATCAAGGTCATATTAGCAGGTGGGCTGAACCCTGACAACGTACAGTCTATGCTCGCTGGACTCGACGAGTACCGGGATCGCGTTCACGCTGTGGATGTCAGCAGCGGTGTCGAAGAAGACGGACAGCAAAGTCTAGACAAGATACGCGCCTTCATAAAGGCAGCTAAGAACCAGCAATAGGCATCAGAATGAATGTCTAAAATACTACTTCTAAAACGGGAGCTGGAATTCATCAAATACAACGCACTTTGTTCACAGCCTCATGGTATCTCCTTGAATGATTTACGTTCTTCTTTAGGTCTTCTCTTCATCTAAGAATCCCATGTTACGGGAAGGATGGGCTGCGTCTCTAGAGACAGCGGTCTGCAAAGGCGCCGCGATCAGTGCCTCTTACCTCGCGAAGACAGCCGCATGGCCCGAGCAAACGCTATATCACATAGACTGCTGCGTGTCACCAAAAGGTAAGATCAGCCCGCCTCGCGCCAGTTCTTGAACCCCGATCCGGATATCACAAAACCTTTTTCTCGTTCGCCATCGAGTTTACATACGAATACTCCTACGTCCCACATCAGCGACGATACCAGAATGGGTATTCTAGACAAGCTAACTATTGCCCTTGTTGGCACACTCCCTCACGATGCTAAGCAGATGAGAAGCTGGATCGAGCGAAACGGCGGTAAATACTCTGCTAAGATCACCAAGAGCGTCACCCACCTCATCGCCAGCAAAGAAGCATACAAGCAGCCCGCCGATGCTGTTCAACAAGCCACCGACTTAGGCATCCATGTAGTCAGCTATGACTGGTTCGACGACTCTCTCCAGGGGAGGAGGAAGCTGAGTGCTAAGAAATATACCTGGACGGTGTTGACGAAAGAGAGGAGAAAGAAGAAAGAGCTCAAAAGGCTGGGTACCTTGGCAGATGGCAGTAAGTTCAGGAAAGGATGCGAGAAGATCAAGGAGTTAACTGGATCAGGTACGTCAAAGAAATCTGCTGTTGTTAAGCCCAGGAAGAGCAAGAGTTTCTTTTTCTCTACCTCTTCTTTGGTGGTCCCACCAACTCCTTTCGTATCTGCAAAAGAGGATCTCTTGCGTAGGAGGGCAGAACGGGAGAGTGCTCCAATCGAAACTATCAATGACTTCACAAGCCCAGCCAACCGATCTCCGAGCTCTTCCGTTCCAAACCCCAAGCCTATTTGTTCATCCCTCAAGAAAGTACCACAAGCTAAAATTTCTCATTGGAAAGAGGACTATCACTACTACCAAGACGTCACGGGCTTTGAGTACAAGATCGTCCTTGTACGTGGCGGCGAGTCTTCAATGGCGAACTACCACATCGGACTCTTGGAGAGTCACACGAAGCCGCATGTGTACTGGGCACTTGTGCAGTACAAGCCTGCCAAAGTTCCACCAGTGAACGACGACGGTTCACACCAACACGTCCAGCATCCTGAAGCCACCCGCCTCCTCTCTCTCGTCACCAAACCTACACCAGTCCCAGAACTCCCTTACAACGGCGAACTATGCCCACGGAACAGCGATTTCGCAACTGCCTCCCGCTCTTTCCGTCACGCGTTCCGTGACCTCACCCTCCTCTCTTGGGAAGAGCGTTTCGACACTAACAAAACCCTGCAAAAGGCGCGCGCCCAACACCTTAACATCGAACCTTTTTGGTACGGAAAACCTAAAATGGGCATGCCGATGGGAATGCTACCGCAAGCGATGGGTTTGTTGACTGGGGAAGTAAGTGGTTTAGAAGTCCGTGGCGATATTGATGATGGGTATGTCCGTGGTGCTTCAAACCTACCGTCCATCAGCGCTCCCCTAACCACGTATGGTATTATCGGTGGCTCTATTCACCATGACGCCGAAGAGTTGCGGAAACACGAGGTGGCTCGTATGCAAAAGATCAAGGACAGGGAGGAAGTCGAGAGGAGATCGAGGGGCCAACCTAGAGGAATGGGCGTCAACCATAACAGGCCTATGTTCAATGGAGCGATGGGTAGGCCGACGGTTGATGCATATGGTCAGCGTATCAATTATGGCAGCAATGGAGATTATACGAAGTATACGGTACCGATGCCGGTAGGTGGTGGAGGGAGTAATAGGGGATTTGTGGCACCGGAGTTTGCGCATTTGTTAGGTGGTGGAAGGAGGAGGGCGTATACCCCGTTTCCAAGTGAGAGAGATGGTTGAATTGGGTGATGGGCGACAGGAGGTGATGCCTAGATTGGTGGATAGGTTTTAGTTTTTCTGTGTGTCTAGCATCCTGCGATCTCTTACACTGGCTATGGTGGTTGAAAGGATTCTGGAAAGACATTAGGGTCAGGGGCGTTGGGCGGTGATCGGCCATGTTTGGCCTTCAACATCCAGTATAATATTTAGCGTGAGTCGCAGTTCTGACATGAGTGCCTTCTGATTGATGGGACCCCATTGCGCATGTTGGTGACTCGCATCATGGTGCTGAGATGACTTGACGGCAGAAAGTGGACTAGACTGACCGCGAGGTATGTATAGGCCTTGTCCCCAATTCTGATTTCGCTAACTTCGCAGGCGAGTAGCTGTATTAAACAGATGGTGTACGAACGACTCAAAGCCTGGATGAAAGGGCAAGCAAACGGCGAACTACCTTAAAGTATCATCTACTACAGAGGTACTGCAAAGCATACCCATTACTTCATCCTTGAAGATAGTATCCCAGGAGGTCTTACGCTCAAAGAATTCTTGAGCTGACTCACAGAATCTGCTACTCATATGTCCGCGCTCTCTGCACTGTGTCCTACGCCTCGCCAAGCTACTACGCTGACAGATTGTGCGACCGGAGTCGGATGTATATCCGGGACTATGCCATAAGAACGACCAGCGGCTCGAAGATGAACTTCAACAGAAAGAGAAGGAGCTTCGTACCGAGAAGGTGCGTAATGTACTGATCGAATCAACGCCGGAGATTGAGAAGAAGGACTGGAACAGCAAGAAGGAGAAGGCTGATTAGAAGAATATCAAGGAGAAGCTGGCGGAATTGGTGTTCAAGAAGATAAAGACAGGCTTCTACAAGTTCGAAGAATAGGATCGGATGAATCCTTGGGATCCGAATCTGGACGATACTATGTTTTGGGCGTAAGCAGTGGACATGGTAGGTGTTGCATAGATGGCTTTGTCCACTTTCGGAGGGGAGAATTAGTAGAATTACTGTCTGTCGTTACAGGGAGAGACTGTTCATTATTCGTTGTATATGTTTTCTTTTTCTTATCCTACATGATTACTTAACGCGCACAACGAAAAGTGAACTTTTGCCATTGACGCTTGTCGAAAAGGGTCGTTGTTGCGAACGGATGCCTTAGAACGCAGGCGCAGCGCTGACACTGCAGTATGCTGGTAGGCGCAGTCATAGGCGCAAGCTCGCACGATCGTCTCTTTTGAGTACACGGGTATCATTTCGCACTTGATTATAGGCATTGAGTATCCGTTGAGCGCGGGAGTTCATAAGCGGCATCTGACATTACCTCATTCGGCGTATTGCCTTGGGCGACAAGACCGAGAGCTAGGTACGCTGAAGCCTCGTACATACCTGGGTATGTTCCATGGGCTTAGGCGCGAACAACACACAATATTGGAAGCATGAAAGCATATAATGAGGAAGCTCAAAATTCGGCTGCCTTGCTCTGCAGCACGATGGCGATGGAGACGATGATGCTGCGCCTCGCGGGAGAGCACGCTAGAGCCACGCGATCATGGCCGGCGATGACTAAGGGCGTGTCTTGCCCGTTCTTGTCCCATTGGTGACGTTGGTCTTCGCGGCTCAGAGCTGGGCTGATTCAACAGGGTCTCATCTTAATTTCCCTCGCAACCCACATCAAAACAAGGTTGCGGCACGCTGCAATTAATCGATTTTCGAGCATTGCCTTACCCCAAGCACAGGCATCCGCTGTTCATTTCATCGTCGCTAGCCTTGTTGTGCGGAAGAATTGCTGGAGTACTCGCCGCGCTCACGCCCGTCAGTCAGCGCAGGATTCCGTAGCTTCCGCGGCTGTTCTCCAAGCTCCAGCTCCACTGCGGCATTCCGAAACCATCGCCCCAACGCTGTCAATCCATCCCAGCATACACCAAACATGTCGCACAACTACGATCAGTACGGCGGCAACCCGTATGGCCAGGCCGAGGCTGGATACGGCGGTCAATCAAACCCATATGGAGGCACCGGCTACGGCTCATCCAACCCCTATGGCGGAGGAGTAAGCAGTCGCACCTGCGCGGCCTGAATTGACAAGACTGACGCGACCAAGCAGTATGACGAGCCGCAACAACAGCTCAACCCTCCCGCGCCGCTCCAACGCCATGGCGAGTCCAACTACTCGCAGCCGTCGCAATATTCGCAAGCCGGTGCGCTGAGCCAGCCCAACACGCAGCAGCAGAATGTTCCTCACACCGACGTGCCAATGAACAATGGCGGTGTCTACGGCGCAAACCCCGGCATGGAGGCGCCAGGACCACAGCCTCTCAATCGCGATGACTTCTTCGCGCGCATCGAAGGCGCAAAGGGTCGCATCGGCCAGCTCACCTCGGACATCCAAGCCATCGCGAGCGTCCACCAGCGCATGCTGTCATCGCCCGATAACCGCTCCACCGCCGAACTCGAGAGCATCGTAACCACCACTCATATCAGGAACACGCAAATCAAGGACGAGATCAAGTTTCTGGAGAGAGATGCCGTCCGCGACCCCAACGACAAGATGAAGAGGACGCAGGTTGAGGCGCTGAAGAAGCAGTTCAAGACGCAGCTGGAGGACTTCCAGAAAGAGGAGGCAGAGTACTCTAGGAGGTATCGTGAGGCTGTCGGGCGCCAGTACCGCATCATCAACCCGGATGCGACGGATGCCGAGGTCAACGAGATCGCAAACTCGGACCTAGGCGACGAGGGTATCTTCACACAAGCTGTAAGTTGGCAAAGGTCACGCGTGGCTCCAGGACATGACTAACAGCCCAACAGCTCAAATCCAACCGCAGTGGCCAAGCTTCAAGTGTTCTTGGCGCCGTCCGCGCCCGTCACAACGACATCCAGCGCATCGAGAAGACCATGGGCGAGCTTGCCCTTCTCTTCACCCAGCTCAACGAGCAGGTCGTCTACCAAGAGCCCATCATCCAACGGACCGAGGAGCAAACTGTGCAGGTCAAGGACGACACCGAGAATGCGAACAAGCAGTTGGACGAGGGAATCAAGTCCGCTAGGCGCGCGAGAAGGCTCAAGTGGTGGATCCTCTTGACAGTCGTCCTGATTCTGTGCGTTATTGCGCTGGTACTTGGATTGTACTTTGGATTGAAGAACAAATAGAGCACGGCGGGAGCGAGAGCATTGTAATGACCTAAGAGGAGGGAAGGGACGTGATATCATTGGGACTATCGTTCTGTATCTGTATGGGGATTTGTATGGGGAAGTGGATGAACTTCTTTTTCTTTATTATTAGTAATGATCCGGAGCTGTACTCCGCAGCAACGCCGCATGTGTATAAACGGGAGTCGGCAAGGGAATAGGTATTAGCGCTAATGGTATGATGGCGAAAAGCTCGTAAAACAAAGACCGCCTTCCCAACATGTTGAGGCTGAACCACTAATGATCTTCTAGATCCCGCTGGCGCAAGCATTGTCAATAACCCAGACCGGGCGCACGTATTTTCGATAAAGATGATGGCAGTGCAGTCAAAGGTCCGACTGCTTGAGGGTGGTGCTTTCATGTTCATGCTTAAGTCGTTCTCATGTGCGATGGCTGGACGTCGTGTTGAGGAGGTTGACCGATGCTCTAATAATAAGATGGCGAACTAGCCGATTGCGAAAAACCCGCATTCCCAGCGCCAGCATCTCAAATACGGCAGATGATGATGATTCGTCGGGCTACGATTAAAAAATCGAGCAGACCTAGCGTCGTGATGTCAAGACGGTGCAAAGGTCCGGACCGACTGCCTCGTTTCACAACAAAACCGTAGGCAGATATCGCCGTTTCGGAAGCAACCAGCAATGGACCAGCCAGCCATGCTGCAGCAGTTACACGATGCACCCACATGTCGTCATTAATCCAATCTTAGCCGTGGGCCGTCATTTCGGCAGCAAGACTGCGCAGCATGGGGCAAAGACATGCGTTGAACCCGTTTGATACAGATCGCCAGTGTCTGCGCAACAGACTCAGTGAATGATTGACGGCAGACGCGTGTTTCAGCGTCCTTCACTGCAGTCCATCCAAGCATGATCGCCACGGCGAGCCATTCTTCTTAGCTAGGCTTGAGGTGGGCCGGTGGGCGTTGGCGGCTCCTTGGATGTGGGCTTGGTGCGGCTTGTTCAGGGGTTGGCGCTGCTTGCCTCCAGCCGGGCGATGCAGGAGCGATCCCCACCGGGGAAAGAACGAATCAGAAAGGGAAGGCGCCTTCCACTAGGAAATTGGACGCGTCGCCTCCCTCTTCAAACAGTGCTTAACCTGCTTGTTTTCCCTGGAATCTTGGTTTGACCTTTCTTCTTCATCTCACGAACCAAGTGCTTCTTGCCTTGCCTACCTTTTTCTAATCGCAACTTCTTACACTCGTTTCACGGGAGTTGCATTCTTCAAAGACTGTATTTGTTTACTTGACGATCCGACAATCGCTTTATAACAATCGCTCACACCAATTGTCCATACGCCCGCCCACCGTAATATCATCAACTCACACACGACCATCATGAAGACCTTTGCCATCGCCGCCGTTCTCGCGGCTTCCGCTGCGGCCACCCCTACTGCCGCTGTCCAGAAGCGCGCCATCACCCCCGTCACTGTGAAGGGAAATGGTATGTCACGCCACCTATTACCATGACGATCGCCTACTAACACCACTCAGCTTTCTTTGCTGGCAACGAGCGTTTCTACATCCGTGGTGTTGACTACCAGCCCGGTGGCGCTTCCGATGCGAAGGACCCCATCGCTGACGAGGCTGGCTGCAAGCGCGACATTGAGAAGTTCAAGGAGCTCGGTATCAACACCGTCCGCATCTACACTGTCGACAACAGCGCCAACCACGACACCTGCATGGGTCTCCTCGCCGATGCCGGAATCTACCTCGCTCTCGACCTCAACACCCCCAAGTACTCCATCAACCGTGCCGAGCCCCAGAAGTCGTACAACAAGGTCTACTTGCAGAGCATCTTCGCTACCGTCGAGATGTTCGCAAAGTACGACAACACACTGTTGTTCTTCTCCGCCAACGAGGTCATCAACGACGACAAGACCACCAACTGTGCTCCTTACGTCAAGGCTGTCACCCGTGACATCAAGTCCTACATGAACGCTCGCGGTCTCCGCAAGATTCCTGTCGGTTACTCTGCCGCTGATGTCGAGAGCAACCGCTACGAGATGGCCGACTACATGAACTGTGGTGACGATGCCGCTCGCAGCGACTTCTTCGGTTTCAACGACTACTCTTGGTGCGACCCGTCTTCCTACACCACCTCTGGTTGGGACCAGAAGGTTCAGAAGTTCGGCAACTACAGCATCCCTATCTTCCTCTCCGAATACGGCTGCAACAAGGGAACCCGAAAGTTCGAGGAGGTCAAGTCTCTCTACAGCACCGACATGACCGGCGTCTACTCTGGAGGTCTCGTCTACGAATACTCCCAGGAAGACTCCAACTACGGACTTGTTGAAATCAACGGCGACTCCGTCACTGAGCGCGACGACTTCAAGGCCCTCAAGGAGGCTTTCTCTTCCACCAAGAACCCCACTGGCGACGGTGGCTACAAGTCCAACGGCCAGCCCGCCACTTGCCCCGACCAGTCCAAGACCTGGGATGTCACCATGAAGAGCGACGAGCTCCCTGCTGTTCCCTCTGGCGCCAACGACCTTTTCAAGAAGGGTGCTGGCGACGGCCCTGGTCTCTCCGGCTCTGGCTCCCAGCAGGCTGGTTCTTCCGAGACCAACCTCGCCGGTGCTGGTGACGGTGCTGTCACCTCCGGCGGTGTCGTTCCCAGCTCCACCGGTGGTGCCAGCGCTTCCGGCTCTGCTGGTGCCGCTGCTTCCGTCCGCCCCGAGTTCAGCTTCGCTCCTCTCGTCTGCGGTGCCGTTGTCCTCGCCTCCTCGCTCTTCGGCGGTGCTCTTATCTTGTAAGAGTGTTTTGCTACGATAGAGCTTCGAGTGTTTCTTTCCGCTTCAACATGTATACCCTCTTTTTGGGTTTCGGTCGGATCGAGTAATGCAACGACCCAGCGCGGGCAACGTTATTGTGATAGATTTGGCTTCTGTTTAACCCAAGTCGCATAGTGTGGTTTCGGGACCGACTTTTGATGGGAGTTGGTCGGACTTTTGTTCGACTTGGCGTCCTGCTTTTTTGTTGTTCACTTTGTTTGAGTATCTCAGTATATATCAAGAAATACAAACACATTGAAAAATAACGAGTGTTGACTTCACATGGTGATGGTGTGTTGTGGCCCAGCTTTGGAAGAGATGTTGGTACTACAACCTGCTGGTTCTACATGTAGAGCTGCTCTTGCCGCCACTCTACCTTCCTATCGACGAGCCTATCTTTTTTCCAGAAACACAAATGCGGTATCTGATGCTGCTGCTCTCTCCATGCAAGCTGTTAGAGTTAGCATACATGTGCCTTTTCTTTCTCTAATCCTTAGTCGAATGATGTCGTCCTTTGGTCATCTTCAAGTTGCACAATCAAAAATACGCGACTATTAGCATTGACTACCCATCATCGTAATCATCAAAAGCAGAACAGCTTGAAGACATGGCAGTTGTGTCTGCACTGCATTGCTACGTGTTCTTCTCAAGACAATAGATGCCATGTATGCATGGTTCCGCCCACTGCTTCAAATGCAGCTCTTATGCCTTCTATGAGTCGACGTAAGTCGCGAACAATGGTTCCCAAGGGCTATGTCATACGCTTGTCGGACATTATGAAATAGCTGGTACTTTCTAAGTAATGTTTACGACTTTGGAAGGGTCAAAGCATAAAAGCTACCTTTCCCATATCAGTCTTGCCCTCTTTGTTATCACTACCACTCGATGTGTTTTCACCAAAACGCCGGACACCACATGGCATGTGTGTGTCCCTTTCTACTCCAAAAGGACAACGAAATGCTTTTCATGAGCGTGTTTATTTCCAAAACACACCAATTTAAACCCATGTGCAATGGAGTAAGTCGAATTGGCCTTGCTCGGTTAGAAGCAATATAAACATTCTTCTACATTATCCCGTGTATCCATTACTCAGCACCTACATTCCAACAACTAACAAATCTGCTCTGACCCGGTTCATGTGCGGTTCGCTATCTTGGTCCAATTTCCAAAAAGAAATAACGCACCAGTATGATTTTGGAGTAAGTTTGCGAAGTCCAGATGCCTTGTTCCGAGATTCAAGCTACTGGGATAGCATTGAGTGCAGTACCATCTTCCTGTGGATAGGAAGGAATAATATAGAGCAATATAGGCGTGCGCGGCACGACTTCAAGTACATACTCGAGTGCACGACTTAGTACAAAGTCTCTCTCCTCGGCTGCTCCTCGTTTTCCTCTCTATCAAACACTCTCCTCTTATTTCCAAACCCCAAAACTTCAACAAGTATGTGTGCCTGGCTTCAAGAATCTTCTTGGATAATTTCATGAGCAGCGAGGCGCTGTTTCGATAAAACTTGGAGTATCCTCGTACATGTTTTTTCCTCACCTCGGAGCTGCACAAAAAAGCTTCTGTTGGCTTTCTCATGAAACTAAAAATGAGAGCTTCATATATATATAGGCACCTGAAACCTCTCCGCGTTAGTGGTATGAATACTACCTCTCTCCTGATCCCTTCCTACTTTCACTTTCCACCATACTCTGGGGAGGGATTTTCATCGAATATATATGGGAAACAGATAATGGCCTTTCCCTTCTCTTTCCCAAAATAACAGTGCGGCACTGGCATGGCCGTCTTTGCTTTGACGAATAAAATATATACGCCACTTTTGAACGTCGTATTTCTCCTATGCTGCCATATCAAAAGCACTCAGCCCACTATTATGCTGCGAACACCTCAGTCGTGACCACTACATGACACTGCACGCGGTGTGCAACAAGCGAAACACGAGATTAATCAACGTGCTTAGTGCATAGGGCTCAGACTTCCAGTTGTCAAACTTCGCGCTGGCAGGAGACGTGTACATTGTGGCCAGCAAGATATATTAGTTCAACATGACTCGTCCAATATCGCGTGGTTGCTATTGGAATCTCTGAATTTTAGAAACGGATGGAAGGCAGACAAGCTAAGACTGAAAACATTGGGTTCCAGACTTCAAGACGCAGTCACTTGTGCAACGTGTGAAGTGTGATGTGTCTTTGTCTGCGTACCCACACATGACACTTTCAAGTTGAGATTTGGAGGCTACTGTTAATTGATGAACATTGTAATACACCATTAGAACCGCAATGTCGTGTACACCTTCGTCACCCGACCATGTCATCCCATCATTTGCAGTGATCCATCACTACACCATTTGTCAAATACGCAAACAGCTAACAAACGCAAACAGTTTAACAGAAAAGAACACATAGACAAGGGGGTATCTCAAGGCTCAGACGATATGCAACAAGGACGTTATGACGCGATCGCTCCCACCGACCGTAACGCCTTGTGTCAGTCATGGTCGTCTTCTCACGAGCCGGTGAAGAGATGCCAGACAACTGTAAAAACAGAAAGAAAGACAAACCACATAACGCCTCAAATGCCGCATTGCAAATCAAACAAGGAGAATGAGGCTCGTTGTGAGAGCCATTTGGCATGTTGAGTGCCATCAATCCCACCTGGTTCAAGGTGGCGGCGGCCGACGAAGACGGATGGGAGCTCAGACCTCCATCCTTTCCATAGCGCACTCGCTCATCGACCGTATCTTGCTCACAGCCCTCTCTCGGTCGACCAGTGACTCAACATCGCTGTCGTCCTCACTCTCGTAGTATTCGGCATCCATGCTCATCTCTCTGGCTGGCAGGTACCGTTGTTGTTCAGCGTCGACAACATCACCGGGGTGATCAATGACCATGTTGTCGAGCTCGTCACTGTCTCCGTATGCCTCGAGTCCTTTTCTAGCACGGTCACCGAGCCAGTATTCGGCACGCTTCCTGCTTCCTGCGTTGGCGCTGGACTCGTATTTCGATGCTTTGAACTTGGACATGAGCGACATGGCGACACTAGGCGAGTTCGATAGAGCAGATACTCCGCGAAGGTAGAAGTATGCGACTCGCTTACGCTCCTTGTTGTACAGGAAAAAGTGGTGACTCCAAATGGCGCCGTCGTCAGCAAATGGGTCATCTGAAGGCTCCCATGCATAGTATTCGCAGTTTGACATCTCCATCTCGCTGTCAAGTAGGTGCCAACTCCGTGGACTCCAGATCGGTGAGCCAAGCGGTGTGACTGCGCCTGCTGGTAGTCCTGCAGAGTAAACTTGTGGGCGGAGGTAGTACATTGTTGTGTCGATCTTGTGCATGAAGCTGTGTATGGTCTCGCGACGGAACTCGTCCGGATTCAGTGTATTGGCAAAATCGTAATCGATGTGGGTTGCGTTGAGCGTCGCGATCAGGTAGGCAAATGTATGACGGTTCGCGGCTTCGCTGAAGGTTCCGAATGGTGTGTCTCGAGAGACATCGAGTTGGTCTGCAAACTGAGCGGCAGATTGCTCGGAGAGCCCTGCCACCGCCGACAGCAAGTCCTTGTGTCGCTCCTCGAGCGTCCGCTCGATGCGCTTGTATAGTTTCTTGTCGCTACCGGCTGCTTTTATCGTCCACAGATCGCATCCGCCGATGATGGCTGTATCTTGCGTGTCGAAGTTGAGAGCGAGGTTGACCTCGTGGAGGGCGCACAAATCGAGGTACTGCGGTCCCACCGGGTTAGCTGCGTCATAGCCTCCAGCCTTATCGCATCGTGTACGTACCTTCATTGTGCTTGCTGTAGGCTCCTATTGCCTGAATATTTCTTATAGAATATGTCGCGTATGATCCAGGATCTTTGAGATAAGAGAGTACTTCAGCGGGCCGTAGCTGCTGGTGGAGGTGATGTGTTGGTCGGGAGGGGGTAGCCTGCGCGAACCGATACAACCAGTAAACACGACTCTAGGCTGGCTGCAGAGAGGAGAGGGTACTGTTGTTCGGCCAGACAGTCGTCTAGCAGGCAGTGGACATATGTATGGCTTGGGTGTAGATGTGGTGTGAGATGTCGGTGTCGCTCTTACGACGTGGTCGCGATTGCGGAGAAGGTCAGCTTGGCGGTGTCGCCGAGCTAACAGCGGCATGTGTGTCGGGTCTTCCTTCCTGATTGGTCGATGCGACACCAAGCCCTCAACCAACAACAGCTGCCGATAAGGCCGAATGGGTAGTTGGCGAGAGGCGACTGGTGTTGAGCGATGATGTTAGTTGTGCTTAGTACCGAATATGTCTGAGCATGTCATCTGATGTTGTTCGAGCACGTGAAGGAGGACAGGAAGCTGCCTGGCAATGAACCCAGATGGATTCGGCAGCGTTTCATTTGATGTATGCATGTCAAGGTTCTGAACGAAGGACCAAACGTTGATCCGAACCAATTGCTGTCACGATGTGCAGTGCCTAGGTGGTGTGGAGACCTGTAGCTAGATGGATAAGGTAAGTAAACCAGCATAAAGGAAAAAGAAAGCAACAAGAGAGAATGATCAAGTCTATCAAGGGTGAAGTCTCGATATCATGATGTGTAATCACGTTCGAGCCCATGAGCCACTTGTGTCAAACCTAGCTGTGTCGAGCAAGCCCGCCAGTCCGAGGTGTTTGAATTGTAGTAGATAGAGTACAGCTACCGCCATCCGCTCTACAAGGCAGGATGGCAGGTAGTGCGTTCTCCAGATGATCCGACTCCCTGCGCCGTGTGATATCGTGTTGCTCCGACGCCTGCCCTTGAGAAGATCTTTAGCAATGAAGCGGATGAACCGTGTCGCAACGCACGACTGTGTGCCGTGCTGCCTACGCCCATACTCCAATAACGCCGTACAGCATGTGTTCGTATGCGCAAACCGGGTCCGGTCTCATAGGATGCCGCTCTCTTTAAGTCGGCCTTTGAAGTCATCCGCATCCTGGAAAGCCATCAGGCGCGGTCAGTGAGGGCTCTTGGGACGGTCGGTGACAGAGGACCAAAAGACGAGTTGTGTAATGGTGCGTTCCGTACACGCTTTACATAATCTTGGTAACGATATCGTCCTCAGCCTGACGACACGGCGCGTCAGCCAGCTGGTGCTATGGGTGTGCGGCGAAGCGGACCCGAAAGTCATCACACTTCACTCACCTCCATATCTTCGAGGCTGTCTTGCTGTCCAATGCACCGTAACACGTTCTTCTTGCTGCTCTCTTGCATCTCCCCCGCAAGCAGCAGCTCGTCGAGGATGAAGTATGCCTTTTGGAAGTTGAAGATGATGTCGAGCTCGCAGACGTTGCCGTAGTACTTGTCCATCTGCTCAACGTAGCGGTGGACGATTTCGAGCGTGATCAGCTCATTGTCGGTCGAGTCGCAGCCGGCGATGAAGAAGAGCGAGGCATATCGGCGATAGACGATCTTGGTGTCTAGCAGAATGTGTGAGCTAGCGAAGCTATTACCCCTGCGGGACCCACTGACCTTTGTACTCTAAGAAGTTGCACATGCGCGTGCGGCGGGCGAGGACGAGCTGCGAGACGTCTTTGACAATCTTGGCCTTGTCCTTGGGGGCGAGTGTGGTGAACCACTTGGCTAGGCGCTACGAGCTTCAGCAGAGGGACTTGTGATTCTAGGGTGAGGGACCAACCACTTTGCCCTGCCGGGACAGCAGAATGAGGTATCTACAACTGTCAGTCACTACAGTCCATGGCATGCAACAGCACAGCAGAGCTCTTACTTGATTGTCATGGTGTCGTGTGAGGAGAAGATGCCGGTAGCGTCGTGTCTGGTGCACTTGCTTGGGGAAAGATGTTAGGTTCGGCGATCGGCGGTCACAGGCCAGCCCCGCGACTTTGAGACGTCAATGCGCCTCGTCCATTGCCATATCCCCGCTATCGCCATCCAAATTTGTAGATATACCCAATGGGCTTTATGCGCATGCACTTCTGATTCTCGCCTTCTGCTTTGTTCCCATCTGCCATTCAGCCTTTCCGCGCTACTGCAAATCCGACGCGACTGCCTTCCCAAGACGGCCCACCCGCTGACAAACGTTCACTGTCCCCGTCTCGCGACTCGAATAACCCCGAAGAGTCACCATCCCAGAACACACACAATAAGCTTTCGTCGTCAGAGGCCTTCTATCTTGCGTCATTGTTCAGCCTCTTGAGCTGGCCAACCACAATCATGAAGCTCATACTCTCTACCTCGTATGTCTTGCCCAGACCATCCAAGACGGTACCTAACAACACAGGAATACCATGTCCGGTGGTCCTTCCGTAATAAGACGACCCTTCTTCGAGAAATCAAACACCGAACTCACTTCCTCCCTCCGCGCAAACTTCGCCGCCCACCAACCCTCTCCAACGCCCTCCAAAACAAACTACGCAACGTGGACCACCAAGGCCGACTCAGCCTTATATGTACCCACGCATACACCATCACCTCTTGCTGAACCCCGAGAATCATACGACATCACAGTCAAACTATTCTACCTCCCCAACATACCCACAGACCGGCGCTGCGCACAAACACGGGAAGCGATAGAGCTCGTACTGAAGGAACTGGGTACATCATCTATAGATCTCCTGATCGTAAGCTTCCCAGGAATAACATTCGACGCCGACGATGAAGATTCCGATCTCGACGATGACGATCCGCCTTCGCCCCCATCTGCGACACAATCCACCTCCGAGAACACTGCGGGCGACTGCCCCGAAGCCGGGGCACCACCAGAAGACATAGAAACCATGGTAACAACATGGCGCTCGCTCGAGAAACTCCACGCAGAAGGTCTCGTATCAAAACTTGGAATTGCGGAATTCGGCGTCGCGCGCCTGACCAAGTTCCTCGAACAAACAAAGATAAAACCAAGTGTGAATCAGATCAATGTCAGGGACTGCTGTGTTGTACCCAAACCTTTGATACTATATGCTAAGCAACAGCAAATCGAGCTGCTGACACATAATGACTGCACCAACATCCTACCGCGCGGGACACTACGACAAATACTTGGATCAGGTGAAGAAGGTTCGGGTGTGCTGGCAGGAAATGGAAATGATGAGGGTCTCAGGGGCGATGTCGAGCCGCAGTGGGTAGTCAAATACACCGCCGTTGTCAAAGATAGGGGTGTTGTGGAAAGTAAAGGCTATTTCGCCGTAGCAGAGTTGAGGGACTCATGAGGATGCTTTCTCACGGCAAGATTACGATCACACGAATCGACTACACGACTTGCATCTCTCCAGTTACCAAGTTTCATGTGTACATATGTTGGGGTCTGCTCACTATCTCCTTACATGTTCTTGTGTATGGCATTGTATGCTGAATAGACGCCCAAGATGCCGCACCCCTTACACTTCAAGGATGCCCCGCCCGCCCCAAGATTCGCTCCTAGTAACGGGTTGCCGCACTTCTTACATGTCGGCTCAAGGATGCCAATGTTATCGATTTCCACAGATTTTGATGGCGAGCGATCTGCTCCGGTCTTGCCCCCCTTATTTGTGAATTTGGTCGAGTCAGACATAGTGGTTCGCTTGGTGTTGGTATCAGGATCCTTGGAAATTTTCAGGCGTTTGGAAAGGAGTTGAATGATCTCGCTGGTAGGTATGTGTTGTCGGTAAGAAGTCGTTGGGAGCTATGCGGTATATATACATCAAGTCTATTCACTGTGTGATCTACTGATCAGTTACTGTGTACCTATGATTTCGCTGCCGCAGCGCGGCATCTTCTGAGACAACAACTTCAGTCTGTCACCACGAGTGTCTTGATCATCATGGCTTCTAGCTAGTGATGCATTATGCCACGTTAAAGTCTCAGTCTGACAAGCTGAGTTGCTACGTATGTGGTTGACTGATACATGATCGATGACAGCTGTGAAGATATAGTTACTTCTTGCACGCCAGCGTTCACAACGCGAGTCGATCACGAATCCCAGCTACATAACCCTCTCTATGTCTCACTATCTTGATACCCGGGTTGATAGTTCTCCACATCCTTTCCACACTCATACGCGCCAGCTCACTCTTCCAATGGTAACAGAAACCAAAGCTGCAAATAAACAGTGCGCCAAAAGCAGACCAAAGGGACCATCCAATACAGAACGAACTCCAAAATCAGAGACAGAACTCCTCATTCCTTACGTCTCCGATGATGATGACTCCGATACCGAGGACGAAGATGCATCTTTCGGTCACTGCTGGAACTGTGACGCTCCTCTCCCACCGCCTACCCCGTCCAAATTCACTGTTGAATGTATTGAGTGCCAATTCCCTAATTGAGAACGTACCTAGACGGATGACAGAGATTTCTAAGCAGCTTGGATACAAGGCGATGTTACGGGCAGAGTAAGGCGTGTATACGGGCTAGATGAGGTTTTGGGGTATACTTCGATATCAGTATTCAGCTCTTCTTTGCTACCTTATGCTATGTAGTCATTTCGTATTCAACGTCCGCCGCTTCACGAGAAAAACATATCCGTTATCTTTCAGACTTGTTTACTTACTCAAGTGAAAATCCAACCAGGGAAATTAGTCGCAGTATACACACCCAAATGTACGGTTGGTCAATCTCCAAACAGCGCAACCATATATTCACTGCTCCGCTCTGATCGTGTCAGCCCTGCTTGATCCCAAAACAATGTAAAAGCCTTGATCAATACCCCACTGAGCCATTAGTATACGAAAAACCTTACTCCCAGGTCCTTATAACACATCTTGGGCACATGCTTACATTACCTACCCAACCACTTCAGCTCTGATATTACCAATACCAGCACCATGTCCGACCAGTATCAATCAGACGCCCCTAAAGCATTCTTCTCACCTCTAGACTTCGGCGCAAAAACTTCAGACAAACCTGCCGTTATCATCTCTACATTCATTTCTACCTCCAATTCTCGAGCAGCTTCACCACAACTACCAACCGCATCGCACAGTAGCGCATCAGCACCGTCTTCCTCTATTTCTGCCTACATGCAAACTGACAAGGGAATTCACTACAAGGACGAAAGAGAAAAGGCCAAGAACGGGAATGTGATCACCGCTACGAAAGAACCATGTGTAGAATGTAGCGGCAAGATAGTTTGGGTAACAAAGGGGCAGTGGTTGATGGTATGCCAGTTGTGTGGCGAACCGCAGTAGGGTTAAACTGTTGGATGTAGAGAAGTGGGTTGTGAACGGGGAGTCAAGGATAGCTAAGGAAGAATGGAAAAGGAATGAGCGAAGAACATCCTTAAGGAAACGACTGGAGAAATGCATGAAACATGCACTCCTATGACCACATAGGGCTCACACAGAGGGTGAGTTTGTATTGAACATGTATCTTTTCCTTTATCGGTCTCGAGTTCCTCAGACTTGGAGGACAATAAACGAGGGAGTATCCAGAAATTTCAAGGCCAAGCTCTGTAGAAGTTGTTTGACTGCTAGATTTGGATCCTGTAATGTTAGTGACCCATTGATTTACAAGACTGTAGCTTTTCACATTGTAGTTCTATCAAGCATTCATCGCTGTAGCAAATTTCGATGAAAACGATCAGCAAGACCATATAAAAAGTTCCCTTTGAATTCTACACATTTCAGTCTCATCATCGGCACAGAGCCAAGCTAACAAGACAGCAGTGACGCGTGTACGACCAGCCGCTAAGTCGTCACAACAGACTATCGCAACCTAGGGAATCCCTTGGTCATCCCCGTCCCAGTTAGACGGCAGTGGGGAACATGATGTGTCGACTAGACGCGCGGGCCTAGCGGGAGCAAGCGCTTGGGAAGGAAGGCCGTTCAACCAAGCGACATCCAAGTGAGGAAATCCCTTTTCCTAATCCAACAGGTGTTGAGGTCCAGAAAGAGCAGTTGCTGCGGTCGATTAATCCTTCTGATTAAGCATGCAGGTGACAGGAGATGATATGTCCCTCAACACTTTACGGCTTTGGGTCTGATAGACTTGGTGTTCTCCTCGCTTGGTAGTGAGTGCCAGTGGTGTATCGGATTAGCATGCATCCGCCCAAGCGATCTCATGGTGGATGGTAATAAGGCACCATGCTATCAAGTGCGCGATTTGATTCCTAATCTGACCGCATACGGCAGTACGCCCTAGGGCAATCGCTTGTTTGGTGAATGCGTATCGAGATGCTTTAGTGCCTCCAAGGTTGACAGTTGGGCGTTGAAACTGCGGAGCATCTTATCACATGCAGATACTCATCCCATCTGAGGTCAGCGACGAACTCAAAGTTGGTGGCGCAACGCCCGGGCCCAGGAACAAGTCCCGTGGACTTTTAATCCTCACCGATCAGGAAGTATAACCACGAGTTCGCCTTATCGATAGAAACTAGGTTTGCCGTGCCGCATGTTTGCTTCTCTGGACCGATGAAAAAGGACAAGCGAATTCAATCCCAGCGCTACGGCAACAAGAAGACAGGCCAGTTATGTTTAGGTGCAGTACACCCACCAGGCAATATCGCCGCGATGAAACCGAAGGTATCAAGGCATGTTTATAGATGGTCTGGTGGTTGTTAACTAGAATTGTTGCGTCAAGCTTAAGATGCATCTTGCTTTTCCCGCAGATCTGCGCTGACGCTGGTTTCTCACATACAAACATACAAACATCTCACTTTTAGTAAATAGTTGTTACAGCCAAACCTCTATTACTGTAACCTGCTTCGGTATCTGGGCGGGAGCGCTTGAACAAAAGGCATTTCCTTAGTGTCCAGGCAATAGTTGATGACCCTATTGGCGATCGGTCCCATCCGAGTGCAGTTGACGCCAGGGGCCAGAGGGTCCAATGAAGGCTCCGATCGACCCTCCATGAAAGGAAAAAGGATCGTGGTTTGCATGCACTAAAGTGAGCTGCAGTATCGACAATGTCAATGTATTGTTACAGAACGGCTTTCAAAGGCGGCCTCTCAGCTTAGTCGAGTAGACTGCTCTTACGTCTGATGTGCATGAAGATAATCTTCGGCGTACACGTTGCAGATGAGATCAGCACGCGTTCTTGCAGCTCGTCAGCCTGCAGAAGAGCTGTAGAAAGCACGATTAACTTCTGACAGAAGCAGTACGAAACGTGGTGCTGACTGATCGCGCGGATCCTGGTAGCGATGCTGTGCCCTTGCATAAGCTTGGGTGACGATGTTCACGTTCGCATCAAGTTCAACGACCAGCTTATCGTAGACCTGCCCCTAAAGAGGTGCGCAATGTGAGTCGCTCATCGGTGCTTAGCATTTTCCTCCGCTCCAGACCATGAGCAGACACAGACTTGACCAATAATGTCTCTTGGCGACGACGGATCAAGAGGCGACGGACGCTCCGTTGCGGGGGTTGTTCAGGCGAATGTTATCACGAAATGGCGCTGGGTCCGGCAGTGCTTATCCAGGCGTGACAGCTCTCGACTTCAGCTCGTTGTAGTATCCATTAGCGAAAGAGGGGCACTCGAGGGTTTCGCTAGTAGCTGAAGTTGAGAGATCAGCTGGTGCGAGATCTGGCCACGAGTCTTGGTAGGCGAGTAAAGATCAAAGAAACAGCGCGCATGCTGACATCGTCTAGACCTTTTGGTAGCGATCGTTGAGATCCGCTCGCCGTTCCATAGGTAGTGGTCTGAAGACATTGAGCCATGCTTTTCTCTGCATCTGGAACTGCCGGTACATAGGCGATGGTTTCAGATGTGATAGTAGGGTGTGGGGTTGGAGCATCTGGTTCGTCTGGGGAAGAAGCAGCCTAGACTTTGCACCAGCGAACAACCGGAAGCGAGCGGGAGGCAACGAACGACATCTGGTGTCGCATTAGACAACCAGCTGAGTGGTTTACAGCACGGTGAACTCTCTTCTGTTGGGAAGGCGAGTGGTTGGCTGAAATCATCTCGAGTCTGCGGCTCTGCGGACCCAGGCGGCGCTCCTTCGCTCTGTACACGTCGCTGGGTGAGCGCATTCGCGTGCAGCCAGCAAATTACCCGGCCCACCTGGCAACGCAATCTCCCAGGTGTACTCATTGCCTTGTTGTCAAGGCCACGTCAAGCCAGTGAGTATGCCTGGAATCATTATGACGATTGTTCAGAAGAAAGAAACAGTGCTCGCATCGCTCGGGTATGAGGTTTGTCTGTGAGTCCATCAGGTGCTGCTTAAGCAGGGGAGGCGCAGTCGTGGCTTACAGGCCTGTCATTGGCTGTGGTGTCAATAATGCTCATTGCGTTTTCCCCATCGGGCAAGAAGGCAAAATAGAAGCCGGAGATTGCCAATTTCGTCCTTCCTGAGGATCAAAACAGACTTGAAACGAAATTCGCAATTTTGGGTCTCCGTACGCCTCGTAACCTGGCCAGTGTAAACAATACTTCCAAGAATCGCAGTTTCCTAGAAAAAACTGACGGCCGGATAGAGCAGACTCCGTCATTCACTCCATTCCACATCGGACAGCGCGATCTTACCCCTGAGTGGAGTTTGGTAGCTGCGCGTCATAGAAGCCGTTGTTGACGATGTTATTGACACTGACAAGTAACGACGCGTTGGCGGGCGCCAGCGGCAGGTTGGACGCAGGTGGTAGGGCGCTTGGAAGCCAATGGGCTGGCACGGAGACGTTTGCAACTTGTGGAGCAGCACCGTGGCTGTGCAATGCCAAAGCTCGTATACAGTGTTCGCGCTTGCGCAGATGCAGAGTCCAAGAATAACACCAAACGATTTTGATAAAGTTATTGGGAAGAGTAGAGTTGCGGTCCGAAGCTGTAAGATGGCATTTTCGGGTCCCGTACCCAACGATGAGGTTATAGACTCTGTGGTACAAGTTCTTTTTCCTACACCGCTGGTCTCGATCCAAAAGAAACGAAATCTGATCTAAAGCTTGATGGCGCACACCAGCGTTGAGATGGACGTCACAAAGGCAGCCGTTGTGTGCACTATGCTCCACAGATCGGGTTGCTAGTACCGAGCGGCGCGATGGTTGGTGGCTCTCGGGCTTGTTTCGAGATTGCTATCGTCGTATCCTCGTAAACATGCTCAATCTCAGAAGACTTGGCAAGCAATGTTTTCCGTCTACAAACGGCAGGAAGTAGTGGATCAAGAAAAATGAAGTCGAGTTTTTCAATTGCGGGACGTAGCTCGGCGCATTGCGCCGATGAGAGATGGACCCTGGAGATCATTTGAGATGATGCAGACAGCGGGAGACATGGTACTCCATGTTCATGACGTCGGAGGATATCGCGAAATGAATCGGTGCGTTTGCTTGATTGGAAGGCGATAAATGATGAACAGGCCGAGCATGTCCATATCGCACACAAGGCTTAGAGCATGCGAAGCAACACATTGAAATCTCCACATGCAGGCGCGCAAACGGAACATTTTCTGAAAAGCGCAAAGAGTTGCAGTGTCGATGCGCCGTATGGGGCAGCAATGCGTCGGACATGCAGGGACATGTTGACTATGGTCGCCCTGACCCAAGTGTAATGGAGAATTAACAGTGTCTTATCTGAAGACGATCGAGACGAGGGAGTGGTACAGATGCCAGTCCGCAGACCCCGTTGCGACGGCTTGAGACACATGTGGTGTTGAACTTGATGCGCTCCCGGAGGCCAGATGCCGGTCCTATCAGTGATGGAACGATATTCGTGTGCACCGCATGGTTATAGTAGGGATAAGTGTGTCTGGCCCGTTATCTTCTCATATTCGGAGAGGGCTTTCAGTCGTCTTGCAGCAAGGGCTGGTCCCGATATATGGCTTGCCTCTTAACCAAATCAGTAGTGTAAAAAGAGAATTTCCTGATTCTTTTGCGCTCTACCTTCCTCTTCAGCAAAAAAACGGGCGTCAGATGGTGGACAGGCCTTGCAGTTTGCCTCTGCCATCCCGCTTCTCCGCATTTCGTCTATCACATCCTATTTATGGTGGCGAGGACGAGCTTCCGTTATGGTTCGAAAGGGGGATAGTGAGGGCGTCGTTGCCCCTGCATAGCTGGGATCAAACGGGTGTAGTTTGGTCAATTGGTCCGAATTGCATATCAAATTCACGCTTGGCCATACATGTGCCGGGATGCGCAGCCCCACCTCGAACGGGTGCTGTGAAACATTCAGTGCTCATCCTTCATGTCTCGAGGCCGAGGATGCGTGGACTTGTCGGGCAGTTCGGATAGCAAGAGCTTGACGCGTGGGCAGGCGGGCAGGCGGGCAGGTGGTGCCAGTAACGGCACATGCAGCGGAAGTAGCATGGCTGCGATTTGATTGCTAGCCGCGCTGTCCGATGGTTGGTTGCGGGAACGCATCTGTTAGTGGAGAGGGGTCGGCTGGCGGCATGTAGCCAAGACGCACTGGGAGAAAGATGGACAAGAAGAGCGAAGAAGATGCATATCGCGTGCAGCCGCCTCAATGGCGAGGGGTCTTGTAGCGCGTAAGGGTCGATGACTTGAGCACTTCTGCACAACAATGACAGCAGCTATGGCAACAACAGAGCCGCAATCACGGACACACGACGCAATTGCAGGCAGCTGCCACGCACGCCCTCGAGGAAATTGTTGTATCTTGCTGTTGCTAGGGCTGTGACGCTGTGCATGTAGTGTTGGATACTTGGAACTGAGTGGGAACCTGCAAACTACATGGGACTAAGCAGGCATCGGCCGACGTTAGTTGACTATCGGCAGGCATTGGCTAGCCGAGGGGCATTGCTACATCATGGTTGTGCAGAGAGCTGGAGTGGGTTTGCTCCATCTGAAGTCTCGTGATGTGAGGCTGTCGACACGTGCAACCTGGAAGGACAACGGCTCTGTTTGCAGCACTGACGACGTTTGAGGGCTACTGCGCAATGGTGCATCGCATGGTGCCATGTGTAAAAAGCAATTGCGCATGTACCGTCCTCGCTGGTACCTGGCAGCGCGTCCCGGCATCGTGTGGATCAGGCGTGAAATTACGAGGGAGACAGCGATTAGCATGGGTAAAGCCACGAACCGGGGATCCCTGCGCGGTGTGGTGGACCGTGCTAGCGTGGAGCCTGCCTGGGAAGGAACGACCGACAAAAGCGACAGTTGCCCTGGTGCTCGTCTCTCACCCACCTCCGCCAATTCACCGTCACCACCTCGCCGTCGCCCCCGTCGCGCACCTTCAAACCGCACTCTGGAGCCCACTGTCGTTACTCACACTAATTGAGGCGACTCTAGGCATCTGTCCGCTCATTTCCCCTGTCATTCCTTAATCTTGGGTGTACTGGCTTCACTCACTCCGACTACGCCCACGGCAGCCTACCGACTTGCCCATCCCGCGCTCAGCACTACCTCGACCTATATTGTACGCACACCAACAACCTCGCACAACCTCACCAACCGTCCTGCAATCTGCTTTTGCGCGTGCTGACTGTTATGTGCCATAGTAATCGCGTCAGCTCTTGTACCTCGACAGCGCTTGTTTCGTCTCACGCCCGCTGCGCTCACACGTGTAGCACCTCGACCACCACCCGTCCAACCACACTCTGTCCTCCCAGTTCCGGCAAGCTGTCCCTGGAACGCACGCTGCCAGTCTAGCTCGCAGATCAAGCATTGTGCTACGCGTCCGTTGGCGGTGCCATCCCTAATCTCGTCAAGCCCCATCGTCGCAGATCGCTGCGTCCGCTAGGGCAGCTAATAAATTCAACATGGCCGGAATTGCCATGCCACGACACAGGGCAACACAGTCGCAGTCTGGTATCGGCTCACCGCTCTACCAGCGTCGACAACACTCCAATGCCGGTCCCATCGAGCTCATCCCCAACCCCGAATTCTCTTTCCCCATGCGAGGACCAGACACCGCGTCTTCAGAGCCAGCGTCGACGACATCGCGCCCAATGTCGCTGCAAGCCTATCCAGCGGGCCGACGAGGCTCCATGCCGCACCACAGGCAGAAGTCAATCAATGCTTTGCCCGACTTCTCCTTCAATCCTGCAGGACCAGCCAAACCAGCCGCCGAATCGTCACCACCACAGTCACCAGCGACACTACCTGTACCTGTACCTGTATCTCCCTCAAAGCCGACACATGGCCACAGGAGGGGTGGAAGCGAGTTCATTGGTGGTGATGTGCGACCTGGTGGTACTGCATTGATGAGCAGCAGTCCGACAAAGGGAGAGGACGCTCTTCCTGTACCAAGCTCGACACTACGCCCTGGCCCTCCAGCCGGTCGTCGGGGACACGCTCACCGTCGCTCAGGCGCCATCTCTTCTCACGACCTGACTTCGATCATGAACCCGCCTGTTCCAGCACGAACTGGCAGTGCGCCCAACACACCCTCAGAGGGCAACCAGTTCGCTTTCGGCCACAAGTTCAACAGATCTGTCTCACAACCATCACTCCGCGAAAACAGTACAGAAGATGACTCGAGTGCGCGACCACCCTCAAGGGCTCGAGTTACGTTCTCCGATAGAATCGAGACCATCCGCCCCCTCTCAACCATCTCTTCTGAGACTGAAATATCTACTCTTAGAGGACACTCGGCCGCAAACAGCCTCTCCTCCATTGTTAGCGGTAACAGTCCAGCACCCATTCGACCTGGACGTCCTACGCCACTTAACACTATTGGAGATGAGGACCGACCAAGCACAGCCGGGAAGGTGCTGGATCAGTTCATGGGCACCCGTCTCAATGGCGAAGTCCAGGAACGCAAGCGGCCTATGTCTGCCATCTCACCCATCTCACCAACTGCGCCCATTCCGAAAGTGCAGGCCAAGCGACGGAGTCTCTTCCAAAAGGATCCTCGTCGCAGCGATAGTTCAGTTCCCACTCTTCCTACCAGCGCTTCCGATCCTGCACTCTCCAAATCCTTCGACACACCCCTTGCATCACCCGCCAAGGACGACCAGTCAGTAGAAATTGCCGAGAAGCCGAAAGCAGCTTCGCGCAAGAGTGGTCGCAAGCCTCGAAAGGTCAAATCATGGGCAAACTCGATTATCACTAGAAAGGGAAAGCACAGCAAAAAGTCCAAGGGAAGGTCTCCTACACCACCACCAAACGTGGTCATGGATTCTGAAGACTCGGATGAATCAGAGGAGATGGATTTCGAGCCCAACTTTGACGAGGACACCACCGTTACCATCGTCTCCCCGACCGAGAATCCAGTTTCGCTGCCGAAGATCGACACCAACTATGCCTCTTGGCAACCACGTGAATTGAAGCGTGTCGATTCTGACATTATGAGCCCAGTGATCGATCTTGATGCAGCACTCGGACCGTTTAACACCCCCAACGGTACCAGCCCTCGCAACCACCAGCGTGGTTTCTCGGCCCACAGACGGGCCATGCACAGTGCTGGTGGTGTTGCACCCTCGCACCGTAGGACCGAGAGCGCGCCTGAACTAGTGCCATTCGAACATCGACCATCAGCGATTGCGAACGCCTCCCCCATGGCCGACGTGTTCGAAGAGGAGGAACCAGAAGACGACGGTCTCACTCTTGCTGTTCCAGCAAAGAGTGCGATGACAGAGCCTGCTGCTGCAGACGCTGAGGAGCCGAAGATATCGGTCGTTGAAACAACAGATGCGAAGCAGGTAGGAACTGCTATCAACTGGAACTTCAACGATGGCCTTGGCATCAAGCGTACTGCGAAGCAAAACGAAGTTGATTCGTCAGAGCCATTGTCTCCCCGAGCAGTTCTGCCTGTTGAGTCGAGCGATGACCCATCTCAGCAAACACAGACATCAGAACCTGTCGAGGTTGTGGAAGATCACGAGGAGCCCCGAACATCTTCGCTCACACATTCTTCCGACTCTACCGTTACCGCTCAGCCGATTGAAGATTCGCCGAAGCATCATCAGCCTGTCATGAATTTGTCCCTTCCACTAGGCCAACAGAGTCTCATGACACCCGACACCGTCACTTCTTCGTTTTCATCACCAGATTGCCGATCCAGTCAGATCTCATTCGATACTGGCCGTGGAGGCACCGCGGCTTCGTCAGTGACGGATTACCCTGTGATGCCTTCTCCCCGCTTCGGCGAGCCTGGACCTGAAGTTCGCATCTCTACAGAGGTTCCGTCTCTGACTTCATCTAGGTCGACGATGACCAGCGCAATGCAGAACGCTTTTCCGCTCCCTAGTCCTCGTCGGTTTGGTGAACGCACGTCGTCTTTGTCTTCTGATCCTAGTGAGATGGAATCACGTCGTCGCAAGCGCTCCAGTATTGCTAGCCTGTCAAGGCTAATGGGAACTTCGTCGTCTTCCTTCAGTGAACGCAGTAAGCTTTCTATCGAGCAGCGTCCACAATCAGAACACCGCGAGCCGACCAAGGACAAAAAGAAGAAGAACATTGGAAGCAGACTGAAGAAGTTCTTCCAGCACACCAGAGACTCTTCCCCATCGAAGACCTGAAGTGTCATCCTCATTGTCACGACTTGCACATCTTTGGCTTTTGCCTCAATCCGACGACCTGCAGTTTGCTTTCCAGTAGCTGTATCTTGTTCATATGACATTATGGCTGTGCCTCAATGAGCACAAACACCACCTCTTTTCCCTCGCATGACCACGGAGTTTACAAGCGATGATTTTTTTTAATGGCGCATTACCAACCTGCGATGCATACGCGAACCGGACTTTTTCTTACTCTCATTGAACAGCATCTTTTCTATTATGAGTACTAGGAGGATGGGTATCTAGGAATCCTGCGATTTGCATCTTTGCATGGCAATGGGGCATCTTCTGGCATACTTTGACTGGTTTCTCCAGCGGCGGTACCGATACACCGACCGTGTTTTTGTTTCCTTTGATCAAATTTTATGGGAGGGTATACTCTTGTTTATACCGCCCGCACGCTCTCTCAGAGACGTCGATACTGCTCTTTGGCAGGCATGGCACGACAGGACTCTTTTCTATATTTTCTTAACAGTCGTTATCACGAAAACAGTACATACATCATAGTATGTTGAAGTAAGCTGAGATGGTGGGACATGTATTTTGAACATGGGTGAGAATCTCGTTGGGCAATCTGTACCCTGAGCTCTTGAAAGGATAGATAGTGGATTGAGCTGGATGAATGGCTGCGATCTTGAAAAACAATCAAACTCTGAATCACATAGGTACTCTTTTGCCATGTTCTTGTGCCTCTTGTGACTCGCTATTCTAACAATTCTACCGAGATAGCCCGTTACATTGTGACAGTGCAAATCTCGCTTGATCCATCGCTTGCTTGGGTCGTTGCAATATGTGTCTGACGCCAACATGCCTGTCTACTACTATCTGCTATCAGTCCTTACCCGACCTGAGGAGAGAGAACTGGCCACCAGCTCGTGGGGAGCCGTTATCGCGCACTGGCCGCTTTTTCACAATCAAATCGACACCATGTGACAGCGGGACGAGGAAGTGAGGAGGTTCATCTATCTGCCCCGAGCGAGCCGCCGCACTTGCATATCCCGCACTTTCTTCGTCACCACCTGACCGATTAGAAGCGAACCGGCCGCTCTCACCTTAGTCATGCAACTGCTATTGCATGGTCTCCATCATGCTGAAACTTCGGCGTGATCATCGTTGTATGAGAAGGATCGGAGTTCATCGTAATATCACCGGGTATTATGCAGGACCGTTTTTCATTTATTTGTTCGCCGTATGCAGGGCATGTGCAAGACGAACGGCTGCACTGACGATCGGTTTAATTTGTATACACTGTCGCGCTGAGTCGAGGTGCAAGGCGCGGGTTGCGACGTATGCAGGTACGAGTCAAGCGAGGCGGGTTGATGTTTCAGATTCTGGAGGCGGGATATGTAGTTCATGTGGAGGGCGTTTTACTTATTGGAAGCGAAGGGGTGGATGAGGCTGTGCAAGACTGATGTTTGGCCGAGCGTTGCTAGGGGAGACGATGATTTGTATGAGTTGCGATTGTATGATGCAGCATGGAGAAAGAGAGTGTGTCATGAAAGGCGATATGGTGTGTGGCTGTATCCAGCGAGGTACGGTGAGAAGAAAGTTATAAGCTAGAATGAACCTATGTCTCGAGAGTCTCATGGAGGTTTTTTGTAGTTGTTGAATACTTACAGAACTGTGTAAATGAAAGATATATGTACCCTTGGACATATCTTACATGTCCATTGTAGGTCTCTTGGTAAACCATTTTTAAACTCTACCCGGGTGAAAAATAGGCTTCCGTACCTCATCTGCTATCATTCATTGATCCTACTTGTTAATTCGTTTTCTAACGATAGCGATACTGGCTCATCTTAGAGATATAGTGCTGTAGTTGTTCGTTGTCTTTGAGTGATTCAAAATGTGACTAGTCTGGGTCTGTGTTAGCGTGCTTCCACAATGCGGGCAAGTTGGCATCACCGAGTACTCGAGCTCCCCGCAACAGCCATACGATAGCTCCACAGCTACCTCCGAACCCTCAACCCAATAACCACGATCGCGAAGCAATATGGCAGACGAAGAGAAAGAAAAGGCAGAGAAGATCGCAGCGGCGAAGAAACGCGTGCGTATTTCCCCTACACGTTCTACAACCCTCCCAAGACAGCTGCCATTGCTCAGATGCACTTGGATCTGATTCCTCTTCGCGAACAGAGTTGCAACATCACCGCTCCTAGAACTAGAGAATGAGCTAACGCATGTACAATAGTATGAGCAATTGAAGAAGAAGACAAAGAAGGCGGGCGGTGGAAAGAAGAAGGAAGACAAGGCAGAGGCACCCGCTGAAGCAGAAGCCTCTACCGAAGCCTCCGCCGAAGCGACAACTACCGAAGATCAGCCCGAAAAAGTCGCGCCAGAACCCGTAGAAGCTACAAGCGCAGCGCCGCCGCCAGAGGAGGACGATGACGAGCCGTCGGAGCTGGCTGTGCCCAAGGCAGCACACGGCCGCAAGCCCTCAGTCGCCGTCGAGTCGCGACAGCGATCTGAGTCCTTCTATCGCTCGGGAGCCGCTGGTGGGCCTTTGTCGCCGGGAGGAGGGGTCACAAGCGAGGTCTACCGGGAACAAGCACAGAAGATTGAGGAGCTCGAGAAAGAGAATAAAAGACTCGCAAGCGAAGTTGAAGAAAACCAGGAAAGATGGAAGAAGGGTGAAGAAGAACTGGAGGAGCTGCGAGAAAGCAGAGGAGACGTTGCGCTTGCAGTCGAGAAGGGCAAGGAGGCTGACAAACTGGTAGGCATCTGAGAAAAGGTTGACATGTGGGACAGGATACTGACATGCAGGGTAGAAAGCCGAAGTCGAATCCCTCAAGAGACAGCTCGCGCAGGCGCAAACGCAAAGCAACAAATCTATTCGTCGTACATCGACTGCGTCACCCAGTCAGAGCGCATCTATCGATGATCTGAATGCGCAAGTTGCTTCAAAGTCTGCAACTATCGAGTCATTGGAGCTGGAGATCTCGAACGTCAACAGGCAGCTCTCGGAACAGACCACTAAGAACAACGAGCTTCAGTCACAGATTTCCAGTCTGGAATCCGCAGTGCAAAAGGCAGAACAAGAAGCCAACTCAACGAAGACGGAGCTAGAGGAACTCAAAGCAAGTTTGGACAAAGCCGGGGATCAGGCTGAGAAGGACGGCTCAGATCGCGACTCTGCACAGACACGCATTGCGCAACTAGAAGCTGAGTTGGGCACGGCGAACCGCAAAGCTTCAGATTCGGTCTCGCGCGCTGAGTTGTTGGAGAAGAAGATTGAAACGCTCACACAACTGCATCGAGACAATGACACCCGAAACCAGACGCGCATACAAGAGCACAAGAAGATTGAGCGAGAAGCGACAGAACTACGGACTCGCATAACAGGCCTCAGCAACGAGAACGCACGTCTTCGAGAGGCAGAGCAGCGCCGCCGCAAGGCTGATCTCGGCTCTATCGAAGACTCAAGCGTACAAGAACTCCTGGACGAAGAGCGCGACCGCCTCCTCGCCAAGGTCCGCGAACTCGAGGAAGAAAACTTCGAACTTCGCCGAGGCGTATGGCGCGACCGTCGCCAACAGATGCAACCTTCTATCGACGACCAGGCAGACGCCTCACATCCCTACACCAGCACCAACAGTTTCGACGACATCGACCTCTCTGGAGCGCCATCCCGCCAAGCCCTCCCCAACCGCACACATTCTTCCTTCCAAGATGTCATCCAATCTGGCATCTCAGCCTTCACCGGCCAGAATCCTGCGCATCGACGAAGCGATGCTGCGAGTAAGCCGAAGCCTAGGCAAGAAAGTCTGGGTAGTCTCGATGAATTCGAAATTGATGAGGATGCATTTAGGCAAGCACAGGAAGAGGAGGCCAAGAAGAGGCTCGAGAGGGTTAGGGAGGTTAAGAGGGGGCTCGTGCAATACAAGGGATGGAGACCGGATTTCGTGGATGTTAGAGTGGGGATGGGTGGTGTTTTCGAGATATGAGTCTTGGCTTGTAGGTAGACATGAGATTACGGGGATTATGTATGATCAGTACGTCCGAGTAGTCGTGGACGAAATGCACATATGAACACAGCCGCCGTTTCGGAGGTGGCTTGTCAATAAGTGGACGTATACACCTAGGGGCCTACAACCAAGCTAACGTCGGTAGCCTTTTGTTTCTAGCAGAATCACGTCATGCGGCTTTTGTGGTTTGCGATGCTCTTGTCTCTTCATAGACGCTGCTTGTTCACATTTCGGAGTTCATTACTGCGAGGCAAGGGCGATGGAGACATGAGAGAAAAGCATGTCGTTCACGATTCACACGCGGCCCTCTAGCATGGACATACTGTCATTGCTCTTGGATTGCAAAAGGTCGGATCTTTTTCTCACATGGAGATTGTCCAAGTCATCTTCCGCGTACATGTTGCGATTGGATACAGCTTTGTACAAACTATTCTCGGCGCGCAAAGTCCATCGGTGCGATTCTTATCTTGTTTGAGAAGAGAGAAACAGCGCATACCTATGCGTGCCATGGCTTTTGGAGACATTTCCCGTTCGAGGACCAGTTTTAGAGAAGATGTGATATAAATTCGTTCGAAGAGTGAAAAGGAAGCACACATCGAGAGCAGATTTTGTGCTCAACAGCCACGAAGCCCTCGTCATGTGCGCAGGTATTATCTTTTCACTAGATGAGCGATCGGACCTGCTTCTCCGCCGCCATGGACAGGTACCGGTGATTTTTGGAAGTGGCGCAATAGCACTTGGGGCTTTCTGGGATACACGTTTAGATACATGGAACAAAGAAAGTGGCATTTTAGTGAATTGGTCACAGGATGTATGTTAGAGAAGTAAGGAACTCGAGGAAAGAGGGGAGTTGTAACCACGGATCCAACAATAGGTGATCCGACTATCGTCGATTGATGCATGTCTTTCTAACAAAGAAAGGTACAGCTGGAATTTGCGCACTTTCATTCAGTTGTGTAAGACAGTGGTCGTCTCTTTCTAGTGATGGCATGATATTTTGAGCAAGGTGTATGGCGAGTATTTTTGTGCAAACGTAAGGTCAAAGAAAGTAACTTTTGAGGCGTCTCACAGCACCCATAGAATACATTTTGCTGGTTTCTTCTTTTCATAAAAAGTTGAGCTGTATACTTTCGTTACTTTGAAGTAACGAAGGAGAAGTGTAAGCGGTTGTGTGGTTGTTTGCTCCAAGTCGTGCCTCGATCAGTGATATGTTTTAGGTTCTTCTTCTCCGTAGAACGAGTAGCATAAGGATCGGTGGAGAGTATACTTTGAAGATAAGGGAAAGAAGAAGAAGAACAGATGCGATGATATGTGTTCTAACATATCTTTTCTTCTCAACGTCGTTCGGAAAGCGTCGATAATTTCTGGTGTACCGGCCAGATACACTGTAGTGAAAGCGGAGAAAACCTGGAAGAATGGGTAACTCTAAATGTTGAACAATAGAAAGCCGTATCGTCTGCGCCGTACACCTCGAATATTAGATTTCCGGCTTTCCCAGGTTGGTGTAGAAATTGTATTTGGTAATTCGGAATGCGTCCCGACAAGAGACCAGAGAGCGAAAGTCGCGACATCAGGGTTAACTGGTCTATTTTTGCAGATAAGTCTCATCGAGTTGTGTTTTTTTCTTGCTTAAGCTCTACAAAAGTGTGGTAAGGAGGGAAGAAAGAGGAGTAACAGTGATTCACGGTATACAAGTACGCGAAAAAGCGTTGGAAGCCAGCGCCGAGGAGAGATTTATACACATCATCTGTCACAAAGCGCCGCTTTCCATCGACACGATCAGCATCTAATAGTTTCTATGCTCGCCAATTTCGAGGAGACACAAAGATCTCATGAGACATTGTGGTAGTAATCTTGGACCATATGCGGGGAACTTTCTTATGTTTTATTTCTTCCAAATAAGAATCAACTTCGGGTATCGCATAGGCTCATCAATATTCTGATCGAGCTTTGGAGTCAACATCCACAGCTTATTCATTCATCGCCGCACTTTCAGTTTCATCCAATGATACCTGCGGATCTTTGGAGTCGCAAAGCAGACTACCAGAGAAAAAGTGCAGACAGAGGAAGCATGACAGACTTTGCCACCATTTTGTAGCGTACCAGTAGTGTCAGCCGCTATGCGAGCATAACACAGGCGCGTACTGCGTGATGTGTTTTTTCGTAAGAAGTGTGAGTTACCACGAACTTTGGCAAGAGCGACAGACAGATCCGCCATACAAATTTGAAGCAAGAGCGATCTCGCGATTAAGAGACCACTCATCCATAAGCGACGGTATAAGCTTTCTCACAGCCTTGGTGACAAGTGCGTTGAGACGAAGGGAGGACTAAGAGATGGTGGGTTGTGTTAGTAGGACTTCTGCTCGTTCTCATGGTAATATGTTGTGCATTTCCTTGGTGTCGTCAATGGTCATCTGATAACGCGTGGAGACGAACTCGTGGTCATCTGCATATATACAACGATTGAATTCTTAGTTCACCGCAAGAGCACACCATTCCTGCTCTTAAAGGAGTCTTGGAAGACGGGAATTCTGGGGGAAGACATGGGGTATGTTTACTGGAGGTTGAAACTTATAAGTTCTGTGTGCTCAAGAGGCTAGAAGAGCAGCATTCCCAGTAACAGTGCGACAACACCATGGACTTGATAGCCGTACCTTTGGGCGCAGGACTACGCCAAATGTCATCGCAGGATTGCAAGCTAGTTCTCCTTTCTCGAGCAACACAGACATACACGTATGATGATACAAGAAAGAAGAAGCTTGTAAGTGAACTTGTACACAGGCCGTCGCTGCCAAACCAGCACAGCCGTGGAGGACCTGCTCTGAGAAGCTAAATGAAAATGCGGAGTAAGTTGATGGAGGGTGAAGATACAACTCAATATGGTTCCGAGAGTAGACGAAGTGCGTGATCATGTTGCGGTCTTTTTTGAGAAGCTATGCACGTGATGATGACATTTGGAGTATAACATCATGGAACAGTATGGAAAAGAAGTCAGGTGAAGTAACGCGTAAAGCATTAAGCCATTCGAGCTGAGAAATGCCTTTGTGTCTGCACTCTCACTTCCGTGTAAGCAATTGATGACTTTGCATTACTCATTAGAAGTATTACCGTGTCGTCAAGGTCATCAATGCTGATCATCTATGCTCTTCATACTTCTGGTAGTACGCCCTTCTTCGCATCAGTCTAAGCCGCACACAACAAATCTATGATGAATCGCAAAACCTATCCATGATGACGAAGTAGGCCGCGACTCGCTGTGTGATATGTGCGGCCACTTCCGCTCCTAAGCCATGCCGTCATACCATCACCTGCTCCCTAGGTTGATCAATCAGGCATAACCTCCACACCCCAGGTCGAAACCCTATCTCTCGCCCGAACATCGGTATACACATTCTCGCATGCACACTCAATACCGGTTGTGTGAAACTTGAAATCAGCACAAAAAGAGGACTTGGTGTTGCGTCAGCAGCTGCGTAACATTATGCAAGTCATACAACAGCATGCAGGAGCTGCGAATGGTAAGCCGTAAATCAAGTCTCTATTCCGGACATCTCTTCTTCGACTTTGCCATCGACTTGGCACAGATTGAAGTCGTATGTTGTAGCGAACATGCTCGGACAATCTATTTGCGACAAGACGAATTGCCGTTTGTAACAGATGCGCGAAATACAGCGCCGTGAGGTTACATAGCCACGGTGATAGATCCACTTGGTGGGTTCGCGGAAAGCTAGTAACCTGTTCATCTGCCGCTGTTGAGCCGCGGGCTTCTTTTCCTGGTATAGACAAGTGGATACTGTGTGGAGATATTCTGGGGCGCGGAGGGAAAGGGTTTTTCCCGGCCGGCGTGGGGTGTTGGGATGCGGGATGAGAAGACTATTGCCGCTATAAAGAAAGGTACCTGTACGTGAGGCAAACTGAGTTCTTGAATGAAGGGTGAGGCGACCGGAAATGATTACAGCTGTCAGACGCAAAGTTAAAACCTAAACGCGCAACGAATTGGGAACATGGGGACAGGGGATAGGCGCAAAAGCAAAGAAAGGGCGTTTTAAGCCACATGTTCGGGAGTGACATACTAGGATAGACCCTAGAATGTTGAGTGGCTCTTCTCAAGGAAGAGCTTGCGGCGAAGTGCTGACATCTACTCCATCTGCATGCTGTAGCGAATGTGAATTTGCAGGAACAGCCACCCGTACACCCGAATGTGGATAGACGCCCCATATAAGCTGAAGAGTGATTCCTCAACGTTTGCTTTGACACCTAATTCAGGGTCTTGAAGACGCATCCCGGAACCGGGTGAGTAAAAGACCGAAAGCTTACCAGAATTGGAGGTGTCACAAGCACAACAACTTGCGGACTTAAGACGCTGTATCGGCTACGGCGGAAGAGCTCCAGTTGTGACCTATCGGAGAATAGCGATGAGGGTAAGCGGTAGGTTCTTCTAGGCTCCCACTGGGGGTGAAAAGTACCGCACATTCCTAGAGGATCGTTTCATTGTCAGTACATCCGCTTGGCGCATGACGTCGATGCTGTTGATTGTATCGTCTGACTGTCTGCCAGCAGAACGGATAGGATCGAGTCTAACCCATCAGTTGCGTCTAGAGGCCAAGGTACAAAGCTCCAGTCGCGAAGCGGTAGTGGGTCGTAGGAAGCGGCGAGGTACGTACCAAGCGTGCACGTGAGACGCAGACTACTGCAATACTAGCGTCACTGCAATCGCGCGTCAAAACCCACCAGATCTAGCTTCTCCTAGTGGTGTACAGTCAGTAAAGGGCTTGGCGTCAGCAATATTGCGTTATATTTGGGCGCTCAACATCAAGCCTCGAACGATTGTTATAATGTGGGGTGATTTTGGGTGTTGCCAGCGACTGCTAGAAGCGAAATGAAAACTAGAACAAGAGAGGGTAGCAAGTCCAAGGTGAGATACAGGGTTGCTGTTCTCCCTCCAGGATCTTGTAACGTTGCGTGCAATTAGAGTGGAACACCATGCTTTTGCGTTGCATGCACGCTGATCTGTTGTGTATTTGTCTTTACGGTGCTTCCAGACCCAGCTTTCGCTCTTGTCACTCCGAACAGCTCCCTGTACGAATGGTAACGGGAGACGGCTCATGCCTCGCAGATGCAGGAGCGTGATAGGTGGAGCTGCAGGGCGCAACAGTTCTGGCGGTTCGCAGACCTCGAGATGAAGTACGAGGGGTATGTGTCTGGGGGAGTGCGCCGGAATATCCTCATTGGGCTAGTGTGCGTCATCGGTTCGAGCGGGCTGTCACTTGAAGCGAACGGGAAGAAGCAGACGCTCGTCATTAAGCATCTGCATGTGCTTCCGCCTCGGTCGGCATCAAATTTGTGAGTTGCGCTGTGTAGACTCGTCCCGATGGTTGTACAAGGAACGCACGTCATGCCTGCACGCGCAGTCCGACGCGTCGTTCTTGCGCAGCCGCGAGAACGATGCCTCCAAGTGCGAGATGCACGCTGCGCTCATCGGTGCTAACAAATCACAGTAAAGCTGGTACGTGGACGAGCTATCGCCAAACAGTTTACTTGCATTTCCGCACCAATCGCAAATCATGTAATTTCGGTTTCGTTTTCGCAGACAGTATTGCCTGAATTTGCCGGCCTAAGGTGACCTCAGAACTATGCGAATGGTGTTGCCGGAGATTTTATCGATCAGCGAACTTTGTATTTGGCGAGCGATCTCTTGAAATGTCAGAAGATAGGCAAGGACTGGGATTGCGCAGATCGAGTGGTATGTGCGTTGACAACTGCGATGCCATGCTGAGTGATGATCTCAAGTGGCTTAGCAACGAATCCAGCCACGATCAGCAGTAAGAGCTCTATAATGCATGCAACAATTCCTGATCGTTCGACAGTTCTTCTACAGTGCTTCGATTGACGTAAATGGCTTTGATGTCGCTGAAGGATTGACTCCACCTGGTGGACGTTCGGTTGCAGATCTGCCACGAGCTTGCTGGTGCTCATGCACAGCGACAGCCGATCTTCAATTGCCACAAGCACGCAACGTCACTGGCTAGGATTTTGTGCAGCGTCGGAACTGCGAGATAGCAGCGCGGTCATAGCCGAAGTTTGAATGTGGCAATGCATACCCGACTTGTGAGGTAGCTGGAGGTTTAAGCCGAAGCAAGAATAGTGGATGGCCGAAAGTGCGATAACAGCCTGACGATGCCGTCATACGTCGTTGTCACTCCAGTGCGCGTCGCGGGACGAGTGCGGCGCACGCTGTGTGGCGAGCGCGACATACCGAGAACGTCAGGGTCCTGGGCTGCCGAAGGTCAGGTGCAGTAGTATACCCACCGTGACTGCGCAATGGTACAAGGCCAGGGCGTGAAGAGTTTGTCTCTACTGCCACCGGCTCATTCTCGATCCGCCGCTCTTGCTGCTGAGCTACGATCAGCATGAGTGTGGTGGTTCGCAACGTTGCGGTAACAGTTCTTGCGATGCGCGTATGTACTCAGCAGCAGGCCAAAGAAGACGGGATCAACGCTGTGTGCCGGTGATAGGTGTGGCCGGGTCGAGCAGCATAGACAAGGGCCAGAGAGACGGCGATGGGGACTTTGCAGGCCGTGGTCATGCGGCGCTATGTGTGGATGGCCCTTAGGCGACCCATGCTATCCACTAGTGCGTGCGCTAGCTGTTTACCCCAGATCCCGAAGAAGCTAGCCTCCTTTCCTGCCGTCGTCCAAGCTCTGCAGGCTCAACCTTGAATTTCCTGGGGAAGTTTGCAGGCCTTGCAACCCTCACCGATGTCAGCGCGAGCAGCTACCCGTGTGTGCAAAAGCAATTGGAGTCGGCCGGCGGTGCTGAGTGGAGTGCTGGTGTTGCGTAGCGTGCTGTCAGTAGTCGTCCGTTCCCATAGCCGGGCGCTTGACGGCAGCAGATACATGGGTCGTGTATGCGAGCCCCATTGTTGTGCGCGCATCTCGCAGCACCATCATCGTTCGTCGGTGTCTGTGGCAGGCTCTTGAAACTCCATGTCGGGAGCCAGAGCATGGTCGTGCCTAGACCCGTGCAATCTTCAGGAACGAGCAGCGACGGTATTGTCTTTTGCTAATTAATATGGAACTGGCAGGCCATTGGAGCTCGACAATCTATCTCCGCCAGGCGAAATGAAGCCGGCCCCGTCTGGAATGTATTATAGATCCAGCGGCTTCATAGTTGGGGCAGATTCCACTAATAAAGTAGGCCATGTGTGTAGAGCAGCTGGTAGAGAGGACGAGTTGATACAGAGCCGAGGCCATAGCTGTGGGCCCCTGGCGCACTTGCTGCAGCCAAGCCACGAAGCGTCTTGAAGGCGACGCTGCTGATCGCAGACGCACATCGCTGCCTCTTGCGACGAGCATGTAGAGGCGAGGGTAGAGCAACGGAAGTACTCCGGAGAAGACCCCTGCGCCAGAGAGGCCGTTTGCTGGAGGATCCACTTTCCTAGAGGCCCTGGTGCTTGCAGGCCCGTCGTCGAACGACCTGGGGCGCTGGCCAGTTGCATGACACACTCGCCGGCTAGCTCCAAAGCTTTACGAGCCGTGAAGTCTGGGGATCTGCTTACAATTCTATAACGCCGCCTGCGTCGTGCCTGTTCTTAACATCTCCAACAGACATCGCCACAGCTTGTCCGTGTCCGACTTGCTTTGTGTACTTGTTGACTCTCGTTGCTCATCTACTGTTGGTAGCTCTCGTCCCGCGAACCTTGGCCCGTGCCCGATTCCCCAGACTCGGCCTGCTTCTGCAACCCCGGCCAATCGTTGCGCGGTCGCCCAATTGCTCTGCCCGGCACCGAAGGTTGTGTCTGCGCTGTAATCTAGCCTTTTGGGCCGTACCAGCAAAAAGCCGCCGGCGCCTCCAGCAGCACCGCTGGTACAGACGCTTACATCAAGGCTGGACCCTCGTGCTCAACCAGCTCCACCAGCTGCCACTGCCACTGCCACTGCTTACCACAGCTCCCGCACTGGCTCTACGCATTCCGGGACCAGCGGTAGACCACGTACGTACGCCGACCTATGTACGGACCGATCCAACCAACTCACACGTCCTTTCCCCTGGCTTCTTCCTTCACTCAGCATAGGCTTGCTCTTGTTGCGAGGCCTTGCAGTATCCTTGACTTGCCCACCTTCAACCAAGCTCGACCGCAGTTGGCAATTGACCTTTGCTGTAGATTAGCCACTGTCATCCGAAGCTCCAATTCCATCTTAATATCCCATTGCTACGAGCTTCCCGTCCGCGACGCTGCGTATACAAGCTCATAAACGCTCGTTTCGCAACAAAGGCCTGTACAAGGTACTGTCTTCACTCTTCTGCCCGACCGTGTGGTATCACTCGCTGACATGTACGTGTGTGTTGGCAGCCTCTTTGTATCCATACATCCTTTGTTCCCTCGCAGAGCTTTGTTGGCTCCGCAAGCTACAACGAGCTCGACCTTGGTAGCGCCGACAGCCCGCTGTTAGGTACTTTGAGGCAGCGTGTATTACCCCATCCGACTATTGGCTCATCTGCAAGCTCCCTCGAGGCGATTTTGTTGTTGTCGTGGAACTGGTTGGAGTATTACCAATAACGTACACGATCATGGCCAAAGTAGAAAGCACGAGCCTGCCAGGCCCCGCGAACTCGCCGGGCGACGACTCCAACGGCTCAGGCACCACCAGCAATTGTGAGTAGGAACGAGCGCCAACCAACGCCACGATAGCTAACGACAGCCGCTAATCGCAGCTTCAGCCTCTACCGCAAAGCCCGAAACATCGCCCACGGTCCAGTCCTTCCCCCCACCCAAAAACGACAAGCCCCGGCCTCACGTCTGCACGACATGCACGCGTTCATTTGCACGACTAGAGCATCTAAAGCGACACGAGCGATCACACACAAAAGAGAAGCCATTCGAATGCCCCCAATGCACAAGATGCTTCGCGCGACGCGATCTTCTCCTACGACACCAGCAGAAGCTCCACCAGCAAGGCGCGGCCAACACACGACCCCGGAATGGACGTAGAGAAAGCACCACTGGTCTCCCACCCAACTCGACCGCTCGGGTACGCAAAAACTCCATATCCAGCAACGCCGGCGCTGCCAAGGGCGCTGCCAATATCATGAGGCCGCGCGCCAACACCATCAGTCACATCGATCCGAGCGCCCTCAATAGTTTCCTAGCCACACATGGAACTTCGATAGCTGGCGGCAGGGGCAACCACCCAGGCCATTCACAACATTCAAGTCTGTCGGGCATAAGTCAATTCGACTACAGAGGCATGTCGACAGCTGTCGGCAACCACGGCCAGCATTCAGGTCTACCAAGACTGGACACTCATCTGGGATTTGGTATGGGTGGCGGTCTTCGCACAGCTCCCATTCCAGGAATGGCTGGGCCTGACGACCATGAGCTTGAGAAGTTCTTCGGATCGTCAGCAGCTTCCACCATCAACCCGAACCAGCTGCATCACTTCAACGGAGGCATTGCACTTCCGCAATCGCCCTTTAAGCAATTCGCCAACCCCTTCGCTGGGAACAACCCTATCGAGGAAGACGATTTTGGCTGGGGTATGGGTATTGACAGCTCCATGGTCTTTTCTGGCGCCAACGAGTCGGCTCTCGATGGCTCATCGCCATCAGCCATCAGTACCGCGAGCCAGAGTGGTTTCAACGACATGATGCTAGACGGATCAAGTCAACCAAACTCAGCAGCCATGTGGCACAACCCTCTAGTCACTCATACTAGCATCAACCCAACCGCTTTCACACTCGATGCCATGGCTCCTGTCTTTCCCGAGCTCATGATGGACAATAATACTCCTCAAGAGCTCGGAAACCATGGCGTTCAAAATGATTTCTACTCTTCTACACCACCTCCTTTAGCGGCCATGAGCCCTTCAGCTGGTATACCCGGTATGCCGAATCAGTACTTTCAGACGCCCATGACATTCGCTTCTGATGCCCGCAGCATATCATCTTCCTCCTTCAACGGGAGCGCAAGACACAGCTCTGTATCATCATTTTCTACTGAAACCATCACAGACTCTACGAGGCAAGCTATGATGTTCAACTTGACTCAAGCTATGGGGTACGGTCACGGAGCTCAACGGAGATTCTCCCAACCCGCCATCAGCTCGCCCCTGTCGAACGGTACTACAAAGCCTTCAACACAGGCCGGTATACTCCCAAGTACTGTCGACATTCAGCGCTATGTCAATGCGTACATTCATTATTTCCACCCCCACTTGCCCTTCTTGCACATCCCTACACTTTCCTTCGATACCCCAGCATACACATATCAGCTTCGCTCCGCCGGAAACTACAACCAAGACACCATGGTTGGTGGCGGTGGTTGCCTTATCCTTGCCATGGCTGCGATTGGCGCGTTGTATGAATTTGAGCAAAATGTCGCAAAAGAGCTTTTTGAAGCTGCTAAGAAGCTGATCCTGTTCTACCTTGATGAGCGCCGCAAAGCTGGCCTTTCTGCCGTCAATGGATCCAATGCCGCAAACGACCACATTAACAAACCACCACTTTGGTTGGTGCAAGCCATGCTGCTCAACCTGATCTTCGGCCACAACTGTGGTGACCGACAGGCCGCCGAAGTTGCGAGCACTCATTGCGCGGCGCTCGTCAGCCTCGCAAAAGCTGCTGGGTTGGACAAACCAACAGCTCCGGAGCAAACGTCTTCTAGTCCTCCCAACCACGCAAACGGCGACAATTTGGAAATGCCAGATGGCTCGCCTTCGCAGTACGACCAAAATGCGGATAGCGTGGATGAACATGCTCAATGGATCCAGTGGAAGAAGATCGAAGAGCGTAAGAGAACTTACTTTGCCATCTTCTCCATGTCGAGCTTGCTTGTCTCCGCCTACGCGCATTCACCACGTATCTTGAACTCAGAGATACATCTAGATCTTCCATGCGAAGAGGATCTCTGGTCTGTCGACAACCCCCAAACGTGGGTGGCTATGGGAGGGCCAATGATTGCACAGACTCGGGGTTTGTCTTTCATTTCGGCCATGACATACCTTCTCGAAGCTAGTTCACGAAACACCACCTCACGGATGCGGAATTCTTACCCCCAAGCTTTCGCAGGCGGTCAACCAATGAGCGGACCTTCTGAGAGTGATATCCGGCCCAGCACTTTCGGTTGTTATGTGCTGATTAACGCCATGCACGTCTACATTTGGGAAACTAGGAATAGGCACAATGGACGTCTATGGAAAGCGCAGGAGACCGAGGCCATGCATGCCCAAGTAGAGCCTGCTCTCAAGGCCTGGCAAGTTGCTTGGAGGGCAAACCCAAACCACAGTATCGAGCGTCCCAGCCCGTTCGGTCCTCTTTCCGCTGACTGCATACCACTACTGGACTTGGCCTATGTCAGACTTTTTGTGAACCTTGGCCGCGCTAAGGAGCTTTTGTGGCAACGTGATTTCGATGGAATGGCGAATGAACTCGCCAGAGGCATCGACATTGTTGGTCAAGCTGACGGGACGCCGGAGAGGTTTGCATCTATGGATATCAATGGAGGTTCTCCCGGCCAGATGGGTTCGCAGGATCACATTAGCCCCGGGCATGCAAATGGTTTCTCCAACTCACAGTCTTCAAAACGAGAGAGACATCTCCGAAAGGCAGCTTTCTACGCTGCTGACTCCCTTTCCATGGCCGACAAATTAGGCGCTTCTTATGCCGACTTCACAGCTCGGGAACTACCCAACTCATCCGCATTGTGTACCTTCGACTGCGCCCAGGTCCTTGCTGAGTGGGTTGCAACTGTTCAAGATCGTGTTGGTCGTCACATGGGTGTGCTTGGCAGAGACGAGATTGATTTCTCGAGCGTGCCAGCGGTTGTATTGCTTGAAGAGGAGGACATCAAGTTACTACAGAAGATTTCCGACATCCTTCATCACGCGGACATGAAGCTAGCTTATGACATCTCTTCCAACAACCTACCGATGCTTGGTGGTCTTTCCAACCTCGGGCATTGCGGTTATGGTACAAAGTTGCTGATGGTGACGGCTTACATGCTGTCAAAGGCGGCTGTTTGGCCTGGTAAGTTTATCACCTCGAAAGGCTTATATACCTGCTAATAATATCTTAGTCACGCATGTTCAAGCCCGCGCACTCGAATCGCACGCCCACCATATCAGCCAGCGTGCAGAAAACTCGCTTCACATACAGTAAATATCCAATCGTTCTGGACCTGTACAGTACCACGCTTCCTTCAGCTGTCGGTTTTCGTAATGGGGTTTCCACCGACGACCACAGCCTCATTTCTTTGCCGGACTTCTTGTATAGCTTACTTCCTCACTCTGGATTGGCTGCATTGCCTTTGTGGCTCAGCGGTACTCGCAGCTGCGCGTCTCTCGGAACATTATTCCAATGTGAGTAATCTTTTGGATGCGTGCAGATACGACAGTGTCTACTCTGTCTTGACCGCATCGTTATCAACGCTGCTATTCCTTTTCCTTACTTTTGGGCGTTTGCACAGGATGCGCGGCGCTTCACTTTATTTTGGATCTTCCGGGTCACTATGGAGAACTTTTCTGTATAAATGGTGCTATCTATGGAGTCGCACGGCTGGCGAGCAATAGCGGCGCAAGCGGTGAGGGTTGTACTGCACTAAGAAACGATGCTACGAACAATCCTTACGAGAACTTGGGATTCGGTTATAGGGTATGGGTGGCGCATCAGGGACAATGGGTCAAAAAGTCAATTTTGATCACGCAGCCAGGAGAAAGTCGCTACAGACTAATGAGAAAACATACATCACTCCTTGCATGCCTTCTCCACGCTTAGTCTCTCCGTGACGTGTCACTGGTGCTTCAGACAACGCTTCTCCGCCATACGCTCAATACCACGTGCACGCCCCCCAGACGTTTTACACCGTCCCGCTAGCGGGTGGCTGGCGACCATAGCGTCTGGCGTCGTTCTCGAACCAGATCTTTTTACTGCAACGCGGCGACGCCGTTTGAACCTAAACATAGTTAAAAGCCACCTGAGCAAAAATCAGATCTGGAGCCCATTTACGTGGTACAGCCAGATCGGATACCCGTTAAATCAAATTGCTTCTTCCATCCCCGATTTCTCCAACTCAAAGCAATGAACTACAAACCCAAACTCTCCCACTGCACGTGTACAGATTACAATTAGTCCTCTAGATCGGCCAACCACTCCGTTACCATCACCATTCCAGCCTAAGCCTCACAGCCTCACTCACTTAACCCAAATGATGACAACCAAATTAACATTGAGAGAGAAAAAACCGCTCGTATGTAGATCGAACCTAACCCAACTAATCGCCTGGTTCCAATCGGCAACGCGTGTCCGAGACAGTTGCATTCGCAAGGCTTGACATTCAGCGCCTTTTACGGACGCCCGCGGATGCGCTCGGATGGTCGATCTGAGAGACGCCGCCGCCGCCGCATGTACATCGGAGTCTTCTCCGGATTAGAATGGCCGATCATGGGACTGGAATAGCTTTTGGGATGGTGGGGAACAGGGTCAGGGTTTGGGGAAGAAATGGAGGACCGCGCTGTTCCTGGATTGAGAGGCCGGCTTGGTACGTCTCTTGATGTTCCATCGTGGGTGTGGGTAGGGCCGATGGGTTGCGTGGCAATAGGGCGCAGAAGCGGAGTGGGTATTGATGGGTAGCGCAGGATTAGATTGATTTGGATGATGAAGGCATGAAATAGGGAAATTCGTGTATGCTTGGAAGGCAGATGTTCGCTGCTTTACGTACGTACGCAGTGTAGGTATTGTGTGCGCGAGATTTGGGTAGTTCTTCGGCATGCGGTTGGCTTGATGGACTGCGCGCTGACTAACCGCGACAACTGGAGGTCAGAACCCATTTCTCGACTCCGTAATAGTAACACCCTCTCCATCGCAAGTTTTGTCTCAGCGAAGGATGAGGTGTAAGAAACATCGTTCGCGACTACTTGCCGTGAGGTGTGCTCAAAGGCGCGCGACGCGTTGATTGGCTAATTTTGGAGCTTGGGTCGCGTAGACCTTCCGATCTCACTCATCCTTCACGACAACCACAATCGCAGTACCGTCTAAACAGCTCACTTGTCATCAACTTTGATTAGAAACCAGTGCAGCAAACAAGTCCACGGTGTTCATTGTGAAGATGTCACGGCCAGCAGCGCGGAAAGCCGCACCTAAGGGGGAATACATTGAGACCGTATGTCTACCTCCTCATAAACAATTGACATCAACAACTATCCCACGTACTCTTTGCTCTTCGCCGTCACCACCACCTTCACTGCGTCGATTTCTGATGATCGCATAGCGTATAAATTGTCTTATACTAACTCCTCTCCACAGGACTCTGGCAACAAAGTTTCGAGGCGAAGCGCCATCACCGGAACAGCCAACATCACACTAGGAGGCCGCACCGTCATTATGGCAGACGTTCAACTGCGTGGCGACCTTCACCCTACGCGCTCTGCACCCTCTTCTTCGGGGAAAGATGTAACACCGACTAGCATCAGTATCGGGCGGTGTACGGTGATTAGCCAGGGAAGCGTGATTAAGCCACCAAGTCGGATCAGCAGAGGCCAGGTGCATTATTACCCTATGAAGATTGGAGACAATGTTTTTGTTGGTATGTTGACATCATTCTTCTAATTTTTACTTGCTGCGTCTCGTCTAAGATGGGGTAAGTCTTGCGAACGGCTGAGCTGAACAAGTTGCGCAGGACCAAACTCGACTATACAAGCTATCTCCATTTCCTCACATGTGCATATTGGCCAGCACTGCAGTATCGGTGCTTTTGCCATCATTAAGGAGAACGTCAAGATACTGCCGCATACTGTCGTGCCACCGAATATGGTAATCGCGTCGGGATCTGTGGTTGGGGGCCAGCCGGCGAGGGTAATAGGTGATGTAGGGGAGGGGTGGGGTGTTAGTGGAGGAGGCGGTGGTGGATTGGGTGTTGGCGGTGGTGGCGAGGAGAAGTGGGTAGAAGGTGGAGATCTGAGGGAGCTGGTCAGGAGTATCAGATGACGGGGAATATGGGTGTTCGCGAAGATGTGCTACAAGGACTGGGATGACGAAAAGAGAAGGTTGGGATGATATTCGTATGCATCAATGTCTGTTCTCTAGGTATGGCGCTATAAAGTTCTGAGTTTCTTCGAACTAGAAGCTTACCACATGAGAAGGTTAGGTTCTATCCCAAGCAGGTCCAAGGGGAGCAAGTTGATAAGTCAGGATGCGATATAATAGCTAGCCCGTGTCTTGCGAGGTTCAACGACGTTGTAGATCATCAATGTCACTGAAATATCATCTCTTCCTTGAATATATACCCCACAAATAACCTCTTCTTCATGAAATGGGGGAGAGACGTTCGGCTGCAAAGACGTAACGAATGACAGAGTATGGAATAATCCGATCGCGAGAGTCAATCGCTATATCCAACGTGTTGCTCCTGTTCCCATTATGGTTTGATGTCACCGTTTTGGTATTACCAAGATTGTGATCGTCCTCTGATCATACCATACTAGTCTATGCGAGATAGCACGAAATCCGCACTGAATCAATGGGCATCGCCGCCCAATCTCTAAATGAGTCGTAGCACCTATATGGCCGAGATCACTTCAGTGCACGTGGCGCTCATATCGATCGCAGCGAAGCGTCTCCATTCTCTATCTCAGCCAGTACTAAAGGGCCGTTTATAGCGGAAATGTCTGTTACTAGCTACACCATTTCTTGGTTCTTCTGCGCTTTGACCTCCATAGTAGTTAGCTCAAACTCCCTCTTCTGGTAGATACCCTGAGTGTCCCACGAGTCGGGATAGGCCTCGCTTTTCGTGTCAACAGTAGTTCGTCCATTGGAGTAGATGTGCGCTTTGTGTGTAGATTTAGTGCCGATGGTCGGGCCAGGGCCGAAACCGAAACCGAAGAGAGATGGGACTCTGTGTGATATTAGTGATTCTGCGATGATGAAAGCAGCGAGTAAAGACGTACCGGCTGCGTCGTTGTGTCCCTTCTGCAGTGGACGCAAGCTTCTTTGAAGTAAGAGAAGTCTTGATGTCCCGCAAAAGAGGTCTCAAGACAGGTATACACTGAACAATGATGGTGCCGACGATCTCAGAGGAATACCAGATGTTGGAGTGCGCGTTGCGCCAAAAGTACCACTCGTCCTTCTCGTTGCCTTCGTCTTTCCAACCTGTACGTACAGCGGAAACGACTGCGACCAACATTCCCTATCCGAAAATTAGTGATTGTGTTTTGAGACTGAACTAACAACAACGTACCAGACTCATAGCAACGCAAAGCCCAACCTTTTCCACTCTGCGCATGTCGAGGTTCCATGTGATGACCCAGGGGAAGACAGCGAGTATAAAGTCCATGATGATGTTGTAAACATTGCCACCTTCCTTGAAATCGTCTCTGAATTTCCCGTCGAGGCAAAAGTCGAGGCGGTACCAGACGTCGTAGGATGGCTTCTCGCAGATCTTCGCCCATTGTAGAACGACCTTGGCCACCATGTAAGCATTCATACTGCCGATGATGAACCATAGTATCCATTGACCCCAGTTCTTTGTCAGCTTCAGTAGAGTGACAGCGAAAGCCGATTTCGTGAGGGATTGGTTGATCAGGGTTCCACAGGAAGTAATGTTGATGAGTATGTGCATGCGATCGTCCCATTTGTCTGCCACATAGCCCGTGGCGAACTCGGTGGTTATTATGGAGTTGTTGACAGCTAGTATGACCTATAACACCGTCAGCTACCGTCATCTATAGACAGTACATATGCTTACCCATGAGATAAGGAGAATATGATCATCCCACCAGAGACCATGGCGACGAGTGATCTTGATCCATATCCGAAGCGCGAGGAAGAGCGATGCGCCAGCGAAGAGTGTCCATAGTCCAATGTTCAGCTGAAGTGAAGGATCCACGTAATGGTGACCAGAATCATCGTGGTTTCGACGGGAGATCATCTTTTACCCAGCGGTCGGAACGGGATACGGCATAGAAGCGAAATGAAGAAAAACCAAAAAGAGCGTGATGTAGTCGCAGACCTACAAAGTTTAAAGAACGAACGAACGAATGCTCCGGCACTCTGCACTGGATGACCGGGGTGGTGAAGAGAAGGAACGACAGACAAGAAGCGCCGTAAAGTGCGAAGCGGCACAGCTAGATCAACCTTTGCACATCCCCGTGCAAGGATTACACGGATTTCCTGTTGTTAGTACTGATCACAGCCCAGCCAACATCAATCTGCTTGAGATTCCAGACTCGGAGGTTTTGAAATGAGTCCCATCCAGAAGGACGATTGGTGGAACCACTATCCCGGTAGTAGTCAAGCCTCGGGCGGCGTCACACGATAACAGCTGTGAAATCCGATGGATCCTGGGGAAGGCCGTATTTACTAACTGAAATAGAAACTAGCTGATGAGGCGCACATGGCGTGGGCTGACGCGGAAGCTCCCCGTTGTTTAGACCCGTTGGAAGAAGAAACAGAAACTGTTCGTAAGGTCTTTAAGCGATGTTTTGACATATAGATCAGCGTTGGCCATAGCTACTGCCACGCGGTATGACAAGGTTTCACAGATATGCGAAACATGGAGAATGCCGTGTATACATCGCAAAGGCGTGCGGGCGTTGCTGCGAACTGGCCAAGTGCCGGATACGCCACTGCAACTGTGTACTGGCGGAGAATTCGCAATCCCAAGTAATCCCTGGAGCGGCTCGAAATTAAATCGACGCATTGCATCACGATGCCAGCTGCGCCGAGCGGATGGTAAGGGATGGGAAGCCCCCAGGAATACCGCAGTTATGCCGTCCAGTAATGACCAGCATCCCCAGCGCGCAGACTTTGCTGTTGGGATATTTTGGCAGTGCTGAACGCGAATTCGATAAAACGCGAGGAAGGGGTCGCGAGGAAGGGGGAGAGAGGCCTGTTTCAAGTTGACAGATGCCAAGTTCAACAACCGATGCGCTATTTCCAAACGGGTAAGGCATATCCGAAGGCATGAACATGGACGTCATCGTGTCGGGCGTGCCACGAACACCTCCCTTCTCCTTTCTCAGTTCAGCGTCCCAATTTCAAGGCATGCTTTCAAATCTACATCGGATGTAAACACGCGATTAGCGGAGGTCGGATCAGAACACTACAGCAAGCTCAAAAGTGTGCCTAATACTGATCCTAATGGCAGGGAAATTACAATCGGAAGTATGCAAGATTCCTCCACACCCGAGGCTTGAAGGGAAGACTACAGTGTGTATAATGGAACTTATTGTTCCGCGATCCAGTCCTAATCTGTCCCTTGCTCTCATCCTGTTTTCCTGTCAGCTTCTTGAGATGTTCTTTCCGTCTTCCGGCTTTTGCAATTTGTCATTTTTTCTAGGCATGTAGCATGCTTTCAGGGCGTACAGTTGTCAATGCAGCGAAGGGCATAAGCCGTTTATCACACCCATGGTTGGACAACAATCTTCTTGCCGCTGACTCCGCTGTGCAATTTCTCGATACCCTCGGCGACGTTGTCCAAGCCGCCGATGACTTCCGCTGGAACACCCTTTAGTACTCCATTCTTGATAGCTTTTTCCAGAAACCCGCCACGCGCGAGGAAATACTCATGCCACTCTACATTCTCCGGTGCATGCGTAGAGAAACGATGAAATTGCGTCGTAATCCCTTCGGGGAAGTCTTCTGCCTTCATACCCGTCATAACCAGCGGCAGTAAGGTAAGGATGTTTGCCTTCGTAACTGGCTCGTCTACTGGGGCGAGTATCTTGACAAGAGTGGATAGTGAGGGCTTGAGTGCGATGGTATCAAACCAGTAATGAATAGGAAAGAGATCGCGGATTGCACCAACGGTTGCTGGGTCGCTGTGGTCGAAGACATAGTCTGCACCACAGTCGTGGAGAAGATCAAAATTGTGTGGTGAACTTGTACTGATGACGGTGTATCCGGCTGTTTTCGCGTAGGAGATGGATAGAGATCCCATAGCGGAAGATCCTCCCCAGATAAGAATCTTCTTTTCCTGTTCGCCTTCCGGCAGCGAAGAGGCTGGTATAGTGGGGCGATGCATGTTCAGTGTTGATGTGGCGAACAAGGCTCCTGGAGGCGTGTACGAAGCCAGAGTTACAGCTTGGGTGAACTCAGTGTCGCCAATCTGGCATGATGCTTAGCAAAGAAACGGTCTGATCAGGCTCAGTCCACTTACTTCAACGACTTCAGACTCATCAACGATGGTGAAGCGCTGCAGGCCACCGTACTTAGCCTTCTTGTGCGAGAAGATCTTTGTGCCGCACACTATCCGATCGCCAATGGTGACATTGCTCACGCCGGGTCCGATACCCTCCACAACACCTGCAACAGGACTACCGAGGACTGCAGGATATTCTACAGGGATCATTGAGAACTTCGCACATTTTGCATCTGCTGGTTGTATGGCGCAGGCGTGAACCTTGACAAGTACCTCGCCCTCTCCTGGCTCTGCTAGATCAGCATCGCAGACGCGAAATTCACCCTTTGCAGTTTCCAAAAATGCAGCTCGGTTGCTCATTCTGAGAGCTGATGTGGATTTGTGCGAAGCTTAAAATCGAGTCGACAGTAGTAGACTATTCTCAACGGCACGAGTTTGATGAATTCGTGACCTAGGTAGATACCGGCAATCATATTGTTATATACTTACCTAGGTCTTCTTATCAATCTTTGCAAAAGGGTGGTGTTTAGTGTGTAAGCTGACTGCAGGAGTTTCGCAGAATGTATCCGAATACGGAATCGGCCTTTGGATATATTGGCTTGTGAAAGTGCGATGGAAGGCACCTGCATCTTGGGTTGTCCTTGACTTTAATTGCACCTGATCGACCTCATACTTTACAACTCCCGTCGACCTTGAAAGCT
>Ga0265797_10001021_pt1 | contig 50337 bp, 58 predicted proteins | sample P2T30metagenome_FD_192433 | JGI IMG/M metagenome (GOLD analysis project Ga0265797, IMG submission 192433) | Plant litter microbial communities from East Loma Ridge, Irvine, California - P2 T30 | ecosystem: Environmental > Terrestrial > Plant litter > Unclassified | place: USA: California...
ATTGCCTTCTTTTGAGCTTGTTTGGACGCGTTTTGGCTGAGACATGACGCGTAGAAGTTGGTGAGTAGGAAAAAGGCGGATCTGTTTGACACGCTCTAGGATTTGACACGCCCCCGTGCCCCGCGTTCAGCGTTAACTACAAGGATTATGTAAGTCTAGAGACTCCAAGAACGATGCAACAATTGCCATCCTTCAAGATATACCTAGGTATACTCGAAAAGAGTTCAACTACACTTCTCTTCGTCGATTGCCAGGAACTCGATCACCTGAGGGGTTTGCAACACAACACCACCTGTCATGCATGGAAGCCCACTCTCATTGGGTTGACTTCACATCGCCATATTACGCAAACAACTCGGAGGCATGAGCCCTTCGAAATGTGGATCAATCCGCTACCGAATAGGCGTCTTATTTACGAGGCAGCGACGTGCATCTGCCGATATTACCAATTACCTGCGTTGCGTATGCAAGATGCTTTGTACTAACTTGTGGATCCCCAAATCCCCACTTCGACCACCTCGTACAACGTCAACACGTCTTTCCATAAACCTGACGGACAAGATAATATCTCTGCATCTTTCGCGGAACCCACTCACATTCCCCCCAAACAACCCAAGAAAAAGAACATGTCCCTCACCAACCCCTCAAAAGCTGACCTTCACGCCCTCCTCACCACTCTCGAATCCCACTTCCCCTCCTCCACCCTCGGCTCCGAAAAATGGTTCATCCTCGCCCTCGCATCCCTCGTCGCCGGCGGCCATCCAGACCTCTCCGCAGACCTCTACCTCCACCTAATCGCTCGACCCGAGTACCAAACTCCCAAAGACCGGCAAGCGCTGGTGAGGAGGCTGCGGGAGGTTCTGGTGAAGCTTGTGGCGATCGTTGGAGTGCCAAAGTGCATTGATGCTGTCTTCTCCATCGCGGGCGTGGAGAGGGAGGAGGATAGGGATTATTCGTTTAGCCGGTGAGTTTCGTTGCTTCTTGTTTCGCTTATGGTGGGAGTTTTGGATCGTGGGGTTTGTATTGTTTCGTGGTTTAGGTCCAAAAAGACTGCCAGTATGCCGATGGCCAACGATCATAATCCAGTACGATGGCTTCGAACCGGGAGGCGCGATTCCGGCAAGAACATCACAGCTAACGAATCCGTCTCTCTCAAACTCACAGCGAAAATTGGTCCTCAGGCGAAGCAAACCGCCAACGAGGCCGGGCCTGGCTCGACCAAATCTACAAAGCCAACCACGCCTCGACCGAAAACACCTTGGCAGCGCATAAAGACTTCTGTAAGTCCAAACAAAATCAACCCTCCAAAAAAAAAAAACCACGACCGATTTCCCCGCCCGATACCTATCGATCAAATGCAACAACCCAACTAACCAACAACCAGCCTGGCTCTCCACCGAAATCACCTACGGCCTCTACCTCTCCGACCACACCATCCTCGACGGCGTCGACACGGAGCTCGTCGTGCTCAGCGGCATCATGATGCAGAACCTGCCGCGCGAGACGGGGTGGCATCTCAGGGGCACGAGGCGGATCGGGGTGTCTTTTGAAGATGTGGAGATCGTGCAGCAGTGTGTGAGTTGTTTTCCCTAATCTTCCTTTTACCTTTTTTTTTTGTTTTTGGACTGGTTTTTCCGAATCCCTGGTTGTTGTTGTTGTTGTTATTGTTGTTGTTGTAATGAATGGTATCATCGATGATTTTGAGAGGAACTACCTAGGTAAGCTGTCCTCCTTACTGACATTATTTTGGAAACGAAACAGATCGAGAAAGTCGCTGCGTTCTGCGGGTTGCGGCTCACGCGCGTTCCGCGGGTCAAGGATATCGAGCATGAGGTTGTTGGGTGAGTGAGAAAAGGGTTTTTCCGACATGTCTCCATGTTGTAGGATCTCGATGCCTGTGCCGATCCCCGAAGATCCTACAGAACGGATTTGCTTGTTTTAAGTTGGTTCGCGTGGGGATTTTGGGGGAGAATGTGAGGATTACGACGACGATGATGATGTTGTCATGATGATGCTTGTGAGACGGATGGACGGATGGACGGGAGTTGTGAGGACAACGTTTCGTGTTGAATGATCGTTCGAGTGCCTAGCGTTAGAAATGGCTCTTTCGAAAACAAGAAGCAATGGAAAAGATCGGAACGCCTTGTTGATGATGATTTTTTGAACAAGCCATGATTTTTCAGATAAGCTGCGCTCTCGGGCTTGAAGATGTCGTCTCTCACTAGACTGCTACATTTCGCCCTAGGCTGATATTCCGATTCGATCCTAACGATCCTTTCTATGTACTTATGGCTGTGTTTACATATAGTCGTGACGATAAGAGCGAGATGATGCGAAACAATTGTATCACAATAGAAAAGCCGAAACCCAGAACTCCATCGCTGAATGCTGCCGAAAAAACGATTCAAATCCCCAAACCCAAAGTTAAGTAAAAGAAAGGTGGAAGAAAAATTCAAGAAAGGGAAGACCATCTCCAAGGAATCCCCGCCTCAATGTCTTTCAACGACAGAGACCTGGGAGAGTTCGAGAGCATCCAAGACCTCCTATCCATCAACATCCGACCTCAGTTCTTCCTCTTCCCAAACCACCCCTTCTTCTTCTCACTCTTCTCACTGACCGGCGCACCTTCAGGGCCCCAAGCCTTCTTCGAGCCTGTCTTCTTCCCCCTCTTGACATCCCTCCGGCTCGCGCAGCAACAGCACTGGCCCAGAGTGATCAACCAGGCCAAGATCGAACTCGCAGCGGCGATCCACATGAAAGCGAACATTTGCGTTCCAATGTGGCCCTCGATGTTGAGCTGGTCGACGGAGGTGATGGCGTTTTGCATGATGATGAACAGGACTGTAGCGATGACGGTCGCGACGGTGGTGAAGAGGGCGGCCAGGAAGGTGAGGATGGTGACGAGGAGGCCTAGCCAGCGGGTGTAGACTGTGATGAGCACCACTGGGATCATGACGAAGGAGAGGCAGGCGCCGGCGAGGAAGAGGCCGAACATCCAGTTGGAGACTGTTTTGATGAGGTTCAGGATGTCGGTTACGTCGGCGGGGAGGGCGACTGGGATGTAGTGTTAGTGGTGGTTGATGGCTTGCTTGAGGTGAGTGACTGTTTTGGACTTACTACTGGCGCCGGCGAGAAGTTGGCTTTGGATGATTTCCACAGGGTTGAACCACCATAGGGTGGTAGGCTTGGAGCAGTACTGAAGACCATCTCCGACATTTCCTGCGCAGTAGTTCCATAGTCCAACGCGGTAGTAATCATTGAGACCCAGAGTTTGGGCAATGGAGTTGATGAGGAGAGAATTGGGCACCGAGACCGGGACGATGTGAGAGAGGTCGATGCTGATGAAGTAGGTGTCACGCGAGACCGCGCGGTCGCCAATGTTTCCGACTTCGACAAGAATGAGGAAGATGACGGAGAGGAGGAGTAGGAAGGCGGCTAGCAGAGCCCAAATCCATCGTGTGCGTGTTGCACGTTTGATCTGAGCTGGAGTGGCGTGGGAGGCATCGTTGGTGAGAGTACGGTCAGAACCGGGATGGTCGTTGGCTCTGTCAATGTCGCTGGACGGTTCTGACTTTTTGCGGCCGAACATGATGTGTGATGTGCTGTACTGGAAGGAAAGATATCCTTCAACGGTTGGAGACGGCGAACTGCAAATTCAGTGCAGCCGGATTGGAGCCCCTATGGACGGTAAATGGCTGAAGATGTTGGAGTAGGTAGCGAGTGGATTCTTAGTCGAGCAGATGGCCAGTGTTCCAGACAACGGGAATCAGGGAGGGGATCAGGATTGAGATTGGGATGGGGGAGGTGGATAGGTCTAAGCCTAGTAGCTCCAGAAACCGGCCGCAGTCGTTCAGGGATGCTGAGGTCAAGGATGTGCTGTAGGGTATGAAAGAGATAAGAATATAGTACAGTACACGGCTGGAGTGCAGTCACAGTAGTCAACAGTGCTCTGACAGAACACGCGGCGTCATGACATTATTGGCAGCTGAAGTGACTTCTCGTTGGGCCAGATGAGACGGGTGCGGCAGACGGGATGAAAAAGATGCAAGTTGTTTGCGGACGTCATCTCGCACGCAGCCTCCATCGACCAGTCCAGCGGGCTCTGGCGGGATCTGCGCACGAGGCGTCGCGTCGAGAACCTTGTTCTGCGTGTCGGATACGCCTAGCCCCACCCGCCAGTGCCACGTCGAGATCTGCACGTCAATCATCAATCAAACAATATCTCAAATTGATTGGAATTGATTGAACCCTGCTACTGTTCTGTCAGAACTCTCTGCCCGAACCTTTTCTTTGCAGGGCTGATGAGCCGCTCATTGATTATATGCATTCTCTCTTCTAGCTGCTACAGTAAAGTCTCTTCTACTTGCATGATGTATCCTCCTCGGAGTGTGTACTCTCTAGTCCATGACCACGCCGAGATTGTCGCCAGCCGCCTCTGTGCAACGACCAAAAGTTTAAAGAAGCCGCCCTCTTCCGCACGCAGTTTGGGCAGAGTCTCGGCCATGGTGCTTGCGCGGAGCTCGGTCACGGTGATGGCATGACCGCTGAAAAGAGCCCCGATTTTCACCACAGTCAACAAGTCCCACTGCACCACCCACGTCATGTAGCTCACGGGCCTCTGGGAGTGAATTTACGACTAGGGTTTGCATGCCGCCGCGACTCTCCGTGGGGATCAAGGCCGTAGTAGACCCATCATCGCCGGCCCGTCTGAGATGGCCTGTTGATTCTGTAGATCTGACCCCATCTCATCCACCACATCTCATCCTCCCGTTCTACCAACTAACTTGACACTCATCCACCACCGCCCTCTTCAACACCTGAGCGCCGTCCGCTCCCCCCCTGTTCGCCACATTCTCCTGGACGACAGCTCGAGCATTGGAGAAAAGATCATGTTGTCACGACAAGTATGGGTGTTGTGCCTTGCAGCCCTGGGTGCAAGAGCACAGGAAGAGACGGGAACTGGAACTGGAGTCTCGACCACAGCCACACAGACCGACTCCTCGTCGTCATCTTCTTCCAGATCCAGCAGTTCCAGGAGCGCGGAATACACAGCCTTTGAGTTCACAAATTCGGACCTGTCCACAATCAGCACCACCATCCCCGTGACCGACTTCAAGGGCTCGAAATTCACATATGTCACCGACTCCGGCCAACGGACAGTCACCAGTACCGGCCCACGCATCTTCGTCTCGGGCGACCGAACCCTCACTCTCAACTCGGAGAATGGCACCGCCTCGGCGACCTCCAACTCGCAGATCACACGGACGACAAACACAAACGAGTTGACACAGATCAGTGGAAACTCGAACCGCACCATGACCGCGACAGGAACCAGCAGCGCTCCCGCCGTGACCAACACAGCCGCCTGCAACAACTACCCCGAGTTCTGCAACAGGAAATACAGCAACATTACCGAAGTCGCCGCCCACAACGCCGCCTTTGCCGTGAAGAACAATGCTGGAAGTAACCAGGAGTACAGCATTACTGATCAATTGAACGACGGTATCCGCATGCGTGAGTGTATTTGCTCTCAAGACATGCAACATTGCAAGCACTAACCATACTCTCCTCACAGTCCAAGGCCAAGTCCACTACATCAACGAAACCCTCTACAACTGCCACACCTCGTGCGACCTGCTCAACGCCGGCACCTTCCAATCCGAGCTCGAAACAATCGTCGCCTGGCTGCGCGACAACCCCTTTGAAGTAATCACCATGCTAATCGGCAACTCGGACCTCGCCTTTGTCGAAGAATTCCGCATCCCGATCGAAAACTCCGGCATAGTCGACTACCTCTACACCCCCATGTACATCCCTCAACACAAAGACCAATGGCCGACTCTCGGCGAAATGATCCTATCCAACAACCGCGTCGTCATGTTCATGGACTACTACGCCAACCAGGACAGCGTGCCGTACATCATGGAAGAGTTCACGCACATGTGGGAGACCCCCTTTTCGCCGCAGAACCCGGACTTCCCGTGCACGATCGAGCGACCCCCCGAGCTAGACCCCAAGGAAGCCCACGACAACTTCATGTACATGGCCAACCACAACCTCAACGTCGCCGTTGAGCTGGGCTCGCTGACAGGCGACCTGGGCGGCGAACCGCTGCTGCTGCCCAACACGGCGCAGATCAACAACACCAACGGCCAGTACGAGGAACATGGCCAGTTGGGCGCCATGGCGCTGAACTGTTCCAGTAAGTTCCGGAAAACTAACCCTCCCAAGTATGCCTGCAAAGAAACATCAACTAACAAAACACTTTTCTCACAACAGGAGACCACGGCGCCCCTCCCAATTTCCTCCTAGTAGACTACTACAACCGCGGCGCCCCCGGCCCAGGCTCCGTCTTCGAAGTCGCCGCAAAGTGGAACAACGTCACCTACAACCGCGCGTGCTGCGGCCCGGACGCCAACGCCGGCTCTGTCGCGCGGGCGAGCGCGCTGGCCATGGCGGCTGCTGTTGGGTTTGCGTGCTTGCTGCTGTGGTGATGATAGGAAACTTTTGAGAAATCATCCGCGCGAGAGACTTTTGGGTACGGTTTTTTTTTTTCTGTGATTTTCTGTTCCCACCATGTAAAAACGACATTAGCATTTTGCATTTTTTGCGAGGAGTTTTGCTGGGCGGGTTTTTGTTTTGGGGAGGGGGGGTTTTCTTGTTTAGCGTTTTATGGATCAAATGGTAGAGGAAAGGGTGGAAAGGGATAGCCCGGTTTTCAGCTTTCTGATCCCATGTTCTTGTTGATACGAGAAGGTATTTTACATACATGAAAATAATATTACGACGCGGAGAATCAGGGAAGAGTGTACATGTGTCGAATTTGTGACATGGGTGAAGTGTACGGCAACGGGAAATCGAAGTGACGGTTTTGCGTCGCATGGTTTAGATACTCGTCATATACCTGCTTGGTTACCGAATATACATTGTGAGAAGAAGAACGTGAAGAAGCAGCAAGGAGGGCGGATGCAAAAACAGGAAAATGAAGGTTCATAAGCCATCAATATCAAGAGAAAAGAAAAGACAAGAAAGGTTAACACTCGCACGCGTCCCGTTCCAAAGAAAAAATATAGCAGCCACATCCCCCTTATCAAACCTCCCCAGCAACAACCTCATACCACCCCCCATGCGCCTCCAAATCCACCGCCCTCACCCTCTCCAAACACTCCACGATCCCGACAACCTGGCCCCCAAACTCCGCCAGCCCGCAAGCCGCCAGAGCCTCCTGCGCGCCACTCGCGGCGCGGACCCTCTCCGCGCTGCCGAAAGCCGACAGGCGGTTGTGGACGTGGGATTTGAGGCGCTGGAAGAGGACTTTGAGCACGGGGTCGGAGAGGCGGTTCGCGGCGGCTTGGGCGAAGAAGCGCGAGGTGGTGGCGGTGAGGTGCGAGCGGGTGGCGGGGGGCATGTTGTGGGCGGAGGAGAGGATGGTGGTTGCTTTTTCGGCGGTGGTGGTTGTAGCGGTGGTTGAAGTGGTGGTGGAGGTCGAGTCTGATGGGGTTGGCGAGCTGGTTGCGGTGTAGGGTTCTGTTGCGAGGAGCTGCCAGAGGCGGGAGGCTTCGGTTTTCCATTGGCTTCGGACGTCGCGCTTGAGGAGGTTTTTGGCTGTGAGGAAGATGGCGCCGATGACTGCGATTCGTAGCGCTTCGGTGCGGAAGCGGCGGAAGCGAGTGGTGTCGAGGGCGAGAGTTTCGGGGATCTCGTCGTCGGAGAGGGGGTTGGGGGAGATTGCTAGGTCGACGAGGGCTTTGGCGTAGATCTTGGGGGCTGTGGGTCTGTCTTCTGGACGACGGACGCTTTCTGGATCGCGGCGGTCTGCTTCGGCGATGAGGAGGCTTTCGGCATTACGCCAGAACTCACGAGTGCGTTCAAGAGTGATCCTGCCGGACTCGAGGTCCATGGCGAAGAACCGCTTCTCGTAGCCGGCTGATTCGCGAATCAACGTAGGAGCGGCGTTCATGAGCATAAAGTTGGCGTAGTCGAGAGATAAGCTGTCGGTCATGCGCAGGAGACGGAAGAGTTTTTCGATCATGACTGAAAGCTCGTCTTGTTCAACACCGTCGATGATCGCGTTACCCAGCAGCTCATCCGCGAGTTTCTTGACCTCTTCGTCTCGGTAAGGGGCGCAAAGCTTTGGCAGAATGCCTGCCATGAAGTTGAAGAATCCATCGTAGCTGAAGACCCCGGCTTGACACTGCCGGCCAATCTGTTCCAAATCCAGCGTCTCGCTTATGAGATTGTACATGCTGTTTCCTGGCTTCAACATGCGTAGGAGTTTCTCGCGGAGGTTCTCTGCCGCAGAAACAGTCCAGATGGCGCCCTGACCCATCTCGAAAGCGTTTTTCATGTTCTCGCATATAGATCGGTACACCTGATCTCTGAACTCGGCGTTCACTTTGTCCTCTTCCAGCTTGAAGTCCTTGTCCACGGCAATCTCATGAGTCACGATCCGATTGCTCGGTATGCTGGTGAACAGTTTACTGAGTTGACCAGAGCGCTGCGACGGCTCTTCTTCGATAATCGGGCTGACTGCCACATGTTCGTCTGCTTGCTGGGCGTTCGCCTCGGATTCGGGACCAGCCTCGATACCACGAGGACGTACTTCAGCCACTGCGCGTTTCTTGGGCTGCTTTCTACGGCTTTCTCTGATAGCCTTCTTGATCAGCGTATCAGCCCGCTCTCGGCCAGCCAACTTCTGAATCCTGCTGAGCAGCTTGACCTGGTTGTCGCGAATACCCTGGCGGTAATCGTTTGCTACCTCTCCGCGAGAGTCGTCCTTGACCATCTGCCAGATGGCGTCGAGTTGAACGAAAGACGCGATCATGCCTTCGATCAAGACAGACGAATCCTGAACTCGCCATGCCGCAAATGCCGATGTGTAAGCAGTGTAAGTCTGAGACAAAGTCTCTTGTTGATTGGGATGCGGCAGGTAGTTGTTCCATGCAGCCAGGCGACTGAGCGTGTTCTCGAAGCCTGCAGTCAAGTCTCTAGCTTTGACCAGGAGATCCTGCTCCTGAGCACCATTCCTGTTATTAAGTACCGCGGTGGGGTGGCCTGCCAGCATGTACGCACTCAGGAAAGTGCGGGTGTTCAACACAGCGTTCTCGTCTTTTGGCTGCTGCAATCCCACATGCGTCAAGAGGTCGGTCGTTGCTGTGATGACTTCCTGGGTCGCCACAAAGAGCGTCAACTCATCAAAGTCGTCGTTCTTGATCCTCTCGGTGTTGAGGTTCAGCCTCAAAAAAGCGTTCAGCACAGCGCGCTTCTTGCTCAACCGCCAGGCCCTCTGGATGCGCCTCGCCGCTGTCTGCTCGCCAATGAGATCGGGCAGCATATCATCCAGCACAACCTCCTCTTCGATCGACACGTCCTCCTCAACAACGGCCAGCTTCTTCTCCGAGCTGTCTGCCCGCCTCGCCCTCCTCTCCTGCAAATTTCTTTGATATTCCGCCCGCCTTTTCTCGGCCTCGGCGTGGCGTTCCTCCATCTCCCTCACCCTGCGTGTCTCATCTGCCAGTTTCCGCTCCTTGACCTCCTCCGCAATGCGCTTTGCGCGCGCCACCTCTTCCGCGCATGCTGCCGCTACCTTGGCCAGGTACTTTTCCTTTGCAAGCTGCGCTGCGAGCGCTTTCTCCTCACTGGCACTGGTGCTGCCGCGAGGCGCAGACTTGGCGAGCGCAGCACGGAACCGGACCTGCTCAGCGTGAGCGGCGCGATCGGCAAGGCGCGCCTTGCGAGTCTCGATTATTGAGGCGCGGCGCAAATGTTGGGCGATAGTGTGGGACTGTAGACCTGCGGGTGTAGAGCTACGGCGCTGCGACAGACCAGATCCGTGGGAGTGGACCGAGGACAGCGAGTTGCGACGAGAAGAAGTGGCGGACGACTTGCGACGCTGGTTTGCCTGGTTGCGATAGAAGCGAGCGGCGAGGTGGGCTGGCGGCGCGTGGACTTGGTTTGCCTTGTCTGCCATGATGACCATGGACTCTTCCTCGAGGCGCTTCTCGTGGTCGGGTGTGTGGTGTTGGCGGTGGTCTTGTTGGGAGGTTCGTTGTGGCGCGGAGCCGTCGTCGGGTGCGCCCATGTCAGCAGGCTGGGTTCTGTCTGCAATGCTGGTGGCGGTGATTGTTGCCCCTCGGCGCTGGGTGAGAGGTTCCGGATGCGGATATGGAGTGAAGGGTGGGATGTGGGATGAAAGTGGGATGAATGGAATCGGGGATTGCTTTGGTACAAGCGGGTATGGTTATGCTATTTCGCGGAGCGGTATGGTATTATTAATGGGCGGCGAAGTTGTAGGATACATGTACATAGGTAGGTAGGTACTGTAGGTAGTAGGCAGTCGGTATGGACAATCAGGTGGTGAACACTTGCGAGACACGGCACATGGAAGGAGGAGGAGGAGGCTGGTTGGATGGATGACGAAGCATCAGCCTCTTGCTCTCTCTCACATGCACACCCTTGAAGCCGGACCGGATTTGGATTTGGCCAGTGGATTTCGAAGCAGCCGACCTGGTTGGTGTCGAACCTCGTCGAAGCACTCGTGACACTTGACGTGTGGGGAATAACCGTCGAACGTTTGGTCGTGCCACTACCTATCCAATTTTAACGGCGCCTGTTCTTGAAGACTGCAATTGTTGTCAATCTTACAATTGTCTATTCTTACATACGTGATCCTCGCCTCTCCGCATGCGCACGCAGCTCTTTGCCCTATCCGGTGACCCAGCCACATGCCAAGCTCGCTGACATATGCATGATATCGCAATAGTACATGATGTGCACGGGCAGCCTTTCTTTCAAGTACCAAAGTATCCTATGATCGTCAAGCTATACCGAACTACCGCTGCGACGCATGCGGTCCTATCAGTGGATGCCCATTTCACCTGAACACCATGCGTGTACAATCACAGTCATTGCTTTGGCGCAACAAACCAATCTCAGACAAGATAGCCCTTCTAACAGGTCAACATGATTGCTCTTCTTCCCTTTCCCAGTTTCTGATCTCATGTAGGAGGTCTTGGCTTCAGTCTCGGGTGATGTCCAGCAAAACAGATCTAGGCTGCATGCTTCTCCCAGTCTCAGAACACGACAATGTCGTTATAAGGGCAATGGTCGCTAACATCGCTGCCCGCAAGGCTGACGGGCGACAAATTTCGTGCCTATATGACTCTCAGTCCAATACTGGTATTGATCCAGAAGTAAGAACAATTCCCAGCAAGCTGTGATTGCTCTCATATTGCAACCCCTCGAGGCTAAGATGAGGCATCCCTCACCACTCCTATTGCCTTCAGTATCGGTAAAGGTGATGATACATGTATGCAAAGCTCGTGCTCTGCAGTCAAACTCTTCGAATTCCATGCATTTTAGGCATTCTTGACCCTCGTATCCAATGCAAGCCGCTGCGGGACTCTGAGATCAATGACACCGTCGACGTTCCTTTGGAAGTTGAGGAGTTCCGCATGCGCCTGAGTTGCAATCTTTGTGTTCTTCCGGTCCTCCATGCGCACAGAGACCTCGACTGTATAAGTGTTGCTAGGGTCGAAAAGTTGCAGCTCTGACAAAGCAAGCGGCGGGCCTTCGAGCACTTTGTCCGCGGGCAGCTGCTGCTGCGTCAATAGCACGCGAAATATGCGCACAATGACATTCCCAGTCACAAAGCGATGGCCGAGGGAATACTGCTGGCCGAGGAACTGGTACATTTGAGGATCTTCAAAGGTCTTGACATCCTGCACTTCGCTCTCAGTGACCTCCCTCGCCGTGTGGTCTTTGATGCTTGGGTCCGGTATTTGGTCGACGCGCACTCGCCACGAGCCTACACTCTCCGAAGGATCAGCTGTGACTTGCACCGGGCGCGTGAGCTTGTGCACCCATCTCTCGGGTCGCGGGGCTCCTGGGGCCGGTTTCTTCTTGGAAGAGACGGTGGTCTCCGGAAGACGGAGTTGGGCGAAGAGAGCGGTCTGATCTTGGTAGGCAAAGGGCTGGGAACCTGTCACGCCAGCCAGCACGTTGAGGACTTGATTGTGTCGAGTGGGCGCTATTTGGCTGTAAAGGAGTATTTCGTGCATCTTTGCTTTTGTATTGTGGAAGTCGTAGTGCTGGCACTACAAATGAATTGTCGAGTGCTAGCGCGCTGATATGTGGTCGCGTTTGGCTCGTTGTAAATCGTGAAAGGTCGATCCAGTCCTGTCTCGGCACTGATGGCGATCCGGTTGTAGATGATCCTGCACTAGCCACCGGATCACAGAAGGTCAGACCACCAAACGACTTTCGTTGCTTGTCAGTTCACGTGGCGCACGTGAATGTAGGCGAAAGCATGTGATAATTGCGTGGTGTAAACACGGGGAACGAAGCCGGGGAAGGTGATCTGCACGAAGTGAATTCGGGAGTGCTTTGAGAAGGTGCAGGCGAGCAGCGTCCTCCTCCACCCAAGCCGACGTCGCCGAAAGCTGCCGATTCGCCCAGGCGAGCACCGCGCCGGCTGCTATCATTGTGCATCTTGACTTGAATCTTGACACTTCGCGCCGGACACGTCAATACTAGACCTCCGAACTTCCTCTCCAGTCTCGCACAATTTCTGACAACTCCCACAAATTCCTCGCTCGCTTCTACACCTCGGCCTCGCCTCCAAGAAAAGTTCCACTTACACATCTCGATCCACGCGCACCCGACCCGAACTTCGCCGGACGAACTACTTGCTTGCTTGCTCATAAGCTTCCTTCTCACCACACAAATCAATCACCAACCGCAGGAAACCACACAATTACAACGCCTCAGCAAAGATGCGCGCCACCAGAGTACTCCTCAAGCACACGCCCATGATCAAGTTCCTGGGCCGCCGCACCGTCCCCAAGCGTACGCTCCCTCCCAGCGCCCGACCGCAAGCTCTCCCCCAAAGAGGTAGAATGCCATGAAGCTAACCCCTCGACGCACAGAAATCGACCACACTCCCCAAGTGCACCCCGCCTCGCCCTCCGAATCTCTCCCCGAATCCTTCGCCTCTTACCGCCAGAAAGCCAGCCAGCACGGCCCCATGATGCGCAACAACAGCAGCAGCGGAGCAGCAGCACAAGCACCAACCCAAACTTACGGCGCTATTGGAGGCAGCACCGCGCGCATGCTGGGTAGCGTGCAACCGAAGGAGGGCGAGGTATGGGATCGCAACGAGCTCCCGAAGAGGTTCAGGCGGACGGCTTTCACCGAGGCCGAGATGGAGGCTATTGAGAGCGGCGGCGCGAGCTTGTTCTAGATGGGAGAAGAGTGTTCTGTCGCACGGGTGAATCATCAGGCAATGTTCGGGAAGGCTGTCTGGGTATTCCGTTCATGTGAGGTCCGTTTTCTTGCTGCGCAGGCCAAGCGAAGATAAGGGGAAAGCATGTTTGGACTTTTATTTTTTTTGGATTGTATATTGACGAGCCATGGTGATAGAGGCGAGTTATACCCTACTTATTGCAAGTGTTACGTCTTTACGCTGCGTTCTGCAGTTTTTCCCAACTGCGATGTATTCTTTCGCTGGTTGAGCGAGGGCACCAAGTACAACCAGGACTCCGGATTGTGAGAAAATCCAATTCGCCTTTCGAAATACGGTGTAGACGACTGGAGATGCTTGCGCGAGTATGCCATCTGACAGCGTCCCGTGTTCCGTCCTTCTTCGCCATGGCCAGCTCCGAAATGTATGTTTGTTGGTTTGACCGCCAATATACAGCACCCAAATCACACAGTGGTCGACTCATTTCAATGGCGTAAAGAAGCAGGCGGTGCCCCACATGGACCGAAGTATTGCTGAATTCTGTAACCAACTCAATCGGATAGCGTCAATTTGACTTGACATGTCGTATACCACTCATCTTAATCATCCCTCACGAGGGGCGTGAAGTCAACTCACTCCCTCATTTCTCAAGACTGTCTCCAACAATCTTTTCCAGACAAGTCCCAAAGCTATCGCCATGCATGCGTTATAATCACATGAACGAGCATAGAGCGTCTGGCGTTTTCGTGTGACGAATTACCGTGCTTCGATTGGAAGCTCGCCATTGACCGCAATGCATGTAAGCACAACACATGATTGGTGTTTCGTTGCATTCCCACGTTTGTCTAAAACTGAGGCGATGACGATGGAGCACAGAGGAGTCCCGTCACTTCGCTGTGTAAACAGTAAAGTCTGCACTTGCCCGTCACTTCATATTTTACGTTATACGATATTTCAGAATATTTGAAACTGAAGTGACAGATCTCTAGCCTCGTCTTTCGGCTTGAAGACGCATCAAACGATACTTCAATCGATGTAATATTGGTGGAGTTACATATATGTGACTTGCAAGGCCGCTTTGGGTGCACCATCGGTTTTGGTGACGACCTACTAGCGCCGGATGTGCCGTGTCCAATCAGATACTCAGAGATCGAGCTTCACTTCCACAGCTATCGTTCCTTAGCGCCAAATTCCTCTTAGCCAATCACAGTATCAGAGATAGTACATATGAGAGGAGGGAACATTTCACGACGGGAAAACGACTGGTGCAAGTGAAAGGGGAAAGTGGACGATTCATTGAAGGCCTACAGGTCGAAGATGGAAGTTGACGTGACGGGACTTGGAAATCTACGCGCCTGTGGCATTGGACATCCCTTAGCGTCCGTTATCTTTACACCAATAACCATACAGGAATTAACCAGCCATTGACGTCGCTCCATCCAAGCGCCTGGAGCTTCATCCTTGTGCTTTCTCCACGCCTGCTCGTTCGCGACGATCGCAAGCTCGCTCGCGAGAGATGAGAGCTTGTGGCGGCGCCTCTCAAGCGACTGCCGACCGCACTTGCTACTACTACTGACTTCGGTTGCCCTGGACACCACCCTCTCTCTCTCTCTCTCCTGTATATCATCGACTTTGTGTTGTATGCTCTACTCTACCACTGCGAGAGGGCCTTGTTGATCTGTCCCTGTGTATTGCCAGCCCGTTGCGTGATCATTCGGCCTTCCTTATCTTTACACATCCGCGCGACTGAGCGATTTCTCGAGCATCTAACTACAGCACCTCATACTCTCTATACCATGGTCGAGCTACGCAAACGTCCAGCTCCTCCTCCTGCAGCCCCGCCTGCGAAGAAAAAGGCTGTGCCCAAAAGCCGGGCGAAGAAAGATGAGCCCAAAGCTGAGGAACCCTTAGCCGAGGAGCCAGCTGCGACGACTGAGCCCGCCGCTGCTGAAGAGCCCGCCAAAGAAGATGCAGCAGCCGACAAGAAGGCAGCGACCAAGTCATCAGGCCCACCCAAGCAAGGCGACAAAATCGACCTTGAGAGCTTCGGTGGCGAGATCGAGAACAACGACGGCGAAAAAGTAACCCTGGCACAGCTCGTGCAGAGCAGCAAGAAGGGCGTGGTGTTGTTCACGTATCCCAAAGCGAGCACTCCGTAAGTCCCCTCTCTGCCACTAGAGAGAACATATCACATTCATCGCACGGGATTCTGACTGACGTATCACTCTCAAAGTGGCTGCACAACCCAAGCCTGCCTGTTCCGAGACTCCTACGACCCACTGACAGCCACCGGCCTCTCGATCTACGGCTTGAGCACTGACAGCCCGAAAGCGAACACGACTTTCAAGACCAAGCAAAAACTCCCTTACCCGCTCCTCTGCGACCCTAGCGCAAGCCTCATCAAAGCCATCGGGTTCAAGAAAGCGCCCAAGGGCACCCAGAGAGGCGTCTTCGTCGTTGACAAGGATGGCAAGGTTCTCGCCGTCGAGGCCGGAGGGCCGGCTGCGACGGTGGAGGTTGTGAAGAAGCTTGTCGAGTCGCAGGGTGGTGATGCTGGGGCTGAGGGGCTGGGGAAGGCCGAGGAGACTGCTGCTGAGGGCGAGAAGAAGGAGGAGGCTCAGAGCGAGAAGATGGCGGAGACGGCGGCTGAGGTGGCGGATGTCGCGGAGAAGTTGGACGGGACGCCGGCGGCGGCGGCGTGAGGACGTGTGAGATGTAGGCGTCTTGGCTGTGTTGAGCGCGAAAGTACTAATGCAATGTTTCTGTAAACATGGGATTGTGTATCGCTCAGTATCTTGTGTCTTTTGAGGGTTTCACTAACCAAGGCAAAGGATGACATTCATCAGCCAAGGTAATTCAGGTCATATGCCTACGAGTGAACGACGTTCTTAAACCGACATGCCAACGAAACCCAACTCGTAGCCCCCCTAGTAGATGTCTTTTCCCGCCCTCTACACCTTCCGCAACCAACAAGAATCAGACAAACCAGGCAGGTGAATGTAGATAACCAAGTACCATCAATCAATCCATCTCAATCCCCCCCAAAAACCCACCCTCCTCAACCTCCCTCCGCGCCTCCTCCTCCACCTCCGCCCTAACCCTCTCAGCCTCCGCGTCCACAAAAGTCAACTGGCCCGGCGCCCCGTAAGAAATACAAAGCTCCTCCCCGGCCGCCACGTCCCTCAGAGTCTTGTAGACGATGATCTGGCGCTTGACGTCGCGCGTCCAGCCGACGTTTTGGGCGAGGGTCGAGTGGTTGAACATGGAGCCTAGGCCGAGGATGAGGGCTTGGGGTTTGGCGAGGAGGGGTTTGGGGTCTGAGGGCTCTGATGGTGGGGTGAGAGGAATCTGGGCTGTTGGGTTTGGTTGTGATGGTGCCGGTTCCGGTGCTGGGGCTGGCCAGTTGTAGGTGTAGTGGTAGAGTTCCGTTTTGGAGATGTGCGCTTCGTTATCGGCGATGGAGAGGGGGAGGACGGGGGAGGTGTCGAGGACTGTGGAGGCTGGGAGGGGGACGGAGGAGAAGACTCCGCGGCCTAAGGTTTTTTTTAGTTGTGAGTTCTGTTATGTGTTTTGGGGGGAGGAGTTCTGTTGGTTGGATGTGTCGGATATGCCTCGCTCTTTTCTTTCTTCGGTTGGAGTTGGGGTGTTGGTGGCAATTGACGACTTGAAAATGGGGACTAATCTACCTTTTGCAGGTGTGTATTTGATATAGAGGTGCGGACAACGCTGGAGTGGAATTATGTCTTCTCCCAGAGCTCCTATTCTTTCGTTGCTCGATTCGTCTTGTCGGGAATCGCTAGGCAGTTGCTCGTCGACGGTCATTTTAGTCGATCGAATTCAACGTGTTCAGTTTGGTATCAGTCGTTCGAAAAGAAAGGTCCGCAATCTAATGTGAGCGGGCAGCCAATGGAAACGATTTCTGGCTATTATTTACCGCGTATAGTGAGGATGGTCTCGATGGTCAGTATGCGGCTTAATGATAAGGTGTGGTGTTGTGATTTGTACAGGCGTGCCTGGCAATGGCGAAGTCATCCAAATGCAGACTCGAGAAAAGCTTTTCACCGTCTGGACTGTCAATCAACAACATTGGCAATTTTCTTCCTAGATAAACAGGAGTTCAAGAGATGAACTTGTGGTGAGACATAGATTCTACAATCATAGGGTAAGGATCATATTCAACTCAGCACATCGGAGGTGTTGTGAATGGATGTCGTCAAGTTGGTCGTGGTCAGGCAGGGTTAGGGTTGGGGTTCGATGTCGAGGTTGCTCTCCATTCCCTTGTCCTTCTTTGCGATCAGCGTGTAAGATATTGGCCTTTGCTTCTAATTGTCCGATTGTCAAGTCGCAACACCGAAGCAGACGAGCGCGTGTAATGAAAGACCGAAGCTAAGCGAGAGCGGGAGACACTCAAGGTGTCAAGTGAGAAAGTCCGCCACGAGAAGATCACCTTCAAGATGTTGAAGTCACTTTTGTTCTCCGAGATACCTCGTTCTATCGTAATCGTATGATCCCAGCGTAGTCAATCCAGTGGCTCGCAATACATACATCGCGCCGGAACAATCCAGAAATAAAGATCGGCCTAATAATTCGTACAGTCATCAATGATAGTCAAACCGCCTCCAGTTTTTACAATCGCGCATTGCCTCTCTCGACTCTCGCGCCTCGGACACGTTCAAGAATTCTTTCATGATGCAAGCGTCTCTGATGCCTTGGTCGTGCTGTCGACGGGTTCAACCGCAGGTTGATGCCCATGCTGGCCCACACTTCGTCGTCATCAGGTACTTCACCGCGCGTTGCTAGTCTTCGTGCGACACGCCTCAGATTCTCGAGGTCTTGCTCGTCGTTGTTTATGTCGGTAAGCAGCATGAATGAGTCGTCATGGACTACACGAGAAGGTGGAGAGACAGGATTCGCCGAGGGAGGCTCTTGAGACGTCGCAGGCGGTGAGTTTGGTCGGTAAGGTGGCGAGCGATTTGACTGGCGACGAGCCGAGTCGCGAAAGTGGACCGCACGGTGAACGGCATCGTCGCTGTGGAGGCTGGTAACCCGCTCGCGGCCTTCCTCTGTGTTGAGGGCATCGTCAATGAGGCGGAAGCCAATATCGACATTTCTTCCAGAACGATCGGATGGACGCAAGATGTTCCGGATACGGATGCGGCCTTCTGGCGTGTTCATGTCATGATAATACATCTCCCGGGCGAAAGCTTCTGCCTGTGCCATGTACTCTTCGTCAGTACAATCGACGTCGGCGGAGGAAACTGAGTCGCTACCACTATCTTCACCCTCATTACCGTCTTCCTCATCCTCGTGTGCGGAGCGGTGCGTTGTGCTGCCAACAGCCCCTCCGCGCTCCGGCTCTGTGATCGTCGTGCCGTTGCTAGAAGTAAAAGAGCTGGTAGCGGGAACCGTGGCGAAGCTACTGTCGGCGCTTGGCAAGGTAGTGTCTGGCTCAATCGTGCTTTCCATGATCTCCCATGCATCTGCCGGCGTCGGGCTTCTGTTACGATCGCCAAGGCCATTCACAGGAGAGCCTGCTCGCCAGGAGCGGCTCAACGGGTGCATTGGTCGACCGATTGTCGTTCTGCTTTCAGGCAGAAACAAGCTGTCGCCGTCCGGTTCGGATGTCTCCAATGGCGGAGTAGGAAGGACGCTTCTGGAGGTACTCTCTGCACCATGCGCGGGTGGATCAGTCCCTGATGCGCTCGAAGTCGCGAGATCATCCGGACTGGCTTCTGGGTGATAGCGCCTGCGCATAATCACCGAGTTCGGACGACGCGAATGCGCCGCCGCTGCAGCCGTTTCCAGCAGGGTACGGCGCTCGGTCTCGGTCCACTGTTCGCCGTGTTGATCGCCCGAGCTCTGGATAAAGTCTTGCGCATCGCGACGGAGGCGAGCGGCCTGCGCGTGCAAGTCATCCAAGCTCAATCTGAGCTCCCTTTCTCTTTGATCCAGGCTGTAGTAATTGCGCGAATGAGGGACAGGAGGTGGTGGCGGAGGCAAGGCATTGCTGCGGTCAGCATGTTCGAGCAAGGTCGCTATGGGCGGCACACCGTTGCGGCGCGAGTAGCGGGCGCTGATGGCGGGGACTGGCGGGGGAGAGCGCTCAAAACGAGGTGGAACGATGGTGGCCTCGCGGGCGAGTCTGCGGCTGCGATTGCCTTGGTCGTGAACAGGGAGAGCTCGGCGGCGGATGGAGGAACGGGCGGCAGAGGTAGGGTCGATTTTCTTTGCTGATTTCTTCCTCTGCTTCTGCTCTTCAGGATCGCGCCAGATGCTGGGGAGGAGGAGGATGGTTAGCTGTGTTGTGGGTGATGGCAGCTCGAATGCTGACTCAGGCATCGCGGGTCGTTCGCGTAAGCTGGAAGAGGAGGCATGTTCACGCGCGTAGGTGGAGAGCATACGGGAGACCCATGGCCGGGTTGGCTGTTGGGAGAGAGTGATAGCGACAGCAGTCGGTGGCGGAGGAGGCTGCACTATTATCGAGGGCTTGATTGGAGCGGAATGCAAGAATTGGCGGGAGTTGTCGCGTCGAGGGGTTTGCTGGGCTGGGGCGTGTTCGTGAGAGAGGCAAAAGGTAAGCGCAAGGCAAATGATGGCGCAAGAACCCTTTTCCCCAGACGGGCGCCTATCCAACTGCCGCGGCCCGCTGCACGTGCTCGACGTGGGAGGCTAAGGTAAGGGAAACATGTGGGAAGCGACAACCGACAACCACTCACTGACTTGCTCACTCGCAGATGAATAAATCTAATTCCAAAACAACAATGTCGAGATGATTTGGCCATATTCTCACAACAGACCAAGGACTTCGGAAATATGATCGAATTAGGCCTCCAACGGATCAGTCGACTGCTGTCGAAGACTCACCTTCCATGGCGTGCCATCCACGTCGCAGGCACTAATGGAAAAGGTTCAATATGCGTCTACATCTCGGGCATGCTTGAAGCATATAACGAGTCTCCCTTACGTCTCCACCAAAAGCAACCAAGGATACGCCATGGACGCTTCACAAGTCCACATCTCATCGACCGCTGGGACTGCATCTCCATCAACCAAAAGCCTGTCTCGTCCTCCCTCTTCCACGAAATCGAGAAGAAAGTTCTCCTGCGCAATGCTAGAGAAGACATCAACGCGAGCGAGTTCGAGCTCCTTACAGCCACGGCTTTCGAGATCTTCACCCACGAGAAAGTCGACATTGGCGTAATCGAAGTGGGCATGGGCGGCAGGCTCGACGCTACAAACGTCCTCGGCCAGCCCGTCCAAAGCGAGTCATCTTCGTCGGGAGAAGAACATGAACCGGTCATCAGAGCCCTGCCTCTCGTAACAGCGATCGCTAAGATCGGCCTAGACCACCAGACCTTCCTCGGTTCAACCTTGCAAGCCATCGCTGCCGAAAAAGCCGGCATCCTCAAAGCAGGCGTGCCTTTAGTTTACGACTCTTCCAACCCGCCAGAAGTCATCAGCACATTCCAGACTCTCGCCTCCCAAATCGGAGCCCCGATCTCAAACCTCATGTCACTCCTCACAACCACCCAAATCCCAGACTCCACACAGCAATCAATCGCAGAAACACTCCCACTCCCAGACCTCAAATCACTAGGCCTAGCACCCGAAGGAATTACACCCACTCACACGCGACAAAATACCTCCGTCGCCTTGCAAGCGACTCTGACCGCTCTCAACAACTTCCTCCCCTCCGCACCCTCAAACGAGCATAACGACTTCATACCCACCCTCCTGGCTGTCCCCTCCCAAACAACTTTCCCCGGCCGCCTCCAATCCCTCTCCATACACTCCATAACACACCGCAAAGCACCCGTCCTCCTAGACGGCGCCCACAACGCGCAATCCGCGGCCGTGCTAGCCGAAGCCGTAGCGAAACTCCGCAACGAAGCATCAGCTGCAATCGCAAGCACTAAAGTCACATGGCTACTAGCAGCTTCAGACTCGAAAAACATCGAAGAACTGCTGGCGCCACTGCTCAAACCCGGTGATGCGTTCTGCGCGGTAGAATTCGGGCCTGTGGATGGGATGCCGTGGGTGAAAGCTATGGGTTCGGAGAAAGTGGGGAGGGCTGCGAGGGCTGTTTTGGGCGAGGGAAGTGGCGGTGATGTAGATGTGGCGGAATGGGCGTTCGGGAGGGATGTTGTTGGCGGTTTAAAGAGGGCGAGTGAGATCGCAGATGAAGGGCCGTTGGTTGTTGCGGGGAGTCTGTATCTTGTGGGGAGTGTTTTGAGGGCACTGAGGGAGAGTGGGAGTGATAAGATTTGAGAGGGAATCTCGTCTTCAGGTCTTTGGATAAGACCGGTGGTGTCTCTTTCGATTCTAATGTACAATATTATAGACATGCATGCGGCTCAACGCTTGCAATAGAACGAACGCGAGAGGGTCGGGTAGATTTCAGTTGCCGCCCATCTCGACTCTGGGCAAGACGCGTTGCAGATAATTTACTGCCTCTCTCCAGTGTTGCCTATCCTCGGCAGTTTGGGGCTGGGGAAGCACGGTTTCCCACTCTGCGACTTCGTGCAGGCGTTTGCCCAAGAGGTTCTCGCCGATCGAGGGCGACGAGGGTGTCAGTTGAATGTTGCACGCGCTGACGACGCCGAAGCGGGCAGTAAATTCGATTAGAGGGAAGTTTTTCGTGGTGGTGGTTGTGTCGTTGGTGTTGGACCGAGAGCTGAAAGTGAACTGGGGAGTTTGGAGATAAGTCCACTCGAGAGACTAGATAGGTAGTCAAGTCAGCAACAATTCCTGCAGTTGTTCCAATGCTCCACCCAAGGAGATAGTAGAACTAGTAACACAACGGAAAAAAAAATATACCTTCAACTCATCGATCCCCTTCCTCACTCCCTCAACATCTGCCCAGTCCTCCGCAACTTCCACAACGCCACCCTCTGGCTCGCCATACATTTCCGCAAAGTGCTTCCGCACACTCGTCTCGAATGCCTCGTTCGCGAGCAGGATGTTGCCCACGGGCGAACTGACGCTCTCCACGCCCTTGGCCGTGATGAAGCCCTTGGCCGGCGAGTGCAAGTAGTGCGGGATGACGTTCAGATTCGGACTGCTGAGCAGGCAAGTACCGTGGTGCAGTGCTCGCGCCCGCGTCAGCTTGTAGGCCGAACCGGAGACTTTGAGTGGACGCGGTGACGATGCGGACTGGTAAGGGGTAGCGTGTGAGTCTGCTGGGTCGGTACTGCCAGTTGTTTGCTTCTGGCCTTGATCCAGCACGACGTCGTGGCGTTCATTGACGCGGGCACGATCGATGCCGTTGCTACGCAGGGCACGGACGACCATTTCGGCGTGCTTGTCGCGGGTGAAGATCGATGAGGGGCAGATGACGGTCCAGTTCACGTTGCCTCCGTCGTGGAAGACTGTGCCGCCGCCGCTTCGCCGGCGGACGAGGTCGACGGGGGCGTCGAGGCCTGTCTCTGGGAGGGCGCCGGCATCTTTGCCTTGACGTGTGGCGGCGGCGTTGAGGAGGGCTAGGTTCACTTCGAGCCAGGGGTTTTGGTTGCGGCCGATGATGATGCTGGGCCGATTTGTGTAGAGGAAAAGGATGGCGGCGTCTGCAGGTGAGGTCTGGAGGAGATGGTGTTCGATTGAGAGGTTGAGGTAGGGATCGTTGGAAGTGGATGTGTAGGATTTGACCGGGAAGGGAGGCTTCTCAGGCGAGGTTGAAGTGGATGGAGTAGAGATCCATCTTTGAGACTGGTGTCGTACTGAGGGTAACCTGGTGGCGAGCACGGCTCTGCATGCTGGAATCCGGGATATCATTGAGCCATGTGAAGTGAAGGGATGGAAGTGAAGTGAACGGATGAAGAGGTCACGGGATTATCATTGAGTTCCAGTTCGGCGGTTGCGAGATGGACGATGGATCCGGCGCGCCGTTGGAGATCTTGTCGATTCTCCGCCTTACGAAGTTCTAGAACACGATGAAACGCACCGAAGGACGAGAGACATCTACATGCCGTGACATTCATTACAGTGGTAATATTCTCCATGTTTTGAGGCAGATAACAAAATACATTCACTTACATTGTCACTTTTATCAAGGTCGTCGGAATGCATATCACATGCGATACACGTGACCTTAGACCCCTGTCGTTCCTGCTTCGGTACCTGCATCAGCGCCATGTCTAACGGGGAGCGCCATCATCACCGACTCGACGTCGCTGGTTTCACTAGTCTGCGAGCCTCCTGACCGCCGCCGTGTGAAAGTGAGAGCCTACGACATGTATTTCTTCGCCTGACCTCACTCTACCTTGACACACAACCCTACCAAACACTCGACAACACACACTACCCGGGCCTGCGTCCGCCCGCACAATGCGACATGGCCTCCGATACCGCGAGCCTCACGACTCCCTCTGAGAACAAACCTCTCATGACCACCGCCGAAGTCGTTGCATACGTTCGCAAGGAGCTGGACGTCGACGATGAACACCTGGCTCGTGTCATTACCGCCAGCAGCGTGGACCTCCCTCGCGATGCCCACTCTGGCGTCACCCTTGATCTCAGCCACAAAAATATCAAAGAGCTGCCAGTTGAGGTGGTCGCCCTGATAAAGGATAAGGTGGAGCGTTTGGCTCTATCGCACAACCCGCAAATCGCGGTGCCATCACAGATCATCCAATGCGACCGATTACGCTACCTGAACCTCCGATGGAACCAATTGAAGTACTTCCCGGATGCGATCTTGCAGCTGTCCAAGCTGGAGATTCTCGACATCAGCAAGAACCGTATTGTCGCGATTCCAGAGGACATCAAACGCATGACCTCGCTCAAGTTCCTGGCAGTAGCGAGGAATAAGATCACAAGGCTTCCTCTGGCACTTGGAGAAATGGGAAGCTTGAGCAAGCTCAAATTCGACGAGAACCCCATTGAATTCCCACCACCCGAGGCGCTGAAGCAGCATAAAGAGAAGGTGGGCACATTGGAGACTGAAAAAGAGAAGGACATGTGCGCGCAAGTCAAGCGTTTTCTCAAACAAGCGGCGCTGAGGGAGAGACTGATGAGCCATTCGGACCACGAAACGAGTGAAAATAACGTTGAAACTCCTCGTCCGCCGAAGCGTGGCATGGGTATGGGCGGTCGATTCCCTGTGCGCCCCAGCATAAGTGGAATTGAGAACTTTGCAGACAACAAGAGCGAGTCTCCTTCGGACAACGCCCCACCAATCCCTAAGCGATCGCACGCTCGTGTATCGTCGGGGACACTGGGTCTTCAACTGCAGCGCCCTGGCGTAGCACCGCTTCTCCAAAACAATGGTGAAACGAACCGCAGCCGCAGTGACACTGTTTCTAGTCTGAGCAGTATCCGCGCGCGTCGCCAAGGATACGTTCCCAGCAAGAGGACCGTCAGTAGCAACAACACCAACACCGATCTTAACGCGGTCAGTGAGACTGCGAGCCAAGACTCCTCTAGATCAAGCCAAGCGACAATCAAGGCGCCGCATTCCCGTAACCCTAGCATCGCCTCGACCTATAATGGCTATCTTGCGCCCAACGGTAGCGGAGAGATGTCTTCAGGCGCTGCCAGTCCAGTTGACGGCCCTGTCGAGCGCTACAACACTGGTCGCGGCTCAGGGAATGTCATGGTACACCCCAATGCTAAGTTGCTAAAGTCACAGCCCATCCTGGCATCGAGGCGGCTGCTTTTCACACTCATGGAACTCCAGCGTCCACTCGTGCGCATAGCACAAGGTCTTAAAGATGGTACACCAAAGCGTACAATGCTGGAGGGCCAGTTGTTCAACGCCAATGCGCATGTCGAAGAGCTAGACCGCTTGCTCCATCACCTTGATAGTGGCGTTGAAGACACGCCCAAGCGTGAGGCCATTGCTGCCGGACGTATCGCACAGGCGTGTGACAACAGCCTCAGAGCATATGGCACTGTCGTAAAAGAACTCAAAGGATTCGTGCAAAAGATCGCACACGTGATTGATCCCATTTTGGTCCGTTGTCTGATGTTTCAGATCAACACCGCAATCATCGAGTCGAGAAACGTCTGCAAGTCGATGGGCTTCAGCATTGTGCCTGTGTCCGAGAGGCAAGACTCGCGTGCATCACGCGCTTGGAGCAGCAGGACTGTAACTCCGACACAGCCGAAGCCTGTGGTGAACAAACGCTTGCGAGGCCCGACCATATTGAGGAGCATCAGCAGTAACACCACCTTGCGAGCAATGCCGCCTCCTGTTCCTTTGAACCCCAACAGCAGCCGCACAAACACCATGACATCGATGACATCTACAATGCCGCGCTCTGGCGAATCATTCACCAGTGCTCATAGCTCGGCGGCGCCTTCGAGAACCAACACGATGCGCAGCATGCAGCCGGATGACGGAGACGAGATTGAGCAGTTCGAGAGGATATTCATCAAGCTGCGCGCTGCTTGCGATATCGCATACCAAGCTCTTCCCCATTGCCATACAGAGATTACCGTTCACAAGGACAACGCTGAGACCGCTGGCAAGGCACGTGCGGCGCATTGTTGGTCGCTAGCACTTACCAGGTGCAACGCTGTCATCCGCGCAAACCAGGCGTTGACTGCCCGACTGAAGCAGGTGAAGCTCAAGGATCCTGGTGTTCGTCACCAGCGCGAGTTCTGGCAGTTATGCGACGCTTTTGTACAGGTATGTTCTTGTCTATTCAATGTTACTAATCTGATCACTAGCTAAATCACTTTACTCTAGACTTGGGCCGAGCTCGCCACCGAAGTGAAGGACATTGGCCAACAGCGTATCGACATCACGACGATTAAGATGGTCATGAAGCCAGTCCAGCGTGCAGTCAAGGACGTCAGCAAGTCCATCTCAGACTCTCCTCTCTATCATGCCGCGCTCCGTCCCCCGAACCATAGCAACAACTCCTTTGGTCCCACTTCTCCGCAGTCGCTTGCGCCGGCATTCCAAGGAGGCTACCAGGGAAACTTTACAGCCAATCTCAATACCGCCCTCGCGCAGTCATTGCCTATGGGCCCACCAACGAACGTCCCAGCAACGCCTCTAGCAGCCGCCCTGGGACCCGCAGCCCAGGCTACTCTCTCATATCCGCAAGGCGAATACTTCACCTCGCACAGCGCGACTCCAAGTAGCGCGGGAGGAGTCAGAGGCATGCACGAGCGACTCGATACGATGATGCAGCACCCTGGTGGCGGCTACAACCAGTACGGTCAGCAGCAGCAGCAGCAGTACCAGTATCAACAACAACCGCAGCAGCAGCCACCGCATTATCAGCAGCAGCAGCAACCACAGCAACAAAACTACCACCACCAACCCCAGCAGCATCAGTCGCAACAACAGCACCACCAGCAACAGCACAGCGGCTACGCAGGCTTCCCCAATACCGCCAGGAGAGTCGACATGAACCGATAACGACGACGATGATGATTTGAGGTAAAAAGTATGTGCTATACCAATCCCGGTTAACCTTCCTTCCTTGTTTCACGCGATGCATTGGCAATGCAAGGAGTTGGGCATCTTGAAGGTGGAGTTGCAGATAGCGCTGGGAGTTCTTGTTTCCCATCGAGGATTGGGGATTTACAAATCCAAAGTATTATTTTTGACTACGGAAAGAGAGCAACGACGAAGGAGCAAAATCACGGCCAATAAAAAACCAGAAGAGGCGGGAGGCAGGGCGCAGAACAGACGGCAAGTCTGGAAACCCACAGAAACAATCGTCCGCCAACGCCAGGCACCGTGTGTGCCGTCGGCTCGGGTCAGCAATACAGGGAATGAGATGGGAGCTTTTGGGCAATGTTGCTGGTTCACAGGGAGGTCAGGATCCATTGTATTCATAACTATACCACACGCACCAAGGAATTGAAATATCGTCCGGCAGGTGTGTACGCTTGAGGCGTACTGCCGAATGGATTGAGGTCACCGACAAAGTAATCCTTCCCGAATGGTTCTTCACGCTTGACATAATTGTAACGGTACAACCGGTCCGGTCCAAACCACCAAAGTCAATGCAAGCCGCATTATATTTCCTTCCGCCTTTACTTACCCTCGCTCATGCTTGACGAATATGATGAGCACTAGAGTCAAGAGACGGGACACATCACAAGTTGACAAGACGAGAGACATGATTTTGACAAACAAAGAAGCTGCTTGACAAGCGCCACATGCAATTAAGCTATAGCTGCGGAATCTAGACACCCTAGATGGAGTTTCCTCCCCCGACCACCACATGTCGTCGTCCGGGTCGTCGTCGTTCATGTCATGGCGGAGTCCAGCTTGCCAAAATACTCTTCCTGCCTTGTCGTCGAGATACTTGGATTTGGAGGCGAGTCGTCGTAGCGATACGCTTAGTCGAAGAGACCGAAGCCCATGTCGTCGTCGGACTCCTCCTTCTCTGTACGGGGAAAAGTTGTCAGCAAAAGTTCTCGTGTGTCCGCATTCTTTTCTACTGGGAAATATTGACTTACCCTCCTCCTTCTTCTCCTCAGCGGCGGGGGCGTCAGAGGCACCACCAGCAGCGGGGGCAGCGCCACCGGCGGCGGGGGCGGCACCACCACCAGAGCCGACGTTCACGAGCAGGTCCTTGACGTCCTTGCCCTCGAGGGCCTTGGCGAAGAGAGTGGTCCAGATGGGCTCAATGTCGGCAACCTTGGCGGCAGAGATGAGAGTCTGGAGCTTCTCGGCCTGTTTGCGAAGAATCGTGTAAGTAAATTGTGTGCGGTGACATTGATGCGGCAGCAGGCACGCGCAAACAGAAGCGCAATGTGTTTGCAGTCCCCTCCATCCCATCCCATCCTTGCTCTTCTCTCTTCTGTGCGCAAATCACATTGCGCTGCTGCTGCTGCGCGCCGGCGGCATGGGGTATTTTTGTCAGAAACGTACAGTGATCTCGAGACCCTCATCGGCGAGGATGAGGGCGGCGTAGGAAGAGGCGAGCTCGGCGTTAGACATTGTTGGATGGAATCGGGCGTGAGTTGCCTAGGTCGTTACAGGAGCGTACGAATAAGGGCTTCTACTCAGAGAATTTGTTGGTCGTCGGAAGGAGGAGGTCTTCGAAGATTCCCGCACAGCTGCTGTGGCCTGTCAAATTCGATCAGAGGCCCGCTGCGGTGGGGAGTGTTGAGAGAGGCAGGTGCGCCGAGCTTGGCGGCTGCGCGAGTCAGTTTGTTGGTTTGCGACTTCAGCTGTTCTTTCTTGTTGTCGTGTTGACTGACTGTCTGGTCTAATATGACTGGATGATATGTGCTTCTCGATCTTGTTCTCCATCAGACCCATACTGTCAATGAAATGCACTGGCTACATTCGGAGATCTCATCGCACACGCATCATACTCGGTGCTCGTGTGACACCGCCCTGGAGTGATACTCGGAGAGGAGAGACCTGGACGAACACATTCTCAGTCGCCAGGAAGAAGCTTATTGACCACTGCATTGCTCTGTATTCTTAGTGTAAACCAGCTACTCTTGTAGTGGACAGTAAATACGAGCAAAGGACTGCCTGCGATGCGTTTGACTCGACTGGCAAGTTCCCAGACACCGAGGGAGTGGTTGATTCTGCGAATTGTCAACATGCGCCACACAACACTCGAAAGTATGCTGGTGGAACTATAATGCGAGCAAAACGATGCTCAATATAGGGCGTCGCTGGAAGGCTTTTGCCAAAGCGAAGCGGAACCAGTGACATTAGCTCTGAATCTTGGATCAAGTGACGAGATGCCCACGCGAATTTGCCAGTCACACGGAACGATAAACTGTCGAATGACGAGGTGTATCCTCACATGCAACGTCGATCTCACAGAACGTTGATCAAGGCGATACGCCGTCGTTGACAACTTGTTGACTTGATATGGACATACATCTCGTGCAAGCGACTTACAGTGTTCAGACGAGGCAGCAAACCGCTCGAAACAGCCGCCTTATCCTGTTTTGACGTGAGTCTCAAACCAGCTATCTATATCGACACTTTCTTACATGATTCTGATTGAACAATCAAAACAATTCATTTGATCAAACTCCATCCAACCACAACACTAACCCTGGTGAAAGTGGGGGAAACCCACAAATCCACAGATGACGCAGGCCGCTTGCCTCGACCCCGTGACTCCACGACCGACCGTTCGTGCACGAGCAGGTCCAGAGCTCTCTCGCGACAAGAAATACCTCACATTGAATAACCTCACTCACCAGCTAGCCCATCGCATCCGACTTATCGCTCCCACAGTAACACCACAACACATCACTCTAATCCACCCCATATCATGACCGACTCACCCCTCTATCGCCTCCCGCTCGATCCGCAGGAACAACCCATCCTCGAGCGCATCCTCAACCTCCGCGACTCGCTCAGCCTGCTCAAGCAAGATCGCAGCACATATGTCAAGTCGCAGGATGTCCTACTCCTCTACAACAACCTGATCGACCAGGTCGAAGCTCTCAACCGGATCCGCGCCGACAAGCGCAACGAACAGAATCGCCTCGACTCAGCTCTGGACGACTGCTTCCAGCTCATCAGTTTGTTTTTCCTCACAATTGGCCGCAACCATGAAGCACCCGCAGTCTATTCCGCAGTCTCCACCGTCAAGCGTCTGCTCGATCATCTCCAAGAGGCCGGCTTCTACAGTCCGAGGGACCTGGAAGGCATTGCACAGCATATCGAAGAGTGGGAATCTTCAATACACCGAACCAAGGATAACCACTCGCCACACCTGATCACACTGCTGGAAGCGCGCATCGACGTTTGCAAGACGACACTGAAGGAGCTCCGAGCGCATCTGTCTCGCCTGGATCCAGAAAACTTGGAAACTTATCAGAAGTTGGTGAGCATATTGAGAAGTCTGTCGGCTTGCAACACGCGCTCAAGGGTATGTTCATGATTTTATGACTTGGATATGGAACCATACTGACGAGCGATGCGCAGTTTCCCGTGAAGGACGTGAAAGAACTTGAGGCGCAGTTGTTTGCAATTCAACATGAGCTTCACGAAGACCGTGACCCGCACGAGGGCAAGAGCGCAGAGGAGGCCTATTCGGAGCGATTGAACAAGCTTAGTCTGACCGAAGGCGGTATTCAAGAAGGCGAGGTTGTGGTCAAGGCGCTTCTGGCAAGATGTCTGCTATGGAGCGAGGTGATCCAAGAGAAGTATGGTGCTGTCCTTGCAATCTCCTAGAACATTTTTCTAACATTGCTTGCAGGAAAGGAAAGATCGACGAACGCTTCCAGGACACCTACGACAAGCTTGTCAAGCTCCGCAACAACCTCGAACAGATGAACCTCACTCAAGCCTGGTCCCTCCGCGAGACCGATCTGTACAGCTTCCAGCGCCAGCTTGATCGCGTCGACGAATCGCGCGTACACGGTAACTTCGTTGACGAGCAGGGCCGTCCTGCCGATCTCCACGCCCAGCGCACCCTTCTGTACCTCTTGCGCAAGTCCTACGCCTTCATCTACCAGTACATTGTCTCTTCGGAGCCCGTCAGCGAAGCGTTGCTGCCAATCTACAACCAACTCTTGACATTGAAGCGCTGCCTGCAAGAAGTCAAGCGCAACGGAGGCGTCGACAGCCCGAGAGAGCTCTACCCGTACTCGATGAAGCTGAACAGCATCGACAACATGAAGAAAGACGGCGCGTTCAGAGTGGGCAACGACATCCCCGAAGGACAAGGCTCAGTCATAGCATTGCTGGCCGAGTGCTTCGAGCTGGCGTACGAGCTGCGCACCGAAGCGGAGGAGAAGGAAGAGGCGAATGGCACGCCGCCCGCCGAAACCGTCAACGGCGTGGGATCGAAGGAGTAGATTTCCTGCCACTGCCCTGGCGCGGTGTCTCTGCTTTGTTGATGTTGATGTTAGTGTACTGGCTGCTTTTACTACCAGGACCAGGGACCAGAGGGAACGAAGTACGGAATGAAACGAAACGGAATATGGATATGGATACGGGAATGGCACGGATTCTCGCAAGATTCGATGGAACTGGTCTTGTTTGCTGCACGAGACGCTCGCAAGGTGTTGGAGGCGTTTTCAAGTTGTCATGAGGTTACTTCTCTCTTTTGTTCTTTCTCTTTACCTGCAGCGGAAAGACGATGTATTGACCTCCCGTGCTCTCACATTGACTTTCTCTACTCTTTCTTGACTTGACGCGATCGCAGACCCCGGTCGTTTTTCGGGCATCTATCTGCCATCAGCCTGCATTTGCTACCTGAGTTATGTGGCTGAGCTGGGGCCGCAGCCTGTGACTCCACCGCAGCTGGACAAGATGTCAACAGCAACCAAGCCTTTTAGCGGCGCGTGGAGACTTCCACTTCTGTCCTACATAGGCGAGGTTTCGTCCGTCATCTCATGGAGGCATAGCCCGACCCAGTTTGAGGCTGAGCCAGAGAGGCCGCCCCAAATTGTATGCGAAGAACGACCTCACCTATGAGCAAGGTACAGTATATATATAGGATACAGTCTTCAGCGCTTGACATGAATCGATCTCCTGTGAATAATGCACGTAGTTCATCACACTCACTGCGAAGAAAGACAAGGAGAAAAGAAAACAGAAATGAACACCACACTTCTAAACCACCCAGACGCCCTCGCAGCCGCCGTAAACCTCACAACAACAACAACGACAACAACCCTCAACTCAACAGCAACAACAATCTGCACCCTCACCCCCCACGCCCGCGCCCTCAGCAGCGTCCTCACCGGCCTCGCCAGCACCCTCCTCACGGGCCTCTCCAGCGGCATCAACATCACCTTCCACGTCGCCTAGGTATGCTGGTTCGCAGCCTTCCGCAACGTCCTCATCGCCTCCTACCAACTCCACAGCATCGCCCACCTGCAACCCCCCGAAGGCGGCGAGCACTTCTTCGCTTTCGTGGACTGGCTCGTCGTCTAGCACGACCTGCGGGACTGGAACGACGATTTCTTCCGCGGGGCCGAGGACGCGGAGGTTAGTGTCTTGGGGTGGTTGGGGTGGGGGTTCACGACGCTGTATTCGCCGGTCGTGCAGGTTCTGTGGTGTGTTGAGAACTGGCGGCTGGCGTCGGCGGGGTTGAAGTGGGCGAGGGCGGTGGGGGTCGGGGTTGCGGCGCTGCCTTCTGGGTTTGATACGAGGGCGAGGTATGGGAGGGCTTTGGGCAGAGTCTGCTGCGGCGGGCGCTGGGGCAGGGTGGTGGAGATGGTCTTTGCGCTCTTGACGACTGCTAGCACTGTTACTCTGGCGGGGGTTTCGGTCGTCGAGTTGGGTCGTGCGGCGAAGGAGGCCGGGCGTGGCAAGGCGTGGCTGGCGGCTGGGTATGTTGTATTTTCTCTGGTGTGGATGAAGTATAGTTTGGCGTTTGAGAGCCCGTATGATGCGGCGAAGGACAATGGCGGGTGGGGGAGGAGACTGGCTGGGTTGGCGATGGGGGCTTTCGGGGGCCTTTTCGTTGCGATGCCGGCTTTATTTATGATGCTGACCGCTGAGGAGCAGGCAGGTGTGGGCCTGGGGGATTATCTGCAGAGTGAGGGTGTTGCTTGGTGGCAGAAGATGGTCGCTATTCTGCCGTGATGCTCAACCAACCGATAGAGTTTCCTGATGCTGGAATGGTAATCGGTTATTCAGACCGAATTGTTGGAAGTCGGATCTTAGCCTTGTCAGCGCGTAGACGTACGAGCACGTGAACATGTAGATTCATTGACCATTCGCCTCCGAGTCGTACTTCCCTGCTTACCGTATCTTTCTCTTTCACAAAAGCATGTCATATCGGTTAGGCGTGGAGAAGGGGACAGACGAGATAGATTTTGACAGTAAAACGCCAATCGTGTCAATTGCTCTCCAAAAAAATAATCATGGGTATCGAACGACTCCATCGTGGGAAAACCAGTCTGCCCTGCCTGCCTTCGTTCATAGTGCCCACCCGCGAGGATCCGTACATCGTATCAATCTCCAAGCCGTTGATAAGCCTTGTTGCCCATTCGCGGGAAGGAGAACATTCATTGCCTGACTGGCTCGTTCTCGACGTCCTTCTTCCCGCCGTCATCTTCCTGGGGCTGCCACTCGCTGCTTCGTCTGCTCATACTCAAGCCTCCGCTGGCGTGTCTGCGGAAACCAGGGCTCACCAGCGGACTACCGATGCTTCCAGGAATGCTGTCGTTGCGCCCGTGACCCAGCGCACCCGAGCGAATGCTACCCTCGTAATTCCTGATGCTACCTTCTTGGTTACGGAGTGAGCGCGCGTCGTCGGCCTTGAGACTCCTCGCGTCGACATTGTTGATACTGCGAGCGTCGTATTGCGATCGACCGTCAAAGCCAGTCATGCTGCGGAGAGATTTGGCGTCGCCGAGGTCTTTCCTGGGGCCAGCGTAGTAGCTGTTGCGCTCACTGGCAAGAGCAGGAGCTGCAACTCCTTGGCTACTGTAGATGCTGTTGCGCTCGGCAGAAGCGATACCGCCCATCCTGGACACAGAGGCCGAATACAGACCTGTGGTGCTGGCTCTGTCCGAAGCCTCATTGTTACCAGACAATACACTGAGAGGTAGAGATTCGCGGCTGCCACCCCAGGTCGACCCGGGAGCGAGTGCGCGGACGGAAGCATCGGTGTCCATGCTGCGGCGACGACGCTTGGAAGACGAGGCCAGTGTGACGATGCTTGCATTGTCGCTGGACTGGAAGTTTTCGGTGTTCATGGACAGGTGGCGGGGAATTGCCGAGACGGTGTTGAGGTTCGACGGGGCGGGCGACACAGGGTATTGATGGCTGAACATTACAGTCGGTTGATTTTGACCTTGCGAATTTTGCGTTGTCGCGTTGGGCTGCAGGGTGTTTGCCGGAGAGGTAGACTGAATCGTCGTCAAGGTCGTAGTCAGAGATTGGTTGCTGTGATTCGGCGAGCTGAAGGTGCTTCCATTGCCGGCGCCGTCGATACTGCTCAGCGCTCCTCCCGTTGTGCCAGTAAACGCCTTGCTGTGGCCGGTGTCGCTGTGGACTGTGTCGGGGATTGTGGCTACCGTTGGTGCCTTGCTTCTATTGCTCGGGTGGTTTTCTCTTTCCTGTGGTCCGCCCGAGATGACACTGCTACCGTCGTCGTTGCGCGGATGTACTGGAGTGGCTAACGACAACTGATCATCACGGCTGCTGATGGGTGACTGCTGGCGCACGAAGCCAGACTCTGGGTAGGGGTTGTTCTTAACCTTGTCGTTGCAAGATGAACCCTTCTTGTGCTTGCCCCCAGTCAATGTGTTTCCTGTTTTCTTCTCCTTGCCGCTGCTTCCATTCTGCTCGCCTCCCTTGAGGCTTGTGAATCGCTTGACCCAAGCGGCAAAAGGGCGCCGCTTGGACGGCCTCTCTGCAGTTTGCGGTCTCGCGGCGACATCAGCTGCGGCCATGGCGATGATAGATTTGTGTAGGCGGTGATTTCAAGCCGCGATTGCTGTCGCAGCTCTTGCTTATACGGTCGGTCGCAATGGAGTTCGGTCCGGGTAGATTGTTGGACGATGACGCAGCAATGTCGCTTGTATTTCCCAGTTGGGCAGCTGGTTGTGGTGAATTCGTAGTTGGGGTAGGTTGGTGATTGGTCGATTGTTTTTACCCGGCGCGATGAAGGCGATTGAATGCTGTTGGCGTTGGAGCAAAGGGAGGGGAGTGAGATAGGGTGAAGTCGGTATAGTTACAGTTAGTCGTGTCGTGGGGCAACGATACAGCAGCTTTGGTTTGAGGTGTGGGAAAGGCCAGAACAAAGCAACGCAACGCGTTATGCCGATCAGCCCCTGCCTGCCTCTCCGCAATCTCATGCGGAAGAAGCCGTGAGGCTTAGCTGTCGTGTTTCATCATTTCATCAATCAAAACGCGATAAGATCATGTGACCCTTCACTCTCTTCATCACTTGACACTCCCTCACTCAAACCTCACCTACCTTACTCATATCACCGTCCTTGTACTTCATCTACCAAGGCTTATCTACCTGCACTGGCATGATTCCAAAGAATCCAAGACACCGCGTAAGCTAAATGTCGGCCCGCATCCCTGTCTTACCAAGCCAATGCAAGACGCGGATGCCGCCGTGACGACAACCTAGCCTGACCCTTTCAGCCGTTTTCGGTGTCGACTACTGCTAGACCACCCCAAACTAAATGCAACCACGGATACTTCCGCTATCTGAAGATGCCATCTCTCAAATACATTCTTCGAAGCAGATCACTAGCCTGTCAGGCGTGGTGCTTGCCCTGATTACGAATGCCCTGGATGCAGATGCAACCAAAGTAGACATCTCTGTGAGCTTCGTACGCGGAAGCTGTACTGTCGAAGACAATGGCAGCGGGATACCATCTACAGAGTTCACTGAGCATGGCGGCTTGGGGAAGATGTATCATACATCGAAAGCGGCGACCGAGAATGCCCTCCATGGTAATGCCGGCACATATCTTGCCTCACTCGCAGCGCTCTCATTGGTCAACATCACATCGCGGCATGCCGAAGAAAATATGAGCGCTACTTTGATCATGTATCAGGGACGAGTCATAGCACGGCAATGCCCTTCATCGACTGCAAACGAATTGGTTGCTTTTGGCACTCACGGCACTCGCATTGCCGTTGACGACCTCTTCGGCAACATGCCGGTACGCGTCAAACAGCGATCTTTGGACAGCGTACACGGAGTCGGTGCGGACGAGAGATCGTGGCTAGAGCTGAAGTGCGGCATTGCGGCGTTGTTACTTGCCTGGAAATCACCTTGCTCTGTCAAACTCCGGGATCGTGAAAGTCAAAACAGGAACATTACTCTCTCTGGAACTCATGCCACGGTTTCTTCTGCCCTCACCGAACGAAATGTAAACATACTCCACGGCAAAGCAATTCGATACGACCTTCGAGATGCCTATCCCGTGCTCTTCCAGGCCGGTTTAGCGCCTCTCGACAGCCGACCCAATTGGATACCAATTTCAGCTTCTACCTCAAGAATGTCATGTCGCGGTTTGATCTGCCTGGATCCTTCTCCTACGCGTCTCTGCCAATTTGTCAGCATCGGAGTCCATCCTTGCTCGTCTACAAGCGGCCATAACACGCTATTTGAAACCATCAACAAGCTGTTTATCAATAGCAGCTTTGGCACTGTCGAAACTCCAGCCCAACCCAGAGTCGAGCCGTCTGCGGAATATGCACAGAGGCAAGCTCGAACCAGCAAAGGCGTCGACCGTTGGCCTATGTATGTCTTGCAGATTTCGCTGAAGGATCAGGGAGACAAGCTGGCACGCGACCCAAGTGATCACCAGCTTGGATATGTTGTTGACGTTCTCGAAGCCATGATACATCAATGGCTCAGTGCTCATCATTTCCGACCACGACAGAAACGTACGCGGAAACTTGGTGCTAACCACAATGTAGCGTTAACGACTTTCGAGAGATCCGGATCTAACAACGCTTTCGCTTCGAAAAGGCAGCGCACCACAAGCACGTTGGTCGAGGACGAACAAGTGGAGAAAGCTATGCCTCTACAGCAGAAGCAGGCTTCGACCGTCGACCATTTAAGTCGGATCAAGGGTGGAAAGCGAAATGTTATAGTATCGAGGACGGGTGGTCCAGGGTCGACTCAAAGCTCGACTCCTGCCGCAAGTGCTCATTTCGCTTTACCCACGCTGGAACCTGGTTCTTTGAGTACACTTTACAGATCCACGAAGCCTCACAGAAGCTCTTCCCTCAAGGGACGATCGAACGATACGCCTCTCCCCATAACTGGAGGCTCCAATGATGATTACGGGAGCATCGATGATGCGGATCTGCTGACAGCTGCCATGTCGATGAATTTTACTGCTCAGGACAATTTGCGTGATGGAACAAGCGCGGTTGAGAGTGGTACCACGCTAAGCTGTGAGGATGTTGTGGAATGGAAAGACCCTATCACCAAAGAGACCTACATGATCAATTCTCGTACCGGGGTTGTCCAACCAACAGAAATTCAGCCTGGTACTGGTATCCGCGTGGCTGAAACTTTGGAAAGAAAGCGACCTGCTACCATGTCCATAGCCAGGACTGCTGCTGGTAGACCGCTGACATTCAACGGTCGTGCGTCTTCTGCAAACACGGCTACATCTCACCAGGTAATACCGGCATTCCTGCAGGACTGGGACAATCCTGTATTCACACGCCAGGCAGAGCAAAGCATACCTGTTGCTTCATTTCTCGGACCGGGACTGGAGACCACAGACTCAACAGGCAGGTGCTGCTCAAAGAACAACGCCTCAGACTACTTCGCGGCCTCCGGCAACGGCACAGAGAGCAAGCTTTTTAAATCAAATCTTCAACAGGCAAAGGTCATCAGCCAAGTTGATGCCAAGTTCATCCTCTGCTCCATGCCCGGTGCAGACGGCAGCTCGCACACACTAGTTCTCGTCGACCAACACGCTGCCTCGGAGCGAGTCATCCTCGAAAAACTGCTCTCAGACCTCTACGCCCCTATCGATGCAACTTCAACATCTGCAAGACTCCGCACGAACACAGGCTGCTCTTCGAAAGTCGCCACCACACTCTTGGCGATTCCGCTTGTATTCGAACTCACCGCGAACGAAAGCGACTTACTGCGCACGCAAGCACCACTATTCGCGCAGCACGGCATCCTCTACGACCTGCACGCCACGACAGCACAAAGCAGAACGCATCACACTCTCTCAGCCAAAGCCCTGCCTCCCGGGATAGCGGAGCGTTGCAAACTCTTCCCGAAACTGCTCATCGACCTCCTCCGCTCGGAGATCTGGGCGCGCGTAGAGTCGGGAAATGCAATAATACCAAGCGTCCTACCCGCACGCGACAGTGGCGAAGAAGCCTGGCTCCGTCGGCTAGGGACTTGTCCGAAAGTGCTCCTTGAAATGCTGAACTCGCGGGCGTGCCGGTCGGCGGTCATGTTCAACGATGTGTTGAGCGTGCCGGATTGTAAGGATCTTGTTGCCCGGTTGGGGGAGTGCGCTTTTCCGTTCATGTGTGCGCATGGGAGGGTGAGTATGGTGCCTGTTGGCGTGGTGGGAGGTAATTTCGGGACTGGGCTTGGGGGAGGTGGTGCCGCAGGGGAGGGCGCGGAGAGGGCTGGCTTTGTGGATGCTTGGAGGAGGTGGAAAGGAGAAGGCAAGAGCGCGTAGTCGGTTGTGGGCACAAAGCCTTCCAAATTCTCCAATGTGGCCGCCAACTTAATAGTGAACACACCTATGATACACCTGTCAATTCCATGAGTGTTCACCATTATTCTGTGATATGAACCCGTTATGCCCTCGTTCCTCATGGTGCCCATGTCGCCCGCGAAAGTAGTAACCAAGAGACCACAGCTTGAGAGGTCGGAAAGCTTGCGCAGCAATATAGATGGCAATCTCGGACACTATGAATGGTATCCACCAAGGGTATTTCCAGATCGAGTGATGATCCAATGCTGTGTCATCAGGCCATATGTGAACTGCTCTCCATTTGCCGTCATGGTCAGCTTGATGGTCAGTCTCCCTAAGACGACGGTTAGTGCGATACCAAACGCAAGTCCCTATCAACGGCATAGTAACGCTGGTCGCGCGCACTATATTGGCAAATGGCCTGAGCGCATGGGTCAGTGGTGAGCCGCTCTCTCTGACAATCACCAAGTATAGATCTTCAAACACAAGGTATAGAGTGGCTATCAAGCCGACAACCATGAAGCCGCAGAAAATGTGGAACGGCGATGGAGTTTGGAGGCGATGCGCCACTTTGATGAGTTCCTGGACCCGTACATGCTCATGGTGAATAGTCCAGAGCAATGTCAGACCAGGCGTGTCGATTGAGCGCGTGCGCAACCTCTGATACATCAGACCTGGTCGTTCGTGGAGATGATATGTCGGATTGTGCAACTCAAATATCGTTCCTGGCGGCGTACCGAACAGACCTTCCAGCCTGAAGCAGATGGAAGTGACGTGCTGGATGGAGATTTCTGAGATTTGGTCTATGTGAAACGCCAACATCCTGTTGAGTAGGACGGGCATGGGGACATTGTAATCGACATCGATGCTAGCAGCTTCGGCGGTTGCAAGGCCGCAAAGGGCATACACCCTGTCCCTCCTTTCTTCGCATTGAAGATGTGCGGACATGTTCAGAAGATCCCAAAGTGAGGTCCCTGCAGGGGTGGACGTGAGCGCAATCATGCACATTGCCGCGCTGTTGCAGATGTACAGTACGCGTCTGGACAGTGTAGTAGACGGGAGCTCATTGGACCTTTCTTTGATGCGAAGCATGAGTGTCTCAAAGCACTGCCATGACGCAATCTTGGAGCCACACATGAGGTCCTTTTGCCTTGCAAGCTTGAGCTCTTGAAGTACCCAAAGTCGATGCCAGTACTGTCTTGAGCAGAATCCGACCAAGGCCAGGATCCACGGCGCAGTCTCCAGTGACTTTTCATGGCTCTGGAGTCTCAGAAGTCCTCTCATGGCATCTTCGCTCTGCTCGTAAGCAGGTCCGAGCCAAGTGAGGACCCGAGATGCCTTGCCATATATATTTGCCATGAGCCGAACCTGATGCCCTCGCTCGGTCAGATTCGCCTGGTCGATGCAGATCGCATCTATCCATAGCCACTCCTGAGGATCCCGGTCCATCTGCAAGCGCTGGCGTAAAAAGCGGAACAAGTTTTTTCGAACGCACCAGTCTCGCCCGTTGAGGTTCACGCTGAAGTCTGCAGGGCGAGAGCCGCATGCGTAAGACAATGCGATGTAAGATGGCGGGTATGCCAAGTGGAATTGTTCTGTCCGGCACTCGATCCCTTTCGTCATAGACTTTTGCTTGATTTGCACAAGTCGGACAAACCCCTCGCTCAGTGTGTCGTAAACTGGAGGCACTGGCTGGGCCTCATGATTATCCTTGTTCATGTCGCCGCTGAGCCCTTCGTGGCGTCCGTAGCTTTAACTGTGCTGGACTCAAGTTTGTGGTTGCGGGAGAGTAGGCGGAATGGATTGCCTTCGCTTTGGAGACACCCAAATGTTGGCGCATGCGGCGGTGGTTCAGAAACGACCGATGTCTCGATCTCGCTAGCAGTGCTGTCTGAAGCAGCCAGGCTATCCGCCTCTGCCCCAGAGGCCGTAAAGATGTCGTCCTTGGGGTTCGGATGAGCGAACGTGGGTTCGCGCGATTTATACGTGGACTTCATGTCTAAAGTATGTGGTCTAAAATGAGATTGACGTAGTCAGTAGAGCAAAAGAGTGGTGGCAATATTAGAAGGGCTGTGTTGATCGGGCCTCAATCTCAGCCTCACTGACCGCAGCAAGAGGAATGACGTGGCAAGCAACCCCACCAGGCTGAGCAGACGTGTATTCAAGTACAAGTGCATTTGGTGTCGTAAGTAGAGAGATGTGGGAGCGTCCGTCATGATCGAACACGTTGAGAAATGCCACTCATGGTCAGGGAAATCCCAAGCGGGAACAGGACGGTGCTCACGAACAAAGTCGTCCGTGGCTTTTAATCATTTTCATTCAAGCTTTTCATAAGCATCGTAACCCAACGCGGATTCGAATCTACATGTCAGCGCCCTGCTTGGCCATCTGCAGCGCACCGTCAAAAGTGGCGTTGCCGCCGATGAAGCCGCTGGCGTGCACGAAGATGGAACCAGGGATGCCAGAGACCTTGCTCAGGTCCTGATCCCTGACACCTCGCCATGCCTCGGGCAGACCCTTCCTGTTCTCAAAGCTGCCGGGCTCGAGCGACACGGCGCGGATACGCCACTTGCTGTCCGGCTCGCCGCTCTCGGCGAAGAGCGCGTACAGAACCGAGCCCTTTGCGTTGTTCTCCTCTTCCAGGTTGTAGAGGTGCTCCATCCACGGCACGCCCTCGGGCCTGTGGGGGATGACGATGATGCGGCCTTGTGAGTCGTACTGCGTGCGGTCGGCAAAGGCTTGCTTGACTACTTCACGGGCAGGCAGCCATGAGTTGTTCTTGTCGAGCAGCTCGGAGACGAACTGCTCACCGACAAAGTGGCTGGCCTTCAAGAAGCGGGTGTCCTCCTCATCCTGTGTCTTTTGCTTGGGCTCTGCGGCGGCATCAGCACTGACGCTGGCTTTGGCTGCGTTGCGGGGCTCGGTGGTAGCGTAGTTGAAGCGGTTGACGACGCCAGCCATGCTGAAGCCCTTGTCGGAGAAGCGCTTCTCGATGCCTGCGCTGCGGAGGGCGGCCGGGTCGTAAATGGGGATACCGTTGTCGTTGGCATCGAAGGCTTCGATGAAGTCGGCGTAGAGCTTGTTGTACAGCAGGTCGTTGTTCGCGTCCGAGGTGGAAAGACCGGTGACAGCCTCAATGATGTCCTTGCCGTAGTGCATCCAAACGAGGCCGGCGCTGCTCAGCTTGGTCGCGCTGCCAGGGAAGACGGCGTTGAACTCGCGCTGGTGGTGGTCGTAGCGCTTCGCGTCGTGGTCGTGGACGCCGCCAACATCGCAGACAATGTCGCAGGTCTTGAGGATGTCGGCATCACGCGTGCGGATGAGAGAGCTGTTGCTGTACTGGGGGAGAAGACGGAGCAGGTAAACGGCCAGGGCCTCGTCGGCGTGGAAGTGGCCATTGTGGGTGCCAATGACGGGAGAGTTGGCCATCTTGATGCGTTTGGCGTCTGGCTCGGACATGTGAGTGCGGATGAAGGCGTGGGAGAAGATCGGGGTGGTGTTGCGAGGGTGGATGAAAGCAAGTCGTGGTTGTTTGGGCAGAAGGGATCTTGAAATTCTCGCGCGAGCAATGCTTGTTGCAATGGCCGATCTCATAGAGGTGCTAGTATCCACTATTCACACCGTCGTGGTCCAATGCCAGAGTTCTAATATTTCTGCCATGGTCATCAAGGGTCCGGCAGGTGGCAGGTGAGGCGAGGTGGGGCTAGGTATATAAAGTCGAACACTTCTTGAACATCAAATGATACACAAGAGCTACGGAAGTTGTTCATTGCTTTGGAGAGCCAAGCATGTCCAGTGTCCAATCTCCGGCCCGAGTAGTTATTCCTACCTACCTCACCTAGTATTGGAGGTTTGGGATCAATCTTTTGCACCTTTGATCGTCTCTCGGCTGACAGCGGAAGGGCCGAAGCGCGAGCCGGAAAAGTGGACACATGAGTGATGTGACCGGGAGTTCTTTTTCTGGGCATGTGAAAGTGAAAGTGAAAGTGGTTCGAAGGATCAAAATGTGGCTTTCGATTGGCGACAGCTGGCCTCGTTGCCGTACGCAGAGAGTGTGCGGCGTGACGATGATGTTGTAGATGCCCAAGTCAGGCCACAAACGATTATATGTCATGCAATATAGGCGGAAAAGCGTACTGACACGTCTTCACACGACGACAACGCAGACAACAGTGGTAGCATTAGCAATGATGATGGTAACAAGGGTACAAATGAATGTCATGGCAAATGGTGACCTCTGGGCAAGATTGGATGCGGCACAGAAAACCTGCTTCTTGGCCGGCCCGTCTTTTGACACGCGACAGTCATTCCCCGTGCATACATACGTATAGTGTGCATATATAAGAGAGTGTGTAGATTTCTCTTCTCTCACTACAGTCTCCATTAAGCTGTTGCTATTGCATATCAGATCCTCACGGGGAACACGTTCCGACGCGCACCGCCGTTAGCCTTTCACTCTATCGAACCTCTGCAGGCTCAAGTCGGGATAGCATTCGTGTCAGACCCTCACATCGCCTAGCACGTGCAGCCCCACTCACGCGTTGACCGCCATCTCGCCGCGACAAGTTGGAGGAGGAGGGAGGACACAAGACTCAAGGGCACGAGACACAAGAGAAATACAGCGGCAGCAGCAGCAGGCACGGCCACACGACGTCCCTGCCAGAACTTTATTCCTACCTCACCAACTCTTCCTCCCCGTCCACTTCACCGCGCAAACACAGAGACTGGCACTCTTTACTGCAACCTGGCGCTGAGCGCCTAGACTTGAAATTCCAAAACCCTACCAGGTCTACCCACCTACGCACGGCACCCGACCGCCTACACCACCCTCAGCATGATCCTCCGATTCCTCGGCAGCTCGCTCTTCCTCTTCGCCATCGTCTTCACCATCCCGCTCGCCTTCGATGTTGGCGGCCGAGCATGCGGACTGGCCTTCAGTCTCTCCCTGGCATCCTACTACTTCTTCCTGAGCTGCTTGCGCGTCGCAACGCCCGATGAATCAAGATGGCGGAAAGCCGCCGTGAACTTCCTGGCCGGCCTGCAGACCATCGTTATACCCACCCTGCTCATCTGGTGTTTGAACAAGTTCAGCGTCGAGACTGGCGAGGAGCCGAGCTGGGTTTCCAGGGCCTTTCTCAACGCTACCAAGCCGCTGCAAGAAAATCCAAGCCTAAGAGAATGGGTGTTTGGCAGGGACGGTATTCTTGAAATGACAACACTCGGAGGCTGGGATAAGATGCTGAGATACTCCACGCCTGTCTTCCAGCTTGTCGAGGGCTTCTGCAGTTTGCTCGTCATTCAGGCCGCTGGACAGGTCACACGATACCTGGTGAACGGCGAGCGCGGCGATGGTTGGATGATCGGATTGCTGGTTGTCTCTGCCAGCTTCCTCAGCACCTCCTTCTACTTCCTCTGGCGCATTACCACTTTCCCCGGCATGGACAGCCAGGACGCCATTCTGATCGGCATCGCCATCACTTGCGCTTTCTTCCTCTGCGCTTGGGGTATTGGCTCTGGTCGTGGCAATGTCGTGGAATCATCTCTTCTGTTTGCCTACATCACTCTCTGCATTTACCAGATCTTCACCGACTACCAACCTTCGTCTGGCAGCTCATCAGCACCGCAGCCTTCATCAGACGACTTCCCGCCTCTACCGCCTGTTCTTATGGCCTCTTACACGACGTTCTTGCAAGCTCTGTCAATCCTCCCGACTGCGTTGCACTCGGCGTTCGGTTTCGTCGTCGCAGCCCTCCGAACAATCACCCCCTCGGTCATCATCTCGCTTGCCTACCGACTGGCAGTCCTGTACAGCGCCGCGCGGATTATCCCAGCAGTCCGTGAATCAGGCGCTCGCGCTCTGTCTGAATCACCCACGCTCGACGACAGCGATGGTATCAGCAGCGCCACAACCTTCATATCTTACTTCAGCCCAAGTATCTTGATTGCAGTTTACACCAGCTTGCTCATGCAGCACTTTGCTTCTGCTTCGGCCGATCACCCCGGCGAATGGTGGACAACTCAAGGCGGCGAGGGCGGTGGCAACGCGTGGCGTTGGGCAAACTTGGCGGGCACGATGGCATTGTACGCCGTGGAACTTTACCTTGGCAAAGAGAATGACGACGGATTGCACTGGAAGATGGATTGAGGTTGCAGTATTAAGTTGTCGAGATAGTCTTTTGTGGTCGCCAAAGAGCACGTCGAACCCGACCGGCCACCGCCATGGCTTGACGAAGATTGGTGGGACTTCAAAACATTGCTCAAACGACCACAAAAATGCGCAGAAGCATTGTGGCGAAGAAGAGGCATCTGCATAAGAGAAGCTGAGCGATCAGATTGCATCACGAGTCGAATATCAGAGCTCGACATACACTCACAGGAGTGCGAGAATGCGGAACAGTTTGCGCGCAACAGCTAGATCAGGCGTGGAAGAGCTACCTGCATGCACTGAGGGAGTTGTGGGGAGGTATCGCATATCGCAAGTGTAGATGCAGAGCATCCAGTGGACCTATGTGTGTGCGGAACAGAGTACATAGACTGGGTGGGTACTTAGTGTGTTGCTCAGAAGCGCAACAACAACACCTGTGTAAAATGCAGGTCTGATTACTTTTACAGGTTCAAATTCGAAAATCCAAAATCCGACAGAACATTTTGCAGGATGACAAGATTATTGTGACAGTCCGCCCACGGGTCTTAGCAATCAATGCATAAATACAAGGCAAATTAGTCGTCCCGCATCGCGCCTATCCACAGACCCTGCACACTGGGTCAAGCCGCCCAAATAACTTAATAATCACAACTATAGGTAGCCACTAGTTACTCTTTTCGCAGCGACGCACTAATACTGCTAACGCGTCTGCCGACACCCCGGGGGAACTACAAGCGCGAACGAGATGCGCCACCTCAACACGGATACTCTCGACTTTCGAGCTATCCAGCGGCAATCGCTGGCAAGGGAGGAAAAGGTGTTCATCATCGGCGGCTTGGTTAGCAAGACGGGCCACAGGCTATCAGAGTCATTGTCGGATGAACTCTACGGCTCGGGGAAGTACAAGCGCAGAGAGCACGGCAGGAACGGTATGCGGCAGTTTGACACCGGACAAGCTCATGTTCGAGGCATCTCAATGGTATCGTTGTTGCTGGCGATGGATTAGACGTTCAGCTGTAGGCCTGCAGCTCGGTTTACACGGTCAGTTTACTGGTGATCAGAGTCATTGCTCAGTTGATTTGAGTAGCGAACTCTGGCAAAGGCATTGGACTCCTCAGGGAATGCCGACCTGTTGACTGCAGTTTGGACAACCACAGTATCTTCCGCAAAGGTACATGCTTGTCTTCACGCTACCCGATGAGTAGAGTCACGTGTGGTGAAGGGAATTAAACTCGGTCTATGGGTGGGATTGCGCCATGGGAGGTCTCCTCCCTTCGTGCGTTCTCAGCAGGTGATCCTTCGATGAACTGGCGATGAAACAACACTCTTCGCTATAGGAGGTAGGAGACAGGGGGGTGGACAGTCCTTCGATGCGTACATGCCCAATATCCTTGCGTCCGAAGACCACTTCCTTGCGTACAAGGGTGAGCAATGATCCTGTCTGACAATCATGATGGCAGATCAGTTGAAAACTGGCCGCTTCGCCGTGACCACGTCGTGGTGCGCAGCGCAAGGGTGTAATAATCCCGGCTGACGATGATCGTAGTGGCGAATCAGTACGGAGCCGGCCATCTTGCCGCTACTGCATTGAGGGTTTGCAGGGTCTGTTGTTGACTGTTGAACAACAATGATGCAGCAAGACGAGATACGAGCCCGCATTGAAAAATACGTTCGTCAAAGCGTTTCTTTGAAGACTGCCTCGGTCACGGGAGAGATGGCAGGGGCAGTTGATCTACGAATGCACAGACAGGCCATACCTACCGAATACACAACCACCAGAAAAGTAGTGCTGAATGTCGAAAAATGACCCACAACGGAGTTTTGCAGATCTGCTGGCCTGGCTTTTGGCGGCTGATCATAGCAATGAATTAGTCGATCGAAAGACGCAACATCACGGCGATAACTCCGCTCACATTTGGAATTGTGCTATTTGCTCAGTTGCCGAGCCGCTGTTTGATCGTGTATCGGTCTGCTGAAAGACGGCTGCAGAAGACTAGACGTAGCTACTGCTCCTTCAAAGAAAAGGTTCGGACTTTTGCATCAAATCTAAGGGTCGGGCAGCCACGTGTGGTCGGCCCCCAGGTGCCGCGCATGTTCGGTATCTAGACTTTTGGTGGTAGTGTGGATGCGGCTCGGTAGATCTGAGGGCTTACTGTCTTCACACGCCGTTGGATTCTTTCTCGTCGCGGCTGGTTTCAAATCTCCCGGGTCTTCTGCCCAGGTAGGCGCTGGTGATGAAATACTGATGCCCATCCGGATATCACCACCAGTCCCACCTCTAGGGGATGAACATGTTCAACGATCGGGATAGGCGGTTACGAACGTTCAGAACAAGACTGATCAATTTCTAAAATCCTCGATCTGCTGCTCGAGCTTCTTGGGAGGCCATTCCCGTCACGAGACTGCACCGAGGATCAAAGTTGCATCAAGGATGTCTGTCAATGCTCGCAAGGTTTACTGTACACGTGCTGGTCATTTGTTCCACGTTTGTTTTCTGCGGGCTGTATCGAAATTGATGCTCTTCGATTCATGTCCCAGCTCGTGCACGGTTCTAGAAGGGAAACCCAACCCCACGCTTTCAGGCTTCTCCGGCTTCTATTCGTACGACTCCGCAAGAATGTCACTCGAGGAGATTCATCTACGCCACGGTATCCTGGCTTATCCGTATACATGACTCTATCATGGGGAGTCCCATCCAGCCACCAGCTCAGCGCAATGGTATCACTGTACCAAGCAGAACGTACATGTACTCTTCAACGACTGTGGCCCATCGGAGTGAGTCCGACTCCACTGAAAGCAAGCAAGTACTACACAGCCGTGTCGTCACGCCAGCAGACACCGGTAGTCTATACGCTATACGACAATTGCGGAGCGGAAGTCGGATACCTTGGTACATGGTATGGTATCTGAATCACGGCCACCCATGCACGTCTTCCATCTCTCAACACTGGGCATGATTCGCGGCAACCACCTGCCCTTGTCAAACGTAGTTGGCAGCTAGACGCCCCTCCTGCTGAGCTTATCCTGTGGCACTGCTCTAGATGGACGCGACCTCGATCAGAATGTATGGAGAATATTCCAGCAAAGCTTCTCGGCCTGCTACCTCAAACCAGAGTGGTCAACGCAGATCTGACTGCCCATTGCTGTTGGGACTGTTGTGTGCATCGCTAATTGAGAGTCAAGAGTGAAGCGAATCTCCAAAGCCATTGTACGATCTCCGCGAGACCTGCACTGACAACTTGCAGACCCAAGTCAGATCCTTCCAGGTACCCGGTTGCAACTGTCTATTCAGTATCTTGCAGTGCGGTCTCTACTACGACCCGTCGACTGGGGACTCCCGGTCTCCTATAATCTAGGTAGACTAGCACTTCATGGCAAGGTGTCTGTCCAGAACCTTAATCCGCCCTGCATCTCACGAATAGACGCCAGTACGTTCTAACCTCTGAAGAGTCGCGAACGTTAGAGCTAATGATGTCGCACCAGGTGGCGGTAGTTGTTTACTGGCTACGCTCGCATGCCGAACATACTCTGAGATCGGACTGAACTATGACCGGCCGTTTGGCCCGCACCATCTTGTGGCACCAGGGGCGATCCTTTGCCACTGTCACTAGCCAGGTCTAGCGAGAACTCGCTCATATAACCATGCCCGCAGCGTTTTCCGTCGCGCAGTCCTCTCGATGTAGTTCCTGACTATCAGTCACATCCATAGGGCTCTCGACTCTACTCATCCATAATGCGTTTCGCGACCCTTGCCGGCCTCTTCTTCTCGGCACTGGCAGTCTCGGCCCAGACTAGTCAGACAGATGCTACAACAAGTGAGCTCCTAGGAGAGCTCGCTCAACTACCAAAATGCGCTGTACGTACTCGCACAGCGAAGACCTTCGTACAAGGCATGAAGCTAACAACCATTACAGACCACATGTGTGGCATCATCACTCTCAGTCTCGAGTTGTACCTTTGGTGATCTCGACTGCCTGTGTGCCGACAAGGCATACCTCACCGCCAGCGAGAAATGCATCCTCCCTAGCTGTACAGTCAAGGAAGCGTTGCGTACGTCCAGACCTCGTGTTGAATGCTGTATGATATCTCAGACATACTAATCCCTTCATCAGTGGCTCAAAGATGGCAGCAAAAGGCCTGTAAAGCACCATACCGAAACACAGGACCTATCACATCGCGCGTTGGCATTGCGTTGGTTACGATTGCTGGAACATGTGTTGCGCTTCGATTCTTGGCGCGCTGGCGTATCAAGGACAGCACTGTTGGATGGGATGATTGGACTATCCTCTTGTCTTTCATTCTGTTGATCCCTTCGACAATCCTCCTCGATAGAAGTATGTTACCTTGCCATGTTACCTACGACTCGCCGTGCTAACTTCCAATTCTAGTGGCCAAGAATGGTATGGGCCAAGATATCTGGACTGTCCCGTTCGAAAACATCAACAACATGTTCAAGGTGCGTATCCTCCGGATTGAGGGTTGAATATTCCTGACTGACGCTGGTCTCATGCAGACTTTCTGGATCGAGCAGTTCATCTACCAAGTGCTTGTCGTCACCACAAAGATCTCGATCGTCTTGCTGTATCTCAGGATCTTCCCACGTGGGGTTTCCAACACATTTACATACACCTGCTGGGCTGTTATCGGCGTCCTCATCGCCTATGGTGTTGCCATGTGCATCTTTTTCACCATGCAATGCCGACCCATATCCTAGTAGGCCATCTCCTCTTAAGCAAATCCCAGCTTAACCCCTCTACATCGGCTAATCTGAATATTTTTTTTTGGGGGAAACAGCTTCTGGGTACAGTGGGATGGTGAACACGAAGGCACCTGCATCAACTTCAGACTCGGAACCTACATCGGTAGCGGAGTCAACATCGCCCTCGATCTTGTTGTCTTTTTCCTCCCGGTTCCCAGGCTTGTCCAACTGCAAGTTGCCGACACGAGGCGCAAAGTCGGCGTCGTCGTGACCTTCCTTGTTGGCCTGTTCGTGACGATCTGCAGCATCATCCGCCTGAAGTACCTGGCCCAGATCGGAGCTTACACAAACGCGACCTATCACTACAACGACACCGGCCTGTGGAGTGCCATCGAAGGCGACGTCGGCGTCATCTGCGCTTGCATGCCGTCCATCGCCGGTCCGCTCATGTACTTCTTCCGGAACAAGGTTTCGAGCAAGCTGAACTCGTCTTCGAAGGGCGGCTCTCACTCTCATTCACGTCTGAGCCAACGCATCGCCGGCGACAGTAAGGGCGTCGCCAGACTTGCCAGCAGAGAGAGCGACCGCGACGACGTCGAGCTGGAACCCCGTAAACAGCAGACGCTCCCTAAGAGCGGGATTGAAAAGACGACCGTCACTTCCATGTACCAGACCTCGGAGCAGTCGAGCAATGACAACATCGACTTGGTCTATCAGAACGAGAGGCGCGAGGGGCGAGGCCAGTGGGAAGTCTGAGAGGCGGGATCTGCTGAGATGGGTCTTCGAACAGGAAAAAACCACTCTGGTAAAGACACTGAAAAAATCACTTAAGATATTAATATATGACTACTCTTAACGCGCCGACGGAATTTTACAGAACTGCGGCAGACGTGACCAACAACAACTTCAATTCATCGATCGATCGATCGATCAATCGATAACACAAATAATCTCTAAGGCCCAGTTTGGCAAGAGAAGGGAATGACTTGACTCTTCAGTGGCAGGTGGCGATCTCTAAATACCAGGATATACTTTAAAACCATGATACCTACAGGTATGTCTCCAACAAGCCAATAGTCCACGATTTGGGACAACGTCCTGGCGTAAGTGAAAGTGCACATGGTCATGGTACATAGGCGAGAGGGGATGGTACCACTGCGTGATGATTCGATTGCCGGTGAGATATGAGAGTTAGGC
>Ga0265797_10001022_pt1 | contig 50313 bp, 46 predicted proteins | sample P2T30metagenome_FD_192433 | JGI IMG/M metagenome (GOLD analysis project Ga0265797, IMG submission 192433) | Plant litter microbial communities from East Loma Ridge, Irvine, California - P2 T30 | ecosystem: Environmental > Terrestrial > Plant litter > Unclassified | place: USA: California...
TCTATCAATACTGCCAAGTAGATCTAACATATGTTTCTGACGTCTCATCCGCGCTGATGTGGTATTGTTGCTAGCGTATACGGCCTGTGTAGCCTGAGTGGCCTGTGATGACCTTGGACGATCATGCTCAGTACCCGACAACTCTGTAGCTGGAGGGATGCGTGGTGGAAAATTTAACGATGATGTACTGCGCGTTGACGGCCGAGGATCTGAAGACACACCAGATACAGACCAAGGTCTTATGTTCGCTGTCTGGCGACGTTGGCCACTCATAGACATGTGCGTCTGGAACTGTCCAGAGTCGAGCTCATATGTTGAGGACGGAACCGACAGTTCATTGACAACGGAGACGGTGGTGGGCTCGCTGACCGTATGCGACACCATAGGTCTGCGTGTTGGGGTAGCTGGTAGCTCCGAGAGTAATGGCTGATACTTGTTGGCATGCTGACTCATGTGCGATCTCTGGCTAGGAAGTTGTGATAAATCTCGACTCAACCGCGCCATATGACTTGGTGCATGAGCTGGCTCACTTCCAGGAAGCTCGACAGCAAGGCTTATATCCCCTAATAACTCTGATAGCGTCTCAACCTTCTTCTCATCGACGACGGTAGATCCTGGCGCTAGAGCTGATATCCCGAGGTGAAACGCATGAGGGTTTACAGGTCCGTCCGAGTTTGTTCCACTCATGGTGTAATCGCCAGCCAGTTCAGCAAGGACTTGGTGCCTGTCCGGATGTACGTAGGCCCATGTGTCTTTTTGCCCTGATGGTGTAGTAGACATGTAATCATGCGCCTGCTCCATTGACAGCCGTGAGCTTACGCGCCGCAGACTATCGGTGTTGAGATACTGCTTAGTATCTCCTTGAGATGGTTGCAAAGGAGGACTGTATTGTCCTACCGATGTATAAAGAGGAGGCGGGCTGTTTGGTAGGCTTGGAGGTGATGAGTATCCTTTGTTGAGTGTGTTGTAGCCCAAAGTGGCGTTGCCTGACTTGGTTTCCCTCTTATCGCTCAGTAAATGCGAAGCCGACTTTACGGGATCTGTGGTCCATATGTCTTGCGCGAACAATGCTTCGGTAAGGAGGGAGGTATTGTTCGTTGACCCAGTCTTATCAGCAGCATCGCGCCAGACGGTCTGGGGCTTGTCTTTCATGGTCATCTTGATTGCCATGTCCACTTTATGCCCACTGGTCACTCTTTGATGTCTCGATACGATGTCATCAAAGTAGGTCGTGTTCTGGTATGTCGGTAGATCCTGGCTGGTCGGTAAGTCCTCTAGCCGATTGAGGAAGCTCAAAACGTTCGATAATTGCTGATGACATGCTATAAGTTCGCTTTTGCGATCACCTAATCGTTCGCGGTCGTTGAGGATGGATCGGAGTCTTTGAGATTGGTCTAAGACATGAGGATGTTGTCCGACGTCGCCACAATCCACCCATTTTCCAATGTCCTCCAAAGCAGAAGTAGTATTCTCGATAGCACTTCTGATCCAAGGGAGTCTCTCGGGCGTATAGGCGAGTTTTGTCCGCACCGAACCAACAGCCACTAATCGCTCAACTTCGAAGAGATCATCGCGAACGATGCGTATCGTTCGCAAGAAGACCTCACTCTCGCTCCCAACATCTGCGCTACGTATCGCAAGGTCAGCGAACCTAAACGCTTTGCTGACACTAGCGGATCTTGTTGGTGCACCTATCACAAAGTAAGCACTGCGTCGCGACATGTTTCATCACTCTGATGTATTGTGTACATACCGATAGCTGTGTTCATCCTTGAGGCCTTGGCTGGAAATGGTGGTAAAATGTCAACTCATTGCCCACAGCTGATGTCTATATTCCTGCGGGGGCGCAGGTCGTGAATTACAAGTCCACGAATATGGCAGCTCGCCGGCGGGCGGCTCATAGACCCCCAATATTGGGTAAGCGATACAACAAAGCCTCAATCTGCAAGGCTAAGCACGCGAGCATTGCGGTACCCCTCATGCTGTGCTGCGGTGCCTCGAGAACCGATGAGCAGCTCGATGCTTCTTCCCACAGGCTCTGGTCATGCACCCGTCGCTAAACATAGTTCGGCTACTCCAGTGGTCATATTATCGGACCAATACCTGATCGAAGCTCTTCGAACTATCTATATCGCACGGCTGAGTGACTGTTGTGTGTCTCACAAGGCGAAGGCTTGCAGATTGGACGAGAGCGAACATGACGCTCCTTTCCGCCAGTGGCACCAACGCTAAGACATATGAAGCATAGCGCAAAAGGAAACCTTAACCTCGTCTCCCAGCCTCGTCACTCTACCTAGCATCTCAGCTCACGACCCTTAGCAATAACCCGAAGGCGTCTCAGCCGTACGATCATTGCATTGTATACTGCACAAGCTATCCGCTAAACGCCATCTTCGCTTCATCTTCACGATGTTCATGTCGCAATCTCCTTTTCCAGCAGCACGCGCGGAGGCCCTAGCACCTGCCCCTGGTCTCCAATCGTTTGTACCAGGCCTGGAAATACTACCAGACCTCCATGTTCGCTGAAGAACTCAAATCTAAATGATCCAGGCTGTGAAAAGAGTAGGAACGCGAAGTTTGCAGATCGCGTCAAGATCATGTCCAGATTCTTGCTCCGCTGAGGTTCTAAGCCATTCTGCACGAAGGGCGCCACAATAGAGTCCAGATCTGCAACCGCGATGGCAAATTTTTGCTTACGATCCGAGTCTTGTTTGTTCTGGCTAATTCGCTCATGCAGCAGGGTTCCAGTTACGGTTTTCCATTTGCTGTACATGGCTGATTGGGCTGATTCGTGGCTTTAGCTTCCCTTACCGAGTTGGTGAGGCTGAAATTAAACTTACCAGCATTACTGCCATCCCTTCCTGGTATGGCCATGTCGATTGCTGCGAGTTCTCCGGGCAGCAGGCTCTCATTGCGTCCTCCTGTACATCTCGATAGCACAATCCAGGCAAGGATGAGGCGAAGCGTCTCGGCTCTGGTTGAGGTGTTCGAAAGCATGCTCGCAAGTCTGGCAGAGCTTGTACCGGTTGCGGTTGCTAGCTGGTCCATATTGGCCTGACTAACACTGGCTGCCGGGATAGAAGAGAGATGATAATAGGTGCGAACGTGGTTCTTGATGTTATCCCGTAGCTTCAAGACTGCGTCTGTGATAGTGTCGTCTGCCACGGGCTGGGGTAGCATGTCGTCGATGTTCGTTGCATACGCGCTGGTTACGGCTGTTGGACCTTTCTCCAACGTTCTAGTAGCATCATTGACGAGCGCATGAGGTGATGGTTGAGTCTGGACTAAGTTGTACCGCTTCTTCTTTTGACGGCGTAGTAAGAAGAAGAATATAGCTCCAGCGATCAGCAATCCGACGAGTAACATCGCGATAGCCACCCCAGCAACCGCACCTCCAGAAAGCCCTTTCTGAGCCGGCAGTGGACCAACTGACGCTGTAGGGCCTTCATTCACCGTGCTGCCGTTTACCGAAGGCTGGCTAGTCACAGGCTTGAACGTCGAGGCACCATTGTTTGCGGGTATAACTGACGTCGTAGTCATACTCGTAGGACATGCTACCACCTCGGTGCCGCCACCAGGCCAAACCGTTGTACATTTGGATGTGACCACACTTGGGTTTGAGGTTTGCGAGGCTGTGGGAAGCACCGATGCAGACGAGGAGATTGTTGATGACAATATCGTCGATAGCTGTGTTGATGATGGTGACGCCGATGATGCTAGCCCTCCAGCTTGGCTCGACGGAGGTTGTGCGCTCGACAGCGCTGGTGAGCTCATCGTTTTCTGTTTTTGCACAACTGCGCTCTTGAGATACAACAATACTGGGCTTCTAGAAATGATAGAAGAGCAAAGATACTGACACTGCTTTCGACCGAATCTGCGATGCTGCACTATAAGGCGTCTGTACCGATGCTTGCTAGCACAGCCTGGTCTGAGATATGCACACCTCAGCTGTACTATAGCGCGGCAGACTACAGGATCCGATGATATTGGTTTTCGCCGGAATCGGTAAATGTTGACGAGGCAGAAACCAGCAACCCAGCGTCGAGGTGCATGAAGTGGGGTCCGAATGTAGGACTATCGAATGGTCATCGGTACGAGGTAATGTGGCGTACTCCAGCAGCGTCTCATTCTGTCGAACCAAACAAAATTCGTGCAACACCACCACATACGACGCGGCATCAAAGCGGGCCCCACGCTATGGTTTTCCAGATCGGTATCGACTTGTGGGCTGAGTTGAGGCGCGAGGCTGAGCTGGAAACATGGTCTTAGCGTCCGGAGACAAAGAACTATCGCATCTCGGCCTCACAAGTCTTCGAAATTCAGACTTTACAGATCTTTAGAGTGGCCATTGTTGAACCCGGGAACTGCACGAACACAATCTCAGTGGGGTATAGTCACAGACTTATCATCAATCATTCTCACAACGCATACATTCACCATGGAAGGATTCCAGTCCCGGCCAGATCTGGTTATTTCCATTGATTTTGGGATGACATGTGAGTATAGGCTTGTCGTTTGCCAACCCCGCAATACTCATATCGCTATTAGGTACTGGTGTCGCGTATTGTAATGTAGCGACTGGATCTGATAGTGTTCGTCATATTCAGCGGTGGCCAGGAAGGACACAGGCAAACGAGAACAAAGTGAGGCGTCGATCGCACGCCAAAGGACCCCAACTTACTCATCTCAGGTCCCAACATTGCTTGTATACCCACAAGACTCAGCAACACCGTCATCATGGGGCTTTCTAGCCGAAACCGCACAGGAAGCTAGTGGTGCTGGGTACGAGAGTCGGGAGTGGTTCAAGATTATGCTGGACGAGGACCTGCTAGAACAGATGCGGAGAAAGTCCAGTGAGCCTAACAAAGTACCACACATACATGAAGTAGAGAAATGGTGAGTAAGTCGTCCAAATTTGCCTTTGTAATCGGCTGATCAATATCACAGGTACACTGATTACTTCAGATACCTATACCGTACCATTGAAGCACGACTACGAGGGGAGCTCGCGAGCCGATGGGAAGACGCGAATATCGAGTTCATCTTCTCGGTACCTACGACTTGGAAGCCGATACCAACTGTAGAGCGATTCAGGAAAACAATCTCGGCGGCTGGATTCGGCTCATGCGCCAACCACACAGCATCGATTGGGTTGACAGAAGCAGAGGCGGCTGCAGTGCACACAGCGCGCAGCATGCCAGGTATCTTCAAGGAGAACGAGATACTCTTCGTGTGCGACGTAGGCGGAGGTACAACAGATCTATCAGTCTTTCGCGTGAAGAATATACACGGTAGCTCTCTCAGTCTTGAGCAGATCGATGTAGTTTTCGGAGCCACTATCGGAGCCGCGCAACTCGACAGTTTATTCGAGAAGGAGGTGCTGCAGCGACTACAGCATGCAGACCGCCTGCAACCAATGGGACTAAACGATATCAATCAAGCTGCATGGGAGATGCGAATCTCGAAGGAATACCAGAACGCAAAGTGCGACTATGGTTCGGAGGAGTCTCTAATGGACACCGAGACTTTCGCAGTGCGAATACCTAAGCTTGACAGAGGTTACGTAAACCGGGATTATGCCATCAGCGACGGAGACATGTACTTTCAAAGAGACGACTTGAAGGGTTTTTTCGACACTCAGGTATCGAAACTGTTTGACATGATGGACAAACAGCTCTCTCGTGTCCGACAGAAACATCCGACCGAACAAGTGTCTCATCTCGTCCTCAGTGGAGGTCTCGGTAATTCTGCCTACGTCCAACATTGTTTACGAAGCCGATACGCATCTGGTAATACACCACACTCTAATGCACACAATATGCAGATCCGCATTGCTCCTGATCCTCAACTAGTTGTCTGCAAGGGCAACGTGGCCGATCGCGTTCAGAAACTCAAGACTGGACAGTCGGTTCTTGGATGGCGATGCAGCCGCGCATCTTATGGTACCATGTGTAAGATATTGTATGACCCTTACGACCCCGCGCATCAAGGGAGCAAGACCGAAGTGGATCCTTTGGACAAGAAAACGTATATCATGAACTGTATCGACTGGTTCATCAAGCAGGTAAAGCCCTTTGATAGCCTCGAATGATGGCATAAAGCTGATCAGTCTAGGGCGAACCCGTGTCAAGTGATCATCCGATAGTCAAGAGCTTTCAACGAAAATGCCCGCCAGCCACTTCCAAAAATCCTAATCCGCCAAGGATCTACCCTACGGAGGTGATTTGTACTGAAGTCGACAGATCTCAACTTCCGATAGTGATGAACAACGGTACATACACACTTGATGCAATATGATGAGCCGTACTAATGATTTCAGCGTGTCGTTCGATCTGTAAGATCGAGTCGGACTTCTCATCCCTCCCACTCTCTCTCTTCAAACTGAAGAACCGACACTGGTGGAACTCCGGCCCGAAATACCATCGCATCAACTACATCGTTAAAGTAAACCTCGGTGCCGCCGATGTGTCTTTCGAACTATGGCACAATGGCGTCAAGTTGTCGAAAGACAACTCTATCAAGGTTGAATGGCAAGCGAGTGGGCCTCCTGATCCAAATACGATGGCTGTTGCTCCCGACTTCCCGATGAATAGCCTGCCGGCAGTATCAAGTTACGGTGTGGCTCATGACCGTGCGAGGGGAGTAAACCGTGAAAGTAATGGTAGGATGGGGATGAATTGGGTAAGATGGGATAACAAGAGCGGTGTTCGAGCTCAGGTAATGCCCGCGCGGCAAAATCAGCCAAGGGCGTGGTAGGATAGTGTTATATTGCCATCTATGTCGCTTTCCAGTGAGCGTTCAAAGACGAGTGTTCATATTTCTCAAATCAATGTGCGTTCATTCGAGGAGACATGTCTACACAAATCTATGATGGGCCTACGAAAAGGGCATTCTGCATATGCTTAAATCTGCTCAGCACCCTACGGACCGGCGCTGTTGAAATAACTCCATACTCGGTTGCTCTCGCGAAAAGAGGTATTGCAGGTGTCGGCCACTATGGCAAGCACGAAAATGGGAAAGGACGGTGGAAGTCGAAATCGATGTTGTTTGTGAGTTTCCGCTTAGTGTGCGTGTCATGCTTGCTTCGCTATAGCTGTAACGAGAAGTCGCTCTGGAATAGGTCCTAAGAATGGTGAGAGGCAATTCATTTACTCAGTCTATGGTATATACCATCAAAGCGTCTTGAGCGCTCGGCTAGCATTTTCCAAACCCGATTCTTTCAATGAAGCATCCTTTGTCAGTCAATCCCCGCCATGCTAGTGTTGCGAAGGCAAACAACCCCGAACCGATCAAGACCCAAGGGAGCCAGTCCTTGAAGTCTGTTGTATCTTCGTCTTCGACAGCGGCTGGTGGTGGCTGAAACAAAACGCTCCGACAGATGGGGCAGGTATGACCACCGGGCGAGTTGATGATTGTGAAAAGACATGGGCGTCCCACGATATGATCACAGGGTCGGAAGCGTATGCCAGGGTGGCTGCTGCCGTTGTAAGGTTCCCAGCAGTAGCAACATTTGTTATCGTTAAACTTGTCGGTGGCTTTTGCGAGGAGGATGCGTGTTTGAAGGAATTCTTCTTTCGTGATGCCGCGACGACCGAGGATGGTTTCAAGCATGATGTGGTTTGAGATGGGAACCTAGTAGATTCAATTAATTTGAGAAAATATAGAATGTAAGTTGTGCGGCGAGGCTGAGTAAATGGTGGGTAGACGAGAGCGTGGTATAGCACTGGAGAGGTTCGGTACCGCGCGACCAGTCTTTCGAATCGGACGAATGAAAAGTACACCACATGCGAAACTTGGTTGATGAGTGAGTGGATCTACGAGATGTGGTTGGAAGTACAGCCACGGAATAGCTTATGAGTATGATGAACACAACAATATCCATTCTTCGAGTCATATCAGAGTAGACCTGGAAGATAGTCGACATAACTTGCGAGAGCGATTTAGATTACGGCACACAGGAAATCTGTCTAGGATTCTTATTAAGCACGAACCATAATGGAGAATCAATCGCTTCGTGAAAGTGCATGTGTGATAAGTCGATGCCGTGAGATGCCCGAAAAGACACCTGATCAGTATAAACCCACATGCTCCATCCAACAAGTAAACTCATCTGCTGCTTCACTGCGGATTTCAGAGTTGTTTCGTACCATCTCACTATTCAATAGCTTTCTATCGGTGTCTCCCAAAATCATCTCCAAGTCCAGGTTTTCCACCGACTCATAGGTCTTTACCGACTTCAGGATTTTCTACCCGACAGTTTCCAGCTTGTTGGTGGTTCTCAATAACAATCTTGAATACCATGGAAGCTGCCAACCAATGGAGCGTCAGAATCAGACCCGTGATCAATCCGAAGATAGCACAATCCCGCCGACTTTTGAGCTGACGGTGTGCGCCGTGTTTCAACAGAATGTAGACTTTGAACATGATCGACGTTACTGCACATACCAGAACTTCCTCGTGTAAGCTCAGGGTAGCCGCACCTATATTAATCGCGGTTGGCTTTGTTGTTCGAGTCGCAAGGTAGGAGCAAGTGAGAATCAAGAACCTGTCCCACTTTTCATGTCGTATCACTGGAGACATGGTAAAGGAACGCAAACCTGGGTTCCTTGCATATAGGCCGGTGAAAGCTCGGATCATGTAGTCGATTTGGTGATACACATTGCCTGCGTAGAATAAAAAGCGTCCTATGGACAGCGCCCAAGGCGGAAGTTTAGCTTCGATCTTGTATAAGGTGAGCCTGATCGGAGTTAACAAATTCACTAAGGGGTTCACAAAGAAGCGATTGAGGAATTGTAACATGAGAGGCAGAGTATCGGTCCGGAACCATGGAGATCGACAGATAGGACAAAGATCACCGGTCGGGCCTTTGGTTATTTCTGGGAGACAGTCGCGTCCGAATACGTGGCCGCAAGACCGCACGCGAGCAGCAGGATGGTCTTCGTCGTATGGGCCCCAGCCTAGGCGAGTTAGCATATGTATCATATTGCATTACCAAGTAGTACGTACACCAAATGCATTTGTTATCGTTGAACTTATCCTGGTCGCTAGCGCGAACGACATTAAACATGAGGAAAGTTGTTCTCGAGATAGCGAAGATCCTGGTGAACATGATTGCTCTGGTCCGAGGAACTAGTCGAAACTTCGTTGAAGACCTTAGGGAGACGGAAGTAGTAATGCGGTTGCGTAATAGTAACGTGTAGAAGAATATGAATATTTAAAGGAGAGAATACAAGGAGGCCAGATATATCGAATAGCGAGGCAAACAGTCGTGTGAAATGCAAAGCGTAATCACTTCACAGCATGATCACAACATGAATGAACTGAGACCTGACGATCGGTAATGCATCAGTGATTGGTAAATCTTGGTTAAAGGAGGACTGCCCTCTAGAATGCATCGCGAGAAATCAACTCAGTCATTGAAGACGTCATAGCCACTTCGTGAGTCCAAGCAGATGTTGCTCCCAGTACCTCTAGACAGTAGGTGAGAGCAGGACAGGTAACGCGAAGGACGAGATGATGAGTGCTGCAAGCATTCGAGGAGATGGACGGGTCCCACGCGGATTGGCGTCACGGGCGCAGTTTTAGCCGACGCTAGCGCGCCGGCGCGCGAGCTACAAAACCCCTCCAAAAATGTTTCTTGCTTCTACAACGGCCTGCCTTGCCAACGCTGCGTTTCTTTGCACACATACAGACTCTCCTCACAGAGCTCGTCCTACCCTGCAAATGAGAAATTCGGAGTAATCTTCACTATCATCAAGCCCTCTTGTGGCTGTACTGCTCGTAAGAGCCTGGCGTGACTCACGTCTGCATCCGGCATCAGAAAACTCAGGGCCCAGAAAGCGCGCTCCCACTTCGGTGGGAGTGTTGTGGAACTGGTGTCCCTATGGGAGTCGGTGCGAAGATTGTGTGCTTTGATCCTTTGGGAGAGAGGTGACACTGTAGTACAATACGCAGCGTACTTGACCTTGAGTAGCCCTTGGGCGAAAGAGGGCACGGTATCATTCGATTCTGATTACTCTGGCGAGGCAGGCCGTTCACTTTTTTTTTCACTATGTAAGTGCGCAATGTGCGCGATCTACTCCAGTTCAAGGATACTACTAACAAAAAACCATGCGAATTCACCAAACCTGAGCGACCACACGTTGCGCGATCCTCCATTCATCCTCTGCTAGAATTGTCTACTCTGGCTCTGATGCTGTGTCTTTCTCCATCGCGTACATGATGTCCGTCCGTAGCGTATACTTGGTGCCCTTCACAACGTCGTCACCAGAATGTATAAGGTAGCGATGCTGGAAGAGCAGGACGCGCCCAGCCTTTGGCTCAACGTCGATACGTTGGTTCATGCGACCGTTGAAGAATGTAGTGGCGCCGCCTTCGAGCTGCCTTTCCCCAGTGCTCAGTACTGCATCGTTCAGGTAAAGGTGCAGGGTGAAATATGAGCGCTCGGTGCGGTCTGGTGTCTCGTACGTGCCATCACAATGCGCTGACTCAGTTAGTAGCTACAATCTTGGAATCCAATGCAAAACATACCTTTGAAATACTCTCCACCAGTGTACTTGAGATAGCGTCCACGCTCATTCAGTCTCGTTACTTTCCAAGTCTCTCCTCGTTTCGCTGGACCATTGCCTGTGACAAGCGCCCAATTCTGCAAGCGATGGATTTCAGGCACCGACGCCTCTATTCTTTCCCATAATTTGGCCATGATGTCCTTGTTGTCCCAGATGATCCGACCGCACTTTCTCGTGTCTTCATACATGGCTTGCATTCCGCCCCCAACGTTCACCATGGCTCTCTCCCACGTGCCGTTAGTAGTCGCTTCTGCTGCTTGTATTAAGGTGTTGCACTCGTCCTCAGACAGAACACCATCAAGTATGACGGCCCATGCATTCTCGTTCTCTAGTATTCCAGCCTTCCTGAAATCAATTTTGGACTTGGTTAAATTGGGCGCTGGGCCCTCGAGGAATCCATTGGGGAGGGCGAAAGTGGAAGGGGCAGGGCTGGACTCGACGGGTTCTCGACGTTTCTGAGTGCGAAGAAGATCCTCTTTGAAGCCCGCAGGCAATACTTTGTTAGCTGCCATTGTTGGTATTATTCGTGTAGTGAAACTTCGAATCGCGCGCAAAGGAAACATTTATCAAAATCAAGTGCAGTGCTTGCGGCTATGTAAAGGTTGTGCCGGGCTGTGAAACCGGTCAAAGCCTCCTAAGGCTGCTGCCTTGGGGTGGCTTCGCCTCATGTGGACATCAAGTGGCTAATGTGCTGTCTGTGACTCTTGTTGGACATGTCCAGCAAGGTCATGTGAGATTTTCTGTACAGGACTGCTCGTCTTATACACTGGTCGCACTCGCAGAAGCAAGCAGTAGCTTCAAACGTCCACAGATCCCTCTACTGGACTTGAAAGACGATGATCGCCAAAAGGAAGTCCATGGCTTGTACAAGCGCATTGAATTACGATGGCAGACGCGACTGTCTACTTTCCGAGAGCGCCCTCCAAGTTCCGTTCATCATCGTCCTCAACAATTGCCATTTGAGGCTGTTGGTGAGTGATGGTGTGGCAGGGATCATCACGTGAAGATGGCAGTCGCGGCCCTTCTCGACCTGCCTCGCGTTTCAGGAACACGGACTGCATCATTCACGCCCCATCACCATCATCATCATCATCAGCAACACGCACAATTGATCCACGGGCTCATCTGAACGACTCGGACGCGCATAGGTAGCCGACGGCAGTTTCATGTGACTTGTTGCTTCTTATCGTCACCCCCCATCGTGCAGTGCGCGACTCAACTCCATCGCAAGCCACTGCCGCTCGCTCCACCAACCGTCGCGCCAAGCTAGAGGTGCCGACCTCACTCCTAATTTCCCGCCTTCACGCCAATTTGGACAACACGTCGAGGCGCACGCGACGCCCAGTACACACCTCTCCCCCACGGCCATACTCGTCGTCGCCTGCTTCTCTCCAACTCCCACCACGTCGTCCCTGGAGCTCCGACCAGCCCGACCGTCAAGCTCCCCGTCGTTCGCTCAGCAACCACAGCACTAGTCAAGCAAACACTCGCCGGCACGCCGGGCGCCAGCCCTACGCCAGACCCTGCGTCTATCGATAACTGCCATTATCCACGTCACAGCGACCATTGTCGCGCGCCTCTCGTTACCATAGTACATCCCCGAGCCGACAGCAATCATGTCTTACGAGGACCACCACGATGCCCAGTACCAACCCGGGCAAACGCGGAACCGTTTCCCAACGCTGTTCGAAGTGCTCAGTCGTAAGACGACAGCACCGCTAGACCTCTTCTCCTTCTACATCTACATGCGAGACCAGCAACGGTCTGTCGACTACTTGGACTTCTGGTAAGCCAACCACTCGGCGTCCGGGTCAGCGGATGAGGCTAACAACCATCAGGCTCGATGTATCGCAACACCTGCAGCTATGTCGGCTCTATGTGCGACGACTACACAGGAGCATGATTGAGGAGACACCAGATCTTGAGAGGAATTCCAAGCGTTCGTCCTACATATTGGACAACGCTGGAGAAGGCCCCTCTAACGAGAAAGCAGACAACATGTCTGACCAGCGCTTGTCTGCCTTTCTTCGTTCTGACCACCCAAGCCGAAACCACTCTCCACAGAACAGTCAGGGTAGCAATCAGAGCCGCGAGTTCCCGCGTCCAAGCCTGAATTTACTAGATACCCCGGGCGATTCGAGCTCGCCTGGCCAGAACTCATCCATTGACAATTCACAACCACGGAGAGAGGATTTGCGCGCATCGGCCGAGAAGATCTTGTACACCTATCTGCTTCCTGGCTCAGAGAGAGAAATCATCATTCCCCAGAGCATACTCGCCGAGGTACAAGAAGCCATTGAGGGACAGGAGCAGCGCGCCGATCCCGAGCTTTTCGATAATGCCAAAGACTACGTCTTCCAAGCCATGGAGCGCGACGCATATCCAGGTTTCTTACAGAACAAGGGCCTTGGCAACCTCGTTCCCCAGAGTATGATGCTGCGTCTTATCCTAGGTTTGATCAGCTTCTTCGCCGCTGTATGGACCTCGTTCATTCTCATCTTCTTGGACAAGTCAAGAGGAACACGCTGCTGGGTATGCAGTCCCCCACTGTTTTGTTAGGAATGTCAACTAACGCTGTGCGCAGATCATACTTCCATTCACCATCGCTATCTATCTCATATTCACACACCAGTACATGCTCGACCCCATCATCGCCATTGCCGGATACAGCGAGTACACCTTCTTCGACTTCAACAAGATTAGGGAGCCGTTTGTCAAGAAGACATTGAACAGGCGCTCGCTCACTGTTCTGGTTATGTTCTTGGCCGTTACAGTAGCTATTTGCTGCCTCTTCATCTTCGTTCCCGGTAAGCGCCTGTGATTCAAGGCGGTTACACGGTCTTTTTGTGGTATCCGATGTAATGTTTGTTTGTTTTTCTGGCGTTTTCAGCTGCACAAAATGGGATCAGTCCCGGAGGCGGCGGAAGGAGAAGCGCGGAGGTAATTCAAGGACCAGCGGGGACATGGAGAAGATACCCCCTCGCTTCGTCGCCGTACGACCTACAGCAGGCTTTTCTTTTGTTTTTGAACCAAATCTTGAATTGAGCATGTTCTGGTTATGGAGGGCTGTTCTCAGTCTGGAGCATGGTGTTGGGGCGTTCATGATGAGACATCCAACAGCGAGTCTCAATCGAGATAGAGCACCCAATATATGATAGTATTCTTCAGCAATGGTCAGATGACATGTGAAAGTAGTCAAGCGCAAGATGTTTGGCGAGCCGTTGGCATGTGGAGTGGAGCTGCAAGGCTGCATGCACGCCAAGGCGCAATGACGTGAACCGCGGCCGGGTTTGACCAGGTGGAATTGTACCTCGACGTCCATCATCGGCCAAGGACGCGCCGCAACAGTCGCAGTTTGTCGCATCCCTATCCAATCACTTTGCCGAGCATCCACGATCAGCATCTCCCGGCTTTCAATTGCTCGTGACTGCGACATTGGCGGTGCCAACCTCTCGTTCAACTACGGCCACTAGCGGAGTGGATTGCAGCAGCCAGCAAAATGAGCGGACCAACAGCTAAGAGCAAGAGAGGGCCGACTGTGCTCATGACAGATGCCCGCGACACGGCACCTCGAGCACCCCAACGACCAGGCGTGGGGCAGAGACAGGCGACGGGCGCGCGATTGATCTCGGTCGACAACATCCTGCAGTACGCCTCGGACATTCCCTCACAACAGCAGCGACGCGGCCCGCCTGGCAGTGGCAGCCGACCCATGATGCACACTCGCACTCCTAGCGGACGGCATCCGCTCGATCCCAGACTCTCCGGTCGCCTGATACCCCAGCACATGCCCACCCGATCGAGCAAGCTCAGCGAAAAACTCGTGCTTCTGCCCGAGACAGCAGGACAGGAGGACGACGAGAAGGGCGACTTTGACGAAGACGAACACGAAGGCCCGCCCACAGACGAAGACCTTGCGCGACGGACCCCCAAAGGCGGTCCCAACGACAAGAGCTATGCAGAGCGTCTGCCCAAGGCCAAGCGGACGGACAAGCTCTCGCGCGTCACCGCCTACTGCACCGCCCAAGCCTACAAGATGAAGAGCACCGCCCAATTCGTAAAGGACACACACAATGCCCGCACCAAGCTGTACGACGACTGTCTCTACACCGTCTATCATCTCCCGTTGTTGCCCGGCAGCGACGGCTACCGGGTGCGCAGTAGCCCTGCGCTCAAGAGCCCGGGTGGAAAGACGGTGCTCGACGAAGAGATCGAGCGCAACGAGCAGCGCGACCACCACGAAGGCTACTTTGGCGACGAGGAGACCTACTACGTACGCGACGACCACGAGCTCGACCAACCCTGGGACGGCATGCACGATCGCCGAGACTCGACCGAGAATTCCAGAATTGCGCCCAACGCCCTGACCTTTGGCGAGATGTTCGTCTTCTCGTACGGCGTCGTAGTCTTTTGGAACTTCACCGAGAAGCAGGAAAAGGACATTCTGGCTGACCTCACATTTTCCGCTATTGCTACCGGCATCACCATTGCAACACGACCCTTGACCGAGTCCGACTTTGAGACTGAAGAGTTCCATTTTGAATACAACCCAGAAATTCAGCGCCCGCGTGTGTACAACGACATGATTACGCTCAAGAGCGGGGATCATATGATCAAGCTAGCCATGAGCCACGCCATTGCACAGAGCACCAAGCTAAGTCTCTTCGAGGAGGGTATGAGCCGGACCATGCTGGCTGCGCAATACGTACCCAAACGCTTAGCGTTGACGGGCAAACTGGGTATGGGAAGGACAGACGTGGTCAAGATGATTGGACAGCTCTTCACCAGCCGTGTCGAAGTGAACCTATGTACGTATCCAGTCCACTATTTCAACCCCCATCCGTTACTAATGACCCTTGTAGCATCGAATATGCTCGACACCCCAAGCTTCTTCTGGGACTCGGAGCCGACCCTTCATCCGTTATATACCGCTGTGCGCGAATACCTCGAGATCAAACCCCGTATCCAAGTTCTCAACGAGCGCTGCCAGGTCTTCCTTGATCTGGGCGAGATACTATCTGATTCCATTAGCGATAAGAAGATGACCAAGATCACGTGGATTGTCATTGCGCTCATTGTGCTGAGTATCTGCATAACGTGTCTGGAAGTGCTCCTCCGATTCGCCATTCTACAAAAGGGTAGGACTAATGTTCCTGTTGCTGGAGATATGGAAATTAGAGGGATTGGTGGACTCAAGGGAATTGGTCCGCCTGCCTATGCTGGACCTGGCTTGCTCGCTGCGAGAAGTTTGGTTTGGGTCGGTAGTGGAGTCAAGGGTCTATTGGTCGGCTGAGTATGAGTTGTGGTACATGGGAAAGAAGGTGACTAGCTAATTGGGGCTATGGAGTCGTCATGCTAGGCATGATTCTTGGATTGTAATACTGTTGGGACCGTTCTTTTGTCATCTTCTTAAGCATTAGCGATGGGCGTTTCCTAACTGGCGCAAAAGGTATTACTGGGTCCTACTGACCCTTGGAATAGTTTTAAATTCTTTTCGATTTCTGAATCCCATCGTTTCTATTCATTCCTACCTTTTCACTACCAACCATGAGGCTGCAGACCTTCTTCCTCAACCCCCTCGCACTCACAGGCTACGTCCTTCCTTGCGTAGGCGCCCACAAAGAAAGCAAAGCCGACCGCTTAGCAGACGTGCATAGAAACTTCGAACCCCACACATGGGAACAACAAATTGTAAACCGCATGGTATGTTGCGTTCATATACATATCATACATCAAGTGCAGACTAACTTTTGACGACGAAAATTTTTAGGTCTTTAATTATTCCCTCGATGATTTCATGGTCATGTGGAAGAGACGTGTGGGAGAGTACGGATTTACTGATCTAAGCTGGCGGAGCGACGCCTGTACTGGTGTTGATGATTCGCCGTTTGGCTGGGACTGTAAGTTGTGCTTTTAATCCTGAGTCGGAACTATATGAGGTAAAAAAAGACTAACATACCGAAACTCAGTCAAACCAGCTTGTATACGCCATGATTTCGCGTATGAGAACTTTCGGCTTCAGCATCGGCTCAGTCATGTAGGGTTTCCCCGATCTTTCCATGCCTGCTTTCATTGTCTTAATTTCCTGGTTATATGTCTAATAATGTTCGTAGGAAGCTCGTAAGAAAATCGACGTCCACTTCAGGGACGACCTCTACTATATCTGTGAAAGACGTTCCAATACCAAGGCCTGCAGGGTGTCAGCCAAAATCTACTACGCCGGAGTCAGGCTGTGGGGGAAAAATCAGGAGAATGCGTTTTTCACCATCAACGCTATTGTCGCCAACCATGCCCCCGTGAACGCTTCCGACAGTATCTCCACGACAGCTACCGCAATCAACACAACCTCCGAAAATACTACTACCGTCAACACCACCCACACGAATAATGCTGGTCCCGACGATACACAAAGAGATATTCGTAGCAAAGAAAAAGTTGCTATCATGGCCTGGCTTGGCGAACTGACGCATGCAGAGCTGCTGATGGAAATGCCAGAGACGCATCTGGAGTATTTAAGCAAGTCACTCGATGACTGGACGGAAGTCATTGAGAGAGAGTGACACGAACAGGAGACTGTGCAAGCATAGGACGCGTAATTACGTCTGGATCTGTAATTGATCCGTCGTGTTCGATAGAACGAGGGAGTGACTGCTAGACAAATCCCATCCTACCCTACTCCTTGTCCACAGCAAAAGCCTTCAAATCATCCATACTCACCCCTTTCAACGCCTTCTCATTCGTCGCTTTCATGACAACCTTGGGAACCTTCTTGTCATCCATGCCTGTCCTAGCGTCAAAAGCCTCTTTCCACCTGTTCACACAAAGGCACCATTTGCAGCCATCCGTAAGTCCTACTTGACGCAAATCGTTGCCACGTGCGGCAGAGAAGTCGAGGAACTCTTTTGACACGATACCTGCTATGGCGTGGTTGCCAGCATCTGATGCGGGTACCTCACAGTAGCCTGAACGGGTGAATCCGGTCAAAGGCTGTGTGGAGTGAAGCGCGAGGGGTTGCTTGAAAACTAGTGTAAAGCGTTAGTTAGTGAGTGAATTTGTGGAACTGGGTCCTTGCGATTCGCAGCAACAAAGATGCGTTCATCGTAGAGGTCGCAAACAACACCCCAGCTTCTCTCGTAGCACTGCATAAACGGCGTGACGTTGGGGGCGCTGAAACGCGTGCCTGGAGATCTCTCCAGTCCAACGACGAAACTGTTTCATGCAAATGAACAGGATGCAGCCATGGTGTAACCGTTTGGACTCGAAACATCTGAAATGCCCAATGCACAGTTCTGATACACGGTTCCCCCCCCCCAATACTCAATCACAACATGTACATACCGTTCAAAGACATATTGCCAGCTTCTTGCTCTTGCTTTTTCCCGTTCTGTGCCGGTACTCTTTCCCACTTGATCTGCACGTCGTGAACGTGAGCAAAGTCGCGTTTTGGAGCGTTACGTGTGAAATTGCTAATTAGATTGCGTAGGATCCGCATGAGGGAGAAGGAGAGCAAACGTAGGTTATACGTTTATGGTTCGTGAAATGTGGTGCTCAAGATGGCGTCAAGAAAGTGCTAAAGCGGAGATTTAGCGCGTAGGGCTGGATGGATGACGTTTGCCAGGGGTGCAGCTGCCGCAGATCCCCAGCCATGGGGTTGCCCGATCGGCTGTTACACCATGGTAGCCGCCGCACAGGTTTGCCGGGTTGCGGGCCTCGGAGGGGCGCGATCGGCAATGCGCTGATCTAGACTCTATGATGCGACTGCGAGGATCGGTGGGAGTGTCGAGTCTATTGCAGTAATTATTCCTACATGTCTTGAAATGTTAGGCGGAACTTTTCTGCAGGTTGCGGCCCTTTGATCGAATACGAAGCGTCTGGCGCTAGTGAGGTTTCGTCAGCACTCGTGGTCGCCAGTGGGTCATGGTGGCAATGTGCATTTGGGAGTTCACGTAATATTAGAAGACATTTGGTGGATTGTGTAAGACAGCATTGATTCGTGAGTATTCGAGATTCAGATGCTATACTGATGCGGAGGTTGTAAACAACTTTTTTTTTTTACATGACCAACGGCATTAAAAACTCATCGCGGTCGTGAATGTAGCGAGCGATCATAACGACCCATACGTATTGATAGACGTAGAAAGAGAAATAACTATGCAAGACACCATATCCCCAATGCATCCTTCACAAGTCTTGCCGTACAAACGCCATTGATAGAAAAGATCCGAAACGCCTTTTTGGGTATGCAAATCGCCGCCATTCTCATGGGACTGGTAGGCCGTGGGTATATATGCAAGCTGTACTGTGGTAAATCATGCGCGCACTAGGCGCAGTGTCGTAGACGACAGGGTGGCGTGAGTCTTCATCGGTGCACGCCGGCACCAGCCTTGATTTCTTTCTTCATCTCTTCAAGCTTCTTATGCATCTTTAGGAGGTCGTTCCTCTGTGCTTCAGTCGGCGGCTTCTCCGCTTCAGTCAGCTTCCAGTACAGCTCTTCGTATCTCTTGTAGTACTTCTGGAACTTCTGCGAAAGCTCGACAGTTTGGCGGAAACTCAAGCTGGGCATCGAGGGTGAGGTAGTCGAGGTTGATGAAGCGCCTGGAGATGCGCGAGGGTTATTGTGATGATAGCGCGAAGCAAGGCCGGTGTCGATGTTGGCAACCTTGCGGACCTTGGGCGCGGTAGAGGGGGTGTTGGACGAGGATGAATCGTCAGACTTGCGCTTCACGGAGCTGGTACTGGAAGGCGTAGAGCCAGTGGCTTTGCTGTTGGCATGCGAGGGTGTGTGGGTTGCAGTCGAACGGTCGACATGCTGCTTCTTTACGGCGAGGTGATTGTGGATATCACTGTCGATGTTGTTGGCCTTGCGCTTGAGCGAGCTATCCGAGTTGCCAGCAGCGGTTTTGGCGGGCGATGGAGCGGCAGCAAGAGCTTTGTGAACTGGGTGTGAGTCCTCAAAGTCGCTGGCATTTACAGGCGGTGAGGCGGAAAGCGGTGAAGGATTCTTCGGTTTGGTGTTGATTGGCATGGTAGGCTTGAAGGGCCTGTTGGTAGGACGGTCCCTCTGTGACTCGCGGCCAGACATCTTGGGCTTCGCACGTGGGTTGGAGTTGCCTTCAGGAGCAGATACTTTCTTGGTGCGAATTTCTGGAGCGTCAGTACCAGGCATGCTGGGCTTGGAAGGTGCGACAGGGCGAGGTGTTGAGCTCGAAGGTGCAGAAGTGGTTGGAGCGGTAGCCGTGGGCGCCTCCTTCACTTCTTTCACATTCACCGCGGCCTTTTGTTTCTCTTTCTCCTTCTCCTTCTCTTTCTCCCGAGCCAAGTACTTTTCCTTGATGGACGACTTGGGCTTGATCTCCGGCTCCTTTGCGACCTTGGGCTTCTTCTCGACCGCAGGCTTATCAGCAACCTTCTTTGCAACGGGCTTCTTCTTGGTAAGGTCTGAGATCTTGTGCATGGGAGTGCTTGCTTTGGCCTTGGGCTTGGCTTCTGGGGCCTTGACGGTTGAGCGCGACAGGCATATGCCCTGGCCTCGCTGGTCTCGAGGGAGCAGAATCTGCCAGAGTTTGTCGTCCTTGGCCAGGCGTTGGCGGTCAAAAGATTTGATTGCGCCATCAATGGCTTGCTGGCGGTCCTCAGGGCTCTGGTAGGGGAACTTGAAGGGGTTCACCTCGCGGAACGACTTGTCTGTCAGCTGCCACTTGTCGGCATCGGCCGTGGAGCGTTTGGCTATTTTGGGCAAGACATCCCTTATGATGGCCAAGGAGGTACGGCAGGTGGCGGCGAGAGAAGCTTCGGTGGCTGGCTCGCGAGCCAGGAGGTGGATGATGGGGACCCTCAGGGCGCTGACAATGGTGTCGTGGCTGTTGCTCGGCTGCGACGTGGGTGCGCGCTTGTGCATGGGCGAGGAAGCAGCGCTGAGCAGGGGCGAGCCCATCATGGAAGGACCGAGGTGTGCCTTGAAGCCCGTCGAAGGGAAGCGACGATGGGCTGGTGTGCGGCCGGGAGCAGCGTCGCCAACAATGGTCCTGCAGCAATCTTTGTCAGTCCTGGTATACACAACTTTGTCTCATCACGACATGCATCTGCGACAGGGGTGCTCGAGTGTTTCGACGTGATGTCAAAGAGCGTGGGCAGCCATGGGAATACCGGGGAGGCATACTTGTTGGCTTCCTTGAACTCTGATATCGCTGCCATGTTACTCCTGAGCTGCTCCAGCGCCGAGTCTACGCCTGCCGTCACATCTTCGGCCTTGTGTACCAGGAGGCTATGGTTGATCAGACCAGCAAACTCGAGGCTGTCGTCGCTACCAGTCCCGCTGGACTTGTACAGTTCGTATCGGTGGAGTTCGGTGCTGCTCTGCAGCATGTGCGTCTTGTCGCCGTACTTGAGTTGCTGTTGTTGTGGTTAGCCCAGCTCGCGCCTTTCCCAACCCCCAAGTCGAACCACGCATGACGGGGAGCATGGCATCAACTGTGCACACATACAGGAGTCCGTCCAAAGATGATCTGCGGCGATTTCCCGCTCCTGACGCTTTCTAGGAGCTCGTCGACAATGTCTTGGGTAATGTCCACCTGCATGGCCTGCACAGGCGGTTGTTTGCCGTCCTTAAGTCCGGCGTCGCTATCCGGAGCCCCGACAAGGGCAATGCCGCCCGAGGAAAGCATCGAGGTTGCCATGTTGCTATCGCTCGCCGTCTATCTTGTGAAGAGAGGTGGAACAGGCGTGAAGCTCGCACCCGAATGTTGCTAGGAGAAGCAATGCATGGAGAGAGCACCCAGGCACTGAGCGGAGAGCAAGCAGTGCTTCCGGGTTCGAGGCAGAGGCCCGTCGCAGAGGTCTGGTGTTTGGGTAAGGCGTTGGTAGGTTCGAGGAGGACGAAGGAACGAACAAAGGGCGCTCTCGGAGGACCGTCAGACAGGTCAGACTGTCACTGTCATAGCGCGCCCGGAATCCAGCGAGCAAGCGTGCACGGATATCAAGGTACGGTGCTGAAACGATTGGTTGACACGCAGAGGAGGATGAACGGCTGGGTGAACCAGACAATACTATCGCAGCAACAATACAGTCTACTCACAAACACGCACACGAGTGAAGAGTGGTAAGCTCGACGGAAGCTGAGCGGGTGGTAGTGTTGGGCGAGCTCGCATTCCTCAGAAGGCGGTGGTGCCGACCAGGGCGGTCGAGGCATAGCACGATTACGCTTCAGGGTGCCAAATCCAGCGGCGGCCCGCTTGCAAGGTACCTCGTGCTACCTCAATCTGTGGCCGCTGCAAGGCATTGCCATACACGCCCACTGGTCCCATTTCGTTTTATTAAAACAGTCGTCCTCTTCATAAGACGCTTCAGTTCTCATTGCAGGCGAAAAAATCTACCTAGACCGCCAGTACTTGATTGCAGACGTCCATCTCCAGCACGTACTGCGCCATATGCCAACACGCTGACCGACCGACGCTGCACGGTGTGCTGAGTCTGGCAAAGCCTGGGCGGGCCCACCATCACTCGTGGCAGAACTGCGGGCAGCAAATGGCTATGCGTTTAAAAACGACGGGCGCGGAATTTGGGAGCCGGGTGCTCCAGGCAGGGTAGGGCATGTGCTGTACCTGTTTCGAGTCCGACCTGCCCTGTCCGTGTTTGAGACCAGAGCATTACCATGCCTCACGTTGGCCTGCAATTGCCTTCTCCATCTTGTCAGTGAGGCTTTCTCATCCACCAAGGCGCATCGCCTGACCAGAAAGAAACCTCACGGGTTGAGGCTTTCGGTTGGGGGCATCGCGTCACCCGCGCTGTCATCCGGCGTGGCGGGTTCGGTGCTGCTTAGATCAGCTTCATCGGGAGGCGCCATAACAGGGTCATCCAAGCCCGACCTATTTTGGTGTCTGCGGAACCATCCACCGAGAGTGGGGAGCTTTGCTTTCTCGAACGACTCACTTGTGAAAGCTACCATGGCATCATCGATACTGTAAATACGAGCAACTTGGCAAGCTTTCATGAGTGTCTCAAGTCGACTTGATCGTGAACTACTCTGCTCGACAAAGTTTCCATACGAGTCGTGCCATCCTTTCTCAACACCCCACCTCTAGCAGTCAGCCACACTCTTGCGACTACGACGAACCATTCCAACGAGTGTGCGCCAGCAGACAGGCCCGATTCTATGATTCGTAGAGCGTCGTCGGCTGCAGCGTCAGGCGATATGGTGGACACTAAACCATAGACTAGAATCCGTCCGCGTCGGAACCTCGCGTCCGGTTCGGCGGCCAGTAACAATAACCGAATGCGTGAGCGAACAGGTTACTCGACATGTGCATGAGCAACCACGGCCGCAGACTGAGCAGCAGCGTGTGTTTGTGGTTGCTTCCATGCTTCCACTCTCCCGAGCACCTGCAGCAATACCAACGCTGACCTGCATACAAAGTCCGTATCGCTTGATAGTGTTGCCTTTGTAACAAACACCGCAAGCAAACTGTGCGAACAGCTAATGCCAACGATCAGCATAGATCAGCTGTCAGTTCCGAGCACACCGGATATGCAGAGCGTCTTCCAATATGGGAAGCTTGCGCCTTCTGGAAGGTATCCGAGGCATAATATCTGCACCCCTGACCCCGTCTTCTGGCGATATTGCCGTTGCGAAGCCATGGCGGGGTACATAGATGAGGTACCACAAGCTTCCGTCACAAGATCATCAAATGTTCATTGAAGTTGCGTACAACGATGTCAGTGCTGTTGCTTTTCGATCAGTTTGCCCCTCGTTCGTGCAACGTTGTGTCGAAAAGCAACGCATTGAGAGAATCTGAGATCGAGATTGCAAGCCACCGATCTAGCCCTACAAAACAATTTTCCCAATCCCATTCAGCGACTATCCAAGACTACAGACAAGTGCACTGGGGAAATTGGGTATTCGCCTTCCATTTAATTCGTGTTACCCGATTGAACCGGGAGTGACCACCATCGGATCTATTCTATATCCTTGACAAATGAGGCTGATACCCACTCCGCAAATTCACTTTACTTTTCTCCGCGATTTGGCGGCACTGAAAGCCGCGCATCGCATCGATGACGGGATCTGAACAGCCCCTATATTGTACGATGAATTATTAACACAGAAAGTCTCGCCTCAGCGAAAAACAATGTGCAATCAAGACTACGTCAGCACAGTCGCAGATTACTCTTCTGCTACACGACTGCAGGTTCGTATCATTTCCTGGCTACGCGCGCGACGCATACGAGTCCTCGGGAGATTGGGCGCCGGACAGTGACAGCCACATCAGCCTTGCACTGGATGTCCTTTATTGCTCGTGCCAACCTATAGGCTTTCTGGCACGCCTCAACAGTTGCGGCGGTATTTTATGGCGTCTCACCCAGACCTTCCCATTCAGCCTTCCCAAGGCCGAGTTTTCCCAGCCTTCCAAGCCCACTGCCACACCACCATTTCAGAGCGCCATCATGCACGCGCTCCGACCCACCTAGTCTCTATTTAGAAGTCCATAACGCGTCACACAGCTTAGATGATGGTAGCGGATGCCATTTCGGCGTCTACTTTCATCACTGGGCCAAGTCTCACCGTTCGTCTAGAAGCTTTGAACATGTGGAAAAGCAAAGCAGGACTTAATGCCCTGATCGGCGATTTTAAGGTGATCAACTGATGTGCAGGTCGGGCCCTGGCGGCAGCGCTGGGCGCGTGGGCGTGTGGGCGCAAGTGCAAACTCCAAAGGTGTGTGACCCTGGTCTGATCCCGCGTCGAGCGGCAGTGGCGTGGGGCGAGCGATCTCGCTGGCGAGGCCACCATGGTTGGGTTGGAGACATGAGGCTCCCATGTTTTGTGCCCACAAGCAGTCATTATTCCCGCTATATTCCATACTCTGTTTGAATGGACAGTTGTGTTATGTTTGGTCACTACGGGTTTCTTGTGTGTTGGGGTGACGGCTAGAGATTGTGGTGCGATAAGCAGCCACTTGCCGCATAGTACTGCGACATCACTCAACAGAACATGGGCAACAAGACACGCTCTTAGTTGGAGATTTGTTGTAGGTATTCGTGAAAGTTGAAGACATAACGGACAGGACATGAGTATGAAGGACTGCAATCGTCATCTAACATTATCCTACGCCATCGCAATGCGAACCAATACAAAGCGCCTGGTGCAACTCCATGCCAAAGCCAAAAGACGTTCCGGAACGTCGAGGCCCTCGCTGTCTTGTGCGTGGACTCAGCCTTGGGGCGCACAGCTCGCCATTACAAGCCTTTTCGTGCCAGCGACAGTGACCAAAAAGCAAAGTTCGTTTCATAACCCGACCGCTGAGTGCCAGGCGCATATCGTCAAAGGTTGACGACAAGCATCTGGCCCGCGTTCAACGCCTCGCTCAAGATGCGCAACGACTGTGCCGTCAGGCGCGTGCCGGACCGAATGTCAGACGCACCGAGCCGTGAGGCAGCGCCGGATCAAAGTGGAAGTGGCGAAGGCACTCAGGCGTCCAGTTCCTCAGGTGCCTTGTGGCGTGCAAGAACGAGGCGCTTGTATTCGGCGGGGTCTTTGTCCCAGAGCTCTGCGGCCTGACCGTTGAGCGGACTTGAGCTGTTTCGCTGTCAGTCAGCACATTCAAACTCGAGCCTTGACCTGGACTCGTTGAATACTCACTTGTTTGGCTCCCCCAACAGACTCTGGAGACTCAGCAATACAGTCGTGATGTTGTAGATGGCGCTCCACTTGTCCTTCAAGATGTCCAAGCAGATGCGGCCCGAGAAGTCGACATTGGGGTGGTAGATGGGCGTCTTGTAGAGGACGGTCGGCGGGCTGTAGGGGTAGTTGCTGGCGAACTCCATGGACAGCTTGAAGACGAGGTTGGCGTAGGGTGTGTCGACTGGGCCGTCGATGGTGGCAGTCCACACGGTCATGTTTTCGTCGTCGGGAAAGGCGGTTATGCCGGGTGTGGGCTTGGTCATAATGTCCATGAGCTCCTTCTGGAGACTGAGAGGGCGTCAGTAGGAGAGCGAGGAGTGAGGTCTGGACTGGCGGGATATGGGACGACTGACCGCTGGGCGACGTTCGCGTTTGCCATTTTGTGCGGGGTAACAATTGCGTTGGGGAGAAAGTAGGCGCGTGTGACGGTGATTTTATTCTATGCTGATGTCCAGACAGGTGGAAGGGGTGCGGGAGACAGCGAGTCTAATGCAGGCACGGCGTGTATTTGATGTTGTGTTGATTTCCCTGCGTCTGCCCGGCAACCGCGTCCGGACACGTGGGGATCCCTGCACGCGTTTCCCCCGCTCGCTGCTCGACACCTCACAGCCAATCAGAGCGCGTTGGGTTCGCGATCTTCCACACAAGTCGAGTGTCGCCCTTCCCGCCTTCGAGGTACAAGTAGTGAATGCAGCGTAGGAAGCATACAGCTATGCTAATCATTCTGTCAGAGTCATCTGCATGCACTTGAAACACGACAATCATCAGCTCGGCATCCGTGCCAGCAGTGTCAGTCTTCGTTCAATCCCTTGACCCTTTGCTCCTCTACCAGTCTTCTCTCCAAACTACACCTCAATACCCTCTTGTCTTTCCCTGTCCCTTGTTCCTTCAGACAGTCATCTTCCCTGTCCCAGTATACGGCCCAGCCATACCCACCCTTCTCCTCTTCCACAGCAACAAGGCACTCCTCCCCATCCAAAGTCAGTCCCTGTTCATCTTCCGTCCAATCCCACGGTCCAACTGTGTGTTTCTTCGCTTCTACACGTGGGCCGTAACGCAGTTCGCGCCTTGTCTTGTCTGCGTAGAGCCAATTGAGCTTGGGCTTCGAGGGCTTCGAGGGTGCCTTGTGAGCTATGGGGGATGGCGTAGAGGGTGCAGACGAAGCTGGCGATGAAGGTGGTGAAGGCTGTGATGCTGGTACCGTACTGACGAGACCAAGGACAGGTGCTGCAGGCATAGGACGGTGCGGCAGATCGGAAGACGGAAAGGGTAGATAGAATCCCGTGAAGGGGTGCGGTGCTGGCTCATCGTTTGGACCAGGCTTTGGCAAGCCTGTCTCCGCATCTTTGGGCCAGAGCCGTATCTACAAACTTGTTAGTCTTGTGCGCCGCGGAGCAGCTGTAGTCATGTACCTTTCCATCCTTCAGTACCACTATTGCGCCATGTACCTCGTCTCTCTTCCTACTCTTGGCGTCACAGAAAACATCTAGATAAAATTCTTCTTGACGCTCATCGCTTTCAGCTTCTTCATCCAGCAGCCGTTGCTGGTGTACTGCCTCGTTGGCGCCAATCGAGATGGGTATTCCCGCTAGTGTGAGCGCGTACATTGTTTAATTCACGTTGGTAGATAGTCAATGGGAGAAATGGCTGCACAGACAATGTGCTCGACGAATGTGGAAGACATGTTGTGCCTGGTTGTAGTAAACAGGATGTCAGGCTGCGCAAGCTGGGATGGGGAAGTGGAGTTCGGCACGATGTTGTCATAGTGGGACACCGCGAGTTCGGCTAAAGTTGCCATCCTGCTTGCTTCCTTCCTTCTTTCCTCCAGGGCTCAACACTCCTTTGCCAGCCCCGAGCGGCTACATTATACCTCACGCTGCATGTTGTATTTGAAAGATTACGGGTCTACATGCACTGCCTTTCGTCCTTAATCAGACGGCATATGTCTGCGGAGTAGGTGTATTAAGCACTTCCAAAACGTGCGTCACTTGTGAAGGACAATCTAGTCGTGTCGACTTGTCGATGACACAGTAAAGAGCCGCAGAGGAAGACGGAAACTACCCGCTTAGATGCGGCGTACGCTGCACAAGAGGCATACGTTTTCGGTTGAATTGAGAGCTTTTGAACTGCGACTTTCGTCATAACGTTTCACATATCACTTGACTGTGGTAAGAGCAAATGTATGAAATAGCAACTGCGAGCAGTACTTGAGAACCGAGCAATTGCCTCTGAAGTACAAGTGGAAAATGCGTTTGCCTACTCCTACCACTTACACGCTCTCTACACTCGCAACATACAACATTCATCGTTAACCTGTCTATCGTTATCCAAGCACGACACCACGTTGCACGGAATGGGCTCATCAGACGAGAATATTTCCGGTACGGAGCCTCTAAACGAGAATTCTTCGAACCAGGAGCCTTCAATCGAGGGAGCCTCGGAGCTGGAGACCCCGGAGCGGATACCACCAAGGCAAAATTCCTCGAGCATAGCACCATCAAGCATTCGGTCAGCGATATTACAACCAGTCAGTACACGCCACCTTTTGGGAGCGAAATCGGACGAGCCGCTCTTTCTACCTGCCAAAGCACCACGACGTTAGTACCTCGGCTATCTACATCACTGGAAAGAATACCAGCGTAATGTGATACACCATTGGGAGAGTGCAGGTTGCAAGGCGATTTTCGACGAACTCAAAGATCACGAAATGTATATGCCACGACCTGCAGCGACAGTCGACGGCGAAGACATCGTCGCCGAAGAAAACGACACCGCCAATAAAGACAGCGCAGTTAGAGATGCCAGTGTCGCTAATGAAGACAACGGTGGTGAAGGTAACCTTGCTGGCGAAGACTACACAGGTTCTGCAAAATTGGAAGACATGTTTCGACGCGAGGTAGCGGAGATCGTGGAGATAGTCTACAACGAAATGCTTACTACACGGATGATGAAGCAATTGGGTGCTTATAGGCAACCGGAACGCATTCTACTTAGCAAAGCTTTGTTAGATCCCAAACTCGGGCCCAAATTCCGGTTTCGCGCGAGGCCTATAGGTCAGAATCTAGAGCCGAAGCCGAGACTGATCGGCCATGTAGAGTATTTGGGAGGAAGACCGGGAGCGTTGACCTGGGCCGTTGAGGAGGCGGGCAAGAACTCTTGGGGGAGTCTGAGATGCGTACTGGGTAGGTCAATGGTCCTCATATGAGGGTCCTTACTCACTATTGACATAGGAGATATAGCTTGGTGCATGTTGAAGATCAGCACAAGCTATGGTTTCCTCGTGAGCAGCGATGAGGTCATGTTTCTACGTCTCGATGTCAACACGTGTATTGAAGAGGTTGACATCAACATACTCCAACCCGAGCTGTCTCCACTATTCGACTGGGTCGATGTCCTGCAAGAGCCACATCTCTTCTACTCAGATCCCATCAAGTTTACCGATGCATTTGATTCAGCGGAGGGAAAGATTACGGTGAAGATGGGTTTGTTGCATATGATCCACGAAATCGTAGTCAAGGATTGGGAGTTGCAGGACAACAAAGGGAGATGCGCTGGGTATTTCAAGAGAACGGAGGCTGGAGAAAAATGGGTGATGAAGCCGCCGAGGAGACGGTAGGAGGTTGAGCGATACAATTAGGATGTCTAGAAATACAGAAAGTATGCTACTTGTGAGTCAATGATACTGGCGATACCCGACTGGCGCAACATTACGCTTCTCACCACCTCCTTGCAAGCGAGTGCTGTTGGGTGAAAGTCGAAATTGGTTTATTGTTGCCTCGGTGTTCACACATAGCCGGTCAGGAAGGTAGAAGCGAATCTTTTCCCGCCCATATCGAAAGCCTACCTATCCGCGCGTCTTATCTTGCTTGTGGCTTGCGTTGGGGTGTACCCAATTCCTTGGCCTCCCGCTCTGGCAGCGCGTTGCCTCGGAACTTATCTGCCTGCCAGCCAGCTGATTGGCAGCACTCGACAATCACAATATCGTGGGTGTGAAAGAAATGCATGGGATCGTCTGATCAATAGCGCCCAGCAAGACATGTCAAGACGATACATTGAGGCAGACAACAGTGCCTCGGCTTGACGCAAACGTGAGTTGGGATTGGTGGCAGCGACCGAGTTGTAGTGGTTGTGAAAGGTTTATGGGCTACAACCCAAGCTGTTGACGGTGCACATGTTGCATGCATGCGTGGAGCTAATCACGCGATATCGGTACTCTGGAAATCTGCATCTTGCAGGCCTCGGTTATTGAAATACTATCTCAATGCTGATTGGAGAGTCTCAGGGTCTCATCGGAGAGCCAGAATCTGGGGAAGATTACCGATCAGGCTCCCAAGCACCAGGTTACGATGCGATGATCGCCACGTTCCAATATTCTGGTAAAGGCTATCAGCAAAGTGTTCCTTCTAATTGTAATCCAGATGTGAGAAGAAGAGCGACTACATTGCATGCATGGGTGAACGGTCGACCCTATGGCGTACACGATGGATCACTTGGGCAGTTGTCATGAATGCGTTTTACTACAACATCTGGTACCCGATTTCATACATACATGAGATGCTTGCTTTGGCTTTCTTGCGTCTAAGTTGTGTTGTGTCAAAACATGTGTTCGTGTATATTGTATATCGCTGGTGGTGTGATTACGCCACGTCGTCAATGCTGCACACATGCAGAACATCCCTTGGTGTCAAGCCTAGTGACGGATAGCGAAGGAGTCGTAGGCGAACCCTTTGTGCCCGCGGCAGGTTCGCGACAGGATCTGCTGGTCTAGGCTGGAGGCGTTGTCAAAAGTCTAGTCCTTGTGCGCTTATTAGCCGAAAGTGTGCATGCATAGAGTTGTACTGCATCGTATTTTCTCACCAAGGATTCAGGCATTCGCGTCTTCTGGATCTAGTCCAATATTTCACCGTTCTTCCACAAGCTGAAGCACGTCTGCTTCGATTATCTCTGTTGATGCAACGTGAGGGACTCGGTTGTGTGCCTCAACCTCTTCCACTTGGTCGTCTTGCGGAGCTACGCGCACCGCAAGCGTCCGCAAAGAAATCTTGCTCTGTGTCAAGCATCCCGATAATGACCAGAATGACGCTGACAGTGTTCCGCCAAGTCGCCGGAGGCTTGGAACGGGAAATCAGTGCCAATGCCCCCTTGCTCGGATGCGGCTCGAAACCACATGCGCTGCGAAGCAGGCCGGAGGAGTTGCCTGCTCGGGACAAGGTCTGGAGAGGAAAATGTGCCCATGTGGAGTTCTTACAGCGCCAGGGACGCCTGGTTACCCCGCGCGTGTTGTTGAAACGTGGTGATGCCGATCGCTTAATCTCTGGGTTGCACGACATTGAAACTGAACAAAGGAAGTGAATGTGAGTCGGTCCTTGTCGACTCTTCAGCTCTTGTTCCTGTGCGTAGTTCCGCCATGGCGGGCGACAAGAGACTAGTAGCATACTCACAAGAAGGCTTCTCTTATAGGTCATTTGGCTTGTTGTGGATCCGGAACGAACGGCGGCATTCGCTAGGATGCGGGGTCTCCACACGCCAAGCCTCTCCCCAGCTTTCCTCGCCCTTTTGGCTTTGTCCCGCAGATTTCCCTCTCCTGTTGGCAGGCTGATGCTAGGATCGTGCGGTCCTCAAAAGGTAGCCACAGAGCACCCCGGACGAATGAGTGGTGAATCCCCGTGCCTCGGTACTTTACCAGCAGTGATGCTTCCCTTCCCAATGCGCCCACTGTGCTTGGCAGCGCGTGGGTGGGGAGGCGAACGGCAAGAGCTTTGGACATATAACGTGTATATGGTGGGCCTACCCTGCTCCTGCTCGAACTCACTACATTCCCTCCTACTTTCCTAAGGGTCCACGACCAACCTACGTATCCACCATGGCTCATCAAGAGTCTGTCATGCGTCACGACGACGCGTTCGAGAAGAGGCCGGTCTCGCTCAAGGAAAACATCGATGGCTCCCAAGATGGCTCCGGATACGAATGCGAGTTTAGTGAGCGAGAGCAGAGAAAGATCATTCATCGCATCGACCGGCGTCTTGTCGTGACTGTGGGAGTGCTGTACTGCATCAGTTTGATGGACCGTACCAATCTCAGCGCTGCTGCTATCGCTGGGTTCGTCAATTGTAGACCCGAAGTTGCTCGACGTAGAAGCTGACAGCCAACAGTATGAATGTCGAGCTTGGCCTGGGCAAGCTAGAAGGCACAATATCTCGTTACTCTGTCGTCACCATCGTATTCTTCGCTTCCTACATCGTTTTCCAACCCCCGGCAACAGTAATTTGTCGCTACCTTGGACCTAGGAACTTCCTCTCGGTTATTGTGGTGCTATGGGGTGGTGTCATGATCGGCATGGGCTTTGCAGACAGTTATGGAACCATGTCTGCACTACGAGTTGTCCTTGGAGTACTGGAAGCCGGTTTCTTCCCAAGCTGTGTATACTTGCTGTCCACCTGGTGTAAGCGTGTCATAGAAACCGACTGGACATTAGATGCTGACAATTGTTTCAGATACCCGATACGACATCGGAAAGCGGTATTCGTGTTTCTATATCCTTGGAAGTCTGGCATCTGCTTGTGCCGGTATCCTGGCGTACGGCTTGATGCAACTGAAAGGCCGAGAGGGTCTGAACGGTTGGCGATGTAAGTTGTCATCAGGTTGCGCCTTACGTTATGACAACACTGACGCAAAGTTCCAAAATTAGGGATCTTCATCATTGAAGGCGCGCTAACGTGCTTTCTTGGTATCGTCGGTTACTGGGCACTGGTTGATTTCCCGGACAAGGCGCATAAGTCGTGGAACTTCCTGACTGAGCGTGAAGCTATGTACATCATCGACCGTGTCAACAAGGATCGTGGTGATGCTAAGCCCGAGCCATGGTCTTTGGCCAAGTTCTTCAAGGGCGGTGCTGATATCAAAATCTGGGGATTCGCGATGGTATGTCCTCAGATTACCGTTTAAGTGCCAAATATTGACAAGGATAGATCTTCTTCAACACAACGACTGTTACGTATGCGCTGGCGTACTTCCTGCCCATCATTCTGACAGGAAACATGGGCTTCAGCGTCGGCGCAGCCCAATGTCTTGTTGCGCCTCCTTACGCATTTGCCGCCATTGTCATGTACACAACCGGCTGGCTTGGAGACAAGTACCACCTCCGTGGACCCATTATTCTGTTCAACATGGTCCTCTGCCTCGTCGGACTACCCATTATGGGCTTCCATAGCAACTCGAACGTCAGGTACTTCGGCGTCTTCCTGACCACTGCTGGCGCGAACAGCAACATCCCCGCCACAATGTCATACCAGGCAAACAACATCAGAGGCCAGTGGAAGCGCGCATTCTGTTCTGCCATCTTGGTTGGAATGGGCGGCGTCGGCGGCATCGCTGGTGGTCTCGTCTTCAGGGAACAAGACAAGCCCGGATATGAGCCTGGACTATACGCCTGCATCGCATGCTGCCTGCTTACAATCGTTATTGTCATTCTAATAACGTTGAGGTCGTGGAGCTTGAACAAGCGTGCGGATCGGGGTGAGCTTGAGCTAGAGTACAACGTATGTGCCTTCCATTCACAACCTCTGCGCCCAGATACTAATATGTGCACAGGATGGCGACCAGAAGGGCTTCAGATACACTTACTAAAGTCGCACCAAGCGTGACCGATACAGTAATGACGATGCTCGTGGTGAACCCTGGGATTTACGTCGTTGGACCAATCTTCCAAAGCGGACTACTTTACCAGTTTATCCTAGCATCCAAATATTAACGATATCATGTTCCATTCTTTCGCGTTCTGCGGCACATGCCTTGTGAAACACTTAGATACTGCTTGAGTGTGATCGATTTTTGGACTAGCAAAGCTGCGAAAGTGCTCGTTCATCGCAAAAGGTGCTCTCGCGATTTTGGCATGGCTATATGATGCTCAAGCAGCCTCGGGATCAGTAATCCGCTTCTTGGTGTTCTCGGCGCGCAAGCAGTACTGGCTGCTTCTGGCTGAGCACCCCAGACCCATACGATGAAGTAGTAATCATTACAAGCGCTCGGGATACAAATCACCCGAATAGACGCGTACAGCGCCAGCGATACGATCTCACCCACTATCACGTGGGCATTCGTAGCGACTAAGTTACTGTTTCGTCATTAATTGACCCTATGTCCTCCCAACCATTCATTCATTCTTTACGACAAACTCCGCCTAATTAGGACAGCTGACAGTCTTCCAGAGTCCGCCATCAAGCTGTATCATGCATTCACTCTTACCACCACCAAAATCGCCACTCACAAACACTATAGAATCATTCAGCATTCATCGAGACAACTTGTAATAAGTTCCAACGGACCTACTAATACAGCAGCATACGCTGCAGTGGTCGCGAAAACTTCTGATCGCCTGGCGTTGGTACAAAGCCCAACACTCATCGCGAACAGTATTGTGTACAACGCTAGCAATCCTAGCTTTGCTTTGGGGTTAATCACGAAGTACAGACTCGAGATTGCTCCAACAAGGAGGATCGCAGCAAGAACCATGCTTATTGCAGCCACGACTCGAGCGACGTGTGTGTCTTTGTACACTGTTGCTCTATCAATCGAATCATCTGACTGACTTCTGGTGAAGAGCCAATGGTTCCTTAGCGAGCGCGACAGGTAGTCATGATTGGTAGGCTTTTGTAAAGCGACAAGATCTGATGCTTCATCCAGGAACTTGCTAGCACGGCCGTATATGAGGTCCATGGAGTCGTCTCCTGCATTTGCAATGGCTTTTCCAGAGAGGAAATCCTTGTAAGTTGTCAAGATCCGATCACTCGGTTTGCCTAATTGAGCGACTTGGGCTCGTAGAACAAGCGCTTCGTCTGGCGAACACGTTAGCATACGACAGCTGAAAGTGATCGTTCGCACCGACAGTAATCTTTCAACAACTCTTGTGACTCCTTGAGCTTGTCCGTCAGCTGCTTTTCAAGACTATTTGGTTCGGTTGTCGCCCTCTTCCAGAGGACTTCCCATCGTTGGAGCGATCGGCGAGTGTCCAGACTTGTCGCTGTTCGAATCTGCTCATCCAAGTCGTCGATCTCGCCTTCGATCCTAGTCATCTGACACTGCAAGTGCAATATGTTGCGTGCTGCAACTCTCCCAAACTTGCGGAATAAGAGTGGGTCGTCGTCGGGATCCTGAGCTATCCATCTGGCCAGCGCCGGGTAACCATCTCTGACCCTGCCGAGTTCTAGGTCCGCAGGCAAAACAATAGGCGTCATAGTGGTAGAATGCGCTTGACTTTTGACTGTGTTGACCTGATTTAAGATGCTTTGTTCGCTGTCAATCTACCCTTAGCCGATTGAAGCGCGGTAAAACATCCAGATTGATAGGAAATCAGCTGTACATCTGTGGCTGTGCAGCATATGCAGGAGGACTCAGCTCATGCGTTCATAGCGCAGCTATCACTGGGGGCGGAGTTGGGGCGGAGTTCAACTACTGATAAGGCCATGAGCACTACACCTTCATACACAGGCTCTGATATTTATCCTCCCATCGCGTCGGAATTTGACACAATACATCAAAGTTCCACAATCGCTTCTACGAACGACCACTGCTAGTGCTTACACCTCACCCTGAGCGCTGCGTGGGCATGTTCTTCCCTAACCGAGACGATCTCGCAGCAGCTAACTACTTTTAGATCCAAGACCTACCACTCTTACGATGAGCCTCAACATCCCATCCTATCGTAATGTTGAGTTCCTTATGAACAAAGATTCTCCACCAAATCGGGCATTTTGCGAAACCACACGTCGCAACCGCGAGGAGGACAGGATCGATAGCCTGCCTCGCGCACTACAGTCTGCTGCTTGGCTCGAAGAGATGAAACGACGGGCGCTATGGGACAGCCAAAGTGACGACGATCAACGAAGTACTCAGGCTTCTAGGTTATTGAGTTGAGATACGCTGTTATGTTTTCGAAGTTCAGACGCACTAGCTGCGTCGTATGAGTAGACTTGGGAATCTTTCACTGGAGTAGGCCATGGTATCTGTCAATTACCGTTTTGCAGTTTGCAACGTAGTATCATTACAAAATCCTCTAGGGAAGCTAATGCAATGCTTGGCGTTAACTCCCGCTGTACAAATGCGCATCAAGCCTGCCAAATGCAAGTAACAAATGTGAACCCTTCTGATACATCGCCAATAGCAGCCAAACTCCACTCTTGATTTACAAACGTTCCAAAAAAAACATGACACGAGAGAGGAGGAATATAGGTATCAAAGTATCAGCTCCAAAAGCGTGTTCTGACGCCGAATTACTAGTAGGATTTGTATTTCTGCGTACACGTTAGTTAATTCTCTTTCCAGCAACGTGATCACCAAACTTACGTCGCCAATCTTACGTCTAGACCCCGCATCAAGTGCGTTACCAACGCCTAACAAGGCATTACTCAGCGCTTTCGTAGCACCAAGTGCGGGCCGTAATATGACAGTTGGGGCATGTCGAGCTAGCGCCCTTGCAACACCAGTTCCACTACCCTCTTCCATCACCTCTGCAGGTATCGCTATTACTGCGTCGCGAGCAGTAAGCAAGTCACGCTCAAGGTGCCGAGCTGCACTACGGAGACCAGCGCGCACACCAATTGGCTGGTTAGCGTAGTTGGATACGGCGCGTGGCTCCTCGGTGTCAGAATTCGGATCTTCGCCGTCCCAGTCGAGAGACTGATGACCACTCGGCGAGGCAGTCTGCGGGTTTAGGAACACCTCAGCGCCTTCGAGTAGGTTCTGAGTACCGATTGCTACCTTTGCGCCCAGACGTGCCACCTCCGATGTGGTGTTTCTGGCGAACGCGTACACGCCCTTCTGTAAACTTCGAACGATCCGACCGTCCTTCTTGTACTCGCGCATAGGCACCACCACGAGGTCTTTGAGGCTAGATCCGACATTCACGAGGGGGCGTACAGCTGCCAAGCCCGATAATACACCCGGTAGCTGGTTATTAATCACATCCGGCATCCAGACATCGTTCAAAGTCTGGTGCAGCTTGTCGAACGATGTAATTCCATACACAATAGCATGGCGCAAGATGATATCCGAACCATCTAGTATCAGGAAGTTTTTGAATTCGGTTGTGTGTCCGGATCGAATACTGCGATAGTCGACACGCTTGGGTTTGTAGTCTAGCTTCATGTGGACCGCCATCACCTCCAGTCGCTGGATGAAGGGCTGATCACCAGCTGGGGTACTAGCAGGTGCCGTTTCGTCTTTGAATTCGAAGAAACGTGTGATGAACTCCAATGCATCTTGGTCGACATGCAAGCGGAGTGGAAGTACGTTTACCTTTCTGTCGCATTAGCGAAGGCTGAAAGTTTCAAAGTTCAGCAGAGCTTACCTTGATGACGAGTTCAGATGCAGCCAGATCAGTGACTGGCTTGACTGTTACGAGTTCGAGATTGATCATTGGACGGATGAGTTCCCTCATATCTGGATCTATGGCACATGTGATGAATTTGTGCCATGAGGAGGTAGGGACATGGTCGTAAACCTCGAGATCTTGCACGCGGACGTTGACGGAATTAATCGTTTCCCCTGTGTCGGGCGGAAATACGACAAAGTCGACGGCGACGCCCTTCAGTGAGAACGCAATCTTCTTGTGTTTGCTGCGCTGAAGCTTGAGACGACGCCTAGACTTGGTCGCACTGCGGGGCCGTACGGTAGCTCCTGTAGAACGTGTTGCTGTCGAAGTTGCATAGCTACCCGTTTCGCTGGCAAGATCGTCGATTTCGTGGTTGATGCGCCGAGCAAGAGCTCCCTTCTCCTCCTTGATGGGTACACCAATCCAAACAGAATTGAAGAGGAAGTCTTCTTCAACAAAGTCATCATCGTCATCTTCTTCTCTTGCTTTGCGTCGTCGTTCCTCTGCGCGAGCCTCTACATCGTCCACGGCTTGAGTGATGATACTTCGTGTTCGAGGCCAGTCGTAGCCATCGTATAAATTCCAGATAATATTGACGTCGCGCACACGCACTTTTAGCGGTGCATCTGGAGTCTTGAACTCGTTCGAGAGATGGTATTGGTTCTTAGCAGAATCCCATTTGCGGGCTTTACCCTTTGGTTCCACTTTTGACTCCCCAAAGTATTCGTCGCTGAAATCGAAATCTTCTTCGCCTTGAGTGATCTCGTACTTCTCCTGGAAGCTTTCCAAAAGAGCTCGGTCACCACGTTGGCGAGTCATGGGTGGCGTAGCCAAAGCGCTGAGGTCGTCCTCACCAAGTAGGCTGTCGCCCATCTCCTCGTGTGTAGGCAAAGACTGTGAGTTATAGATGCTCCCAACGAACTCAAGGTTGGTTGGTACATCGTCCTCAACTAGATCGGCATTGCTCATGAAGTCGACAGCGCCAGTCTCTTCGTCTTCGATCAATTCGTCGCCAGTGAACGACTCCATCATTTGCTGTAGAGGTACCACAGTCCGATATTGTTCAGCGGTAGAAGGTGCCATTGGTGGCTGTAGGCCGTTCAGGATTGTGATGAGGGTCTGCGTAGAATCTGCACATGATTCAATGACAAACAACTCATTCTTGAACTCAACGTCCACCAACTGTGGCCTTTCCTTCCCATCGCCTCTAATGTTGACATACACCTTAGCCGCCGCAATCGAGCTCAAAGACACGTAGCCTAACTTGCTGAGTTCCAGAAGATGACTGTTTGTAGAAGGAAAAGGTGAAGCCGACTCGTGCTCCTCCTCCAGACGCGCTATGTCATCTATAGCATGCATCGAAGCCTTCCGAAGGTCTACCGTAACAGAGTAGTCATCCATTGCTTGCTTGCCCACAACATGTGCCTCTGTAAGCACAAATAAACCTTTAGAGGATGACTTTCGAGGATTCAGACCGATTGCGCAATTCCTCAGCAGCAGGTCGACCTGTAGCGGCTGAGGAGTGACTGTCGCAGGCGAACTTACTTGGGAGGATTGTCGACTAAGGCTTTGGGGCGGAGAGGCACCTGTGATAGTTGCGACGCTCGATGCCAGGCCCTGAGCAAGACTGTCAACCGTGCCATCCTCAGATATCCCTAAGGCTGCCATGATAGTGCTGACTCGGTATTCAACACAGAGGTTGAAAAACTTCACCTTCGCCATGGGCTCCATCTCATCACCCACCATTCTTAGCATGATGACAGGTAATTGTTCCGATGGGCGGAGTTTGACCACTTCGTGGATCAACACTTCGGTCTCCCTACTAACAGTTGCATTGCCAACTTCAACAGCCAGCAAAGCCGGAACACCAATTTGTGCTAGTGCAGCCTCTCGCAGAATGACAGACACGTTACCAAGCTTCTCATTCACCATGACCCGGGCGTCCAGCTGCTTCACTGATACAAGGCTGAGAAGGCCTGGTCGATCGTCATCCGGCAGGTATTTTGTGACCTTCGACAACCGCGCTAGCTCTACACCAAGACTTTCTAACGTCCTCAGTTCTTGGATGTCCGAAACCCAAATTCCGACTTCGCTGGTCTCGACTCGGAGCACTGAGCCCTTCCTGCGCTGGCGCAGTAGTGTCTCGATTAGAATGTCGTCGTTGTTTTCGTAAGGATTCTTTGATGGCGTGATCAGGGAGATCAGTCTCGCTAGGTCGGTCTCTTCGGGTTCGAAAAGGAAACTGATCGTAGTGCCCTTCACTTCTGCAGCGAAAGGTGCAGTTTTGCTGGTCTCTTCTGTGTAGGGACCAGAGAGCTGGATCTCGGAAACCTTGAGACGCACGTTGCTTTGCCGTACAGCAATTCGCACGGATGTCGTCTGCAGCTGCATAGAACATGCCTTCCCCTTGAGCGTGAAGGAGACCTCTCCGAATTGGACCTGGATCTTAGGAGGATTTGCAGCTGGTGGCGGTGATTTGACGGGCGGATGCAAACCATCACCAAAATGGACGCCACGAGGACGAGGGCGTGCTGGAGACATGACTGGACTCTGAACGGTGCTAGTCGAATTCATAGAGCTGCTCAATTCAAGCATGCCACTAAAACCTCCGAAAGAACCGAGCGCTGTGTCCAGCTTCTGAATATCGAACATGACTTTGACGGGTCGTGTAACGACGGTGATGCGAGTGTCTTTGCCCTGCTCTATCTCAACTTCTATGTCATGGCTGGGCTGTTCTGGCATGACATTGGCTGAGCGTCTGGATCTTGGTCGTGAACTGCGGAAAGAAATGATATCGTTATCCAAGGATGCGAGCACGAATTTACCGATCCGGATTTGTGACCGTGCAGTAGAGCCGCTGCTCTGACTGTTGAGATGTATTGCTGAAAGATTGATCCTCAGAATCGCATCCATCGGTTTGAGATCGAGTTGCTGGTTCGTGACTGGTCCTTCTTGGAAAGACTCTGTCAAGATGTTTTCCAGCCACGATATCGCAATATGCTTAACAGAGACTTCGAGACTACTAGCGGAATTCTTTCCAGCTTCTGTCGGTTCGGGTGCTACAACTTTCTTTTCCGAAAGCGGCTCACCACTCACAGCTTGCATAAGCCGAGCAAACATGCCAGCCATGATACGACCAGTTGAAATGTCCATGTGCCCTGCTATGTTGCCCACGTCAACAATAATGGAAGGCACATATGTCGGCTTCGACTGTGTTGGTGGTTGGGGTGCGTGTGGTGCTTCCGGAGTGGGTCGTCCGCGAGATGATGCATCTAACGAGGGCTTTTGTCGATGTGAGGAAGCGTAAGCATAGTTGGAGAACGACCCCGGCATCTCGGCAAAGATTGAATCTTCACCCAAATTGGAAGGCTTGAAGTCCAGTCCTACTGTCTGCGTGGCACCTTCATTTGTATCGCCGCTGCTCTCTTCATCGTCAAGGACTAGAGGGAACCAGACAGTAATCTCATCGATGGAGAGGAAACGCCTCGCTTGTTTTCGAAAAGCGGAAGCGTCAGGCTTAGGGGTATAGGGACGATCGGAGTTTGGCAGTAAGATTGAACTCTGTCGGCTTCTCGGGCGAGGGGTCTCGCAACCTTCGTCTGTCTCGGGCAAAGGCGCTAGTATGCTCCCTGATATCATGTCCTGTGGTATCGATTTGGAGGTATCTGAACTTGAATCTCTGCTGGAAACTGGGGATGAGTCCCAGCCTCCAGGTACATGCGCCGGGTGGGCGCTATCACCTGCGTTTCCGCTTACGGCGCTCATATACATGCTCTCGGCCTCATCGTGCGTGAAATATTTGGACTCGGCCATGTCTTCTTCAGGTGATGGTGATGGTGATGGTAATGAGTCGAACTGCTGATGTGGACTATCGAAAGAGACTTGCGCTTCCTCATCTGTGTGCTCTTTCGCTGAAGCTAGATTGTCAGTAGAGGAGGAGGCTGCTTCACCGTGCCTCGATTCAGCTGGGGAGTGGGTCGAACTTGGCACATGAAAAGAGCGGCCGAGAGCAGACACAGTAGGTAAGTCCGATAGCGAGGCATCGCTAGCCGCTCCTGAATGGTGAGTGTACCGACTTGAGCTTGCACCATCCAGCCCCCAAGTTCTATCTTCTGACGGTCGTCCAATTTCCGGCGTGTCATCGAATTGGGGGTCGAGCATATTATTCTGCATGGCGTATTCAAGCAAGCCTTCGTCGTCGTAAAGTACGCTGCTTCCATCCAGACCATGCACAGGTGAAAGTCGATCAGTTTGATCGGGTAAGCCACCCGCAGCACGCAGATCCAGGCCATCATCGGAATTAGCATCTGCAAAACGATCGTCGTCTACGGTATGTACAGATGATTCCAGTATTGTCGGTTCAGGAGATTTAGGATGCTCTGGGGACACAGTCCTTTCGCGAGAGTATGTCTCGTCCCCTTGCGTCGGCGAGGCTATTGAACTAGAAAGCATCTCTTCGTCTACCGGCAATTGCGTGGAGCTAATTCCTTCCTCTTGCATAAACTGGCTAGACTGTACGAACTGACTTGGTTCAGCAGATTGGCTACAATGCATAGGCAGGCCCTGTACACTGCTCGTTGCAGGGTTGCTGGCGGTCTCTTGGCTCATTGACACTTCAGATCGGATTGTGATCGGAGACGATGGTTGTGAGAGTCCCGATGAAGACGCGTAGTTCTCGACATCAGATACCAAGCGTCCGCAGATGTTTTCCACACGCATTCTTCGCTTACCTAGCTTGGTGTTATCGAGTGACGGTGCTGCTGACCCGATCTCGACGCGCATGTCTTTGGAAGTTATTGAATCAATCGCTATGCGCTCGACGTGGAAGCTGAGAGATACTGGAGAGTTCTGATTTAGCTTTGCTGCATCTTGGGTGTTCTTCGCGAAGTGATCTTCCACTTCTATATCGATGTCATTTACGGTGATACTCAGGCGATCTAGTGCAGTATTGAGAATGTTGCGCAGGTACGTCGGGAGCGCCAGGGGAGCGCCGATGCCCGCAGAAGCTTCGTCACCATCGTCACTAGAGGAGACAGATTCTTGCATATACTCTGACTGGGAGGCTAGCTCCTGCTGCAGCTCACGAATCTCCTCGGCAGGCTCCGATTTCATGAAGGACTTGGCCAACTCGTCTACTGTCGGCACATGTTCGTCACCGTCGTCGGAACCACTATCGCTCTGGTCGTTGTAGGTAGCGGAAGGCGAAGCTGGTTTCGTAGGTGGCGAGGATCGTGAAGGGCTGTGTTGCTGGCCGGGAAGAGATGAGGAGGCATCTCCCACGTCCTCTATCAGCTGTGCCTGGACTTGTATGCCATCCACCTCTATTGATATCTGGGGAACGCCGAAGTCGAGGACGAAGGTGACTCGGAGTAGGGAGGCTCGCGCTTTCGATAGATTTATTTCGGGAGGGAGTTTGAGATGTAATAGTGTGACGAGTTTCTATGAGGCCATGTTAGTCAAGTTTGCGGGCGGAGCGCGCATCTCCAGCACGCACCTTGATGTGTAGGCCGACGTCCCGAACCTCGAGTGTAGTCCGCTTTCCCACGTCAACGCTCACGAAGTCGGCAGGGTCCTTGTCGAATATGTCGATGTGGCGCAACCCATAGAGAAGCAGCCGGCGGCCGATGGAGCTCGAGAGCCCGGAGAAGAAGGCCATGGCGGTCGGGGGGCTGGCGACTGGGTTGAGGGATCTTTTGACTGTAGGCCGGTCGGACGCCTATCGTTACGAGAGAAGAGGCTCCATGAGTGGTGGGTGGTGCCGTTTCGTAGCGCGTGCAACGATATCGGAGCGCGAGATGTCTTCGCTCTAGCTGTATAGCGATGCAGAGAGAGGAAGGGAGAGAGTGGTGCCTGCCAAGTCTAGTTCCTGGACAAGCCGCGGTTCGAGAACGTGCAGAGGTCCGAGTTCTAGAGAAAGGTGTACTGCAAGAGCATCAGCAACAGGGTTAGTGAGGGTGCAGGTTCCCGTGGCAAAAAAAGACGTGGTTGATCACAGGGCGAGGTTCCGAGGTTTAGCGCGTAGGTCCCAGGTGCGTACAAGTAGCAGATGATGTGTTATGCCATTGCAGGCGACCGTGCAGCACCACCCCGTCACCCGCTACGGCCCCGCGCATGCATCAGGGCCGCACTAAGCAATCGATAAGCAGGCCGCAACGCGTCAAGAGCGCGAGCAGTCACCGAAACACTCGCCACAGTGATTGCCAGCTCGTGTGAAGTCGTCGCTGCGGCGCAAAGAAGCGTACATTGACTTGTTCCAGCGGGCTCTGGCTGCTGTAGTGCCCTTTGCCCTTTTCTCCGTATCTCGCCGCTCTTGGCACTAGCTAAAGCCCTTTTACGTCAGCTTCGGCTAGCGCCGTTCAGGAAGGAAGTCGCGGAATTCACCGATAACACTCGACGTGACTCTAATACATCAGCATTCTCGGTCCTTTGTTCTCTTCGACCTCCATCTCAAGAACAAAAATCATCATGGCGACGAATGATGCTGCAAACGACGATGAATGGGCCAAGGCCGAAGGCGTCCCTAGCCTAAGCGACCCTTTCATCCAACAATACCTCCAAGGCCGTGATGCACTGGTGCAGCAAGAGAAGAGACAACGAAGTGGTTGGTGACCCAAAAGTGATCACATAAACACGCCATTCATATGGGTCTGACAACCTTCAGACTACCTCTTTCGCCAAAATCTATCGCCTATGGCCCAGGAAGCGTGCGCTATCGTCTCTCAGATCCGTTTCGAGGAGCAACAAACGCTTTGGACCAAAGATTATGAGGACAGCCTGCTGACCGATCATGTCGATGTCTTCCCGGGAATGATGTTCTCGCTTGCCAAAGAGCGCATGGAGAAGAGCAAGTTATGGCAGATCGTCAAGAAGATGCCAAAGGGCGCACTACTGCATTGCCACTTGGAAGCCATGGTCGACCTTGACTGGGCCATCGAAGAAGCTCTCAATACCGAAGGTATTTGCGTAGTTGCTGATGGCCCGATCACCGACAGCCAGACCAGGCGCAAAACCGGCTTCTCTTTCACTTACTCCAAAGACGCCAAAACCGAAATGTCGATCTGGGACGACGGCTACGCTGCCAAGACCCCAATACCCGTGAATCAAGCCGCAGACAGTTTTCCAGACGGTGGAAAAGCAGCGTTTATCGAGTGGATCCGCTCCCGCGTCACCATCACTGCATCCGAGCATCTCTCCCACCATGAGGGGCCCAACGAAGTGTGGCGCAAGTTCATGTCGTGCTTTCCTATACTCGGATCTCTGATCTACTATGAGCCTATTTTCCGCAAATTCATCCGCAGAATGTGCAAAGCCTTGGTCGACGACGGCGTATACTATGTCGATCTACGCTCAGCTTTCTATACGCCCTACCGTAGTGCGAAGAAGGAGAACTGGGATGAAGATTGGTTTAATATGCTCGAGCACTTGGCTGATGAAATTGAAAAGTTCAAGGCAAGCGAAGAGGGCAAAGACTTCTGGGGTGCAAGGATGATTTGGACCACAATTAGACAATTTGGAAAGAAGCAGGTTATCGAGAGTAAGTCTGACATCACCTGCGAACATTAGCCTTCCCCTTAAGGTGACCAAAACGTGTTCTCTTATCAAGCTGATGGTCTATAGGTATGAAACAATGCATAGAGATGAAATTAGAGTTCCCAGAGATAATCGCCGGCTACGACCTGGTTGGCCAGGAAGATTTAGGCCGTCCGCTCTCTGATCTTGCTCCTGAACTGTTCTGGTTCCGCAAGGCCTGCGCTCAAGAGGGTGTCGACATACCGTTCTTCTTCCATGCCGGCGAAACGCTAGGCGACGGTGATTCGACTGATGAAAATCTTTTCGACGCGATCATCTTGGGCACAAGACGCATTGGACATGGCTTTAGTCTTTACAAGCATCCACTGCTCATCGACATGGTGAAAGAGAAGAGAATCCTAGTGGAGAGTTGCCCGGTATCTAACGAAGTACTGCGGCTATGTGGGAGCATCATGTCCCATCCTTTGCCTGCGCTTCTAGCCCGCGGCGTTCCATGCTCGCTTTGCAACGACGATCCGACCATCCTTGGCCAAGGGCTATCTGGTATGTCGCACGATTTCTGGCAAGCGCTACAGGGGTGGGAGAATCTCGGCTTGGAGGGTTTGGGATCTCTGGCGGAGAACAGCGTTCGTTGGGCGAGTCTAGACGATTACAGCGCGAAGGATTGGACCCAGGATGTGAAGGATGGCATGTTTGGAAAGGGTGTGCGCGCACAGAGGTTGAAGGAGTGGGTGAGCAAATGGGAGAGGTTCTGTGCATGGATCGTAGAAGAGTACGGCGTTGATGAAAACTTAGAACCTGAGGAGTAGCTATGAAGCTTCGCGTGAGCATACATTGAAAATGTGGCACGACATAAAAAACAACAAAGAATACTGCACTATTACAAGCGAGCTTGGCTACGATTCTTGCTAGATGGACAGCATCCATAATGCTAATTGCTTCTTGACACTTGATTCTAGTCTACAGATGATGAGGTAGGAAATCGGATGCCTGCATGCGTAGACTCTCTCTATCGCCGGACATCGAAATTTCGCGGTAAATAGCCCCTTCTCAGCGATGCCTTCTCCCATCATGACAGTCGCACTGCTATGGTCGGTATCAAAATGACGACAATGTATACTGCAGTCACAGCGTAGTCCGTATGGAAACGATCGATAGGCTGAGTGACGGCACAACACGACTGCCTCGACCTTGCCCATGTTCTAGGCGGGGACAGACTTGGCATTGCGACATTTTTGGTCTCCCTCGTGGAATGTAAGCACAAGTTTTTTATCGTCGAATTCCATCACAACTACTTTAGCACGTCTACGCACTCCTGTGCTGCCTGGATATAAGGCACCGAACTCCCGATTGGGAATAGCGTCGACCATTGCCTGAAAGTTCCAGGCAGAAGCTTGGTAACATCTCAGCATCCGCAAATTTCCCCTGAATGCCTTCAGTTACAAGTAGCGCATGAAGGCGCGATTCCATCAATTAAGAACCTTAGGTTATATTATGACCAGCGATCATCATTGAGCATACTCCATCATGTCGTCGCCACACAGTTTCGACATCCTCCGCCTAGCTCCTGAGCTTGTAGCCAACGTTATCAAGCAAGTCGACAACAAAAAGGACCTATCGCATGTTCGCCTGGCTTGTAAAGCGTTGGACGACCACGCAGCTAAAGAGCTTTTCAAAGAGGTGTACATCTCCCCGTCGGAAGGGCACATCAGATCTTGGAACACGATCAGCCAGGATGATGTCATCAGGCGAATGCCTCGACATGCAATCATCCACACACATCCAGATATCGAAGACCTTGGACTAGGCCACACAAGAGAACCTATCGAGGTCGATGAGGATGACGAGGACGCTCTGGTTTTCGATGACGCCCTTGCCGCCTTATCAAGGTTTCCAAACCTTGACTCTCTGGAGATTGGCTTCACTCCAGAATGCATGGGTCGGGATGCCGACTACTGGCAGGAGGTGGAAGAAGATGTATCTGATCGCGAAGAAAGGTTAACGCTCATCTTCCAGGCCATCAAAGACAGGGCGGCAGACGATAACAATCGGACAATTCGAAAGCTGACGATCATCAACCTTCAGAACTGTCCCATTCCTGAGTTCACTTCTTCTGACCTCTTTCGCGATGTTATGGCTCAGCTAGAAGAGCTGCATATAACTATGGTGCAAGAATACAACGAGCATGGGCCAGATCACGACTACACCAAAGTCGAGCTGCAGATTTTCCCAGCGTACTTCTGTTCGCATTGGCTAAAGCCTGTCGCTGCGAATCTGAAAGCACTGTCTATCTATAGTGCATCAGATAATTGGGGCCCTTTTCCTGGCTACTTTGACCCGAGTGGTATCTCTTTCCCAAAGCTCGAGACACTTGCTCTGGGCTATTACACACTTGCGCACGATGACGACCTCAACTGGATCCTCGCTATCAAGTCGCTGCGAAGGCTTATCTTCCACAATTGTATGATTGCTTCTTGGATCCGCATCGATTCTGACAATATGGATCAGTGGAAGGTCCGGACGCAAGACTGGACCAGGTTGTCAGACCCCAAAGATCACGATTGGGACAAGGACTTTGCGTACGGCGGGAGATGGAGTCAGTTTTTGGATCGCATCGCGAGAGATCTTACGAACCTTATCGATTTTCGCTTTGGTTATGGAAATTCATATGAAGACCCAAAATACAAGGTCACAAACCGCGATAATTGCCCCACTGAGGTCTTTTTCCAACGATACATTTGCTTCGACAACGGAATCTTACCTACGCACTGGCCTGAGCCGAGGCAAGACGATGGGGTGCTGTATTCGTGGCTCAAAGAAGGATTTCCTGTGAATGCGCACAAGGAGAATTTTGATGAAGACCAGAAGAGTCTAGACGCACTTCTTCAAACTTTACAGTCAAGGATAGAAGGAAATTAGAAAAGGTTACAATACCTGTGCGTTAGATATATATCTAAGCTATTTTAGTACCTTGTACTTAGCACAACAGAAGTTTAGAGGAGTAATACCTACCTATTAAAATTCTAGAGAAAGAGCGTCTATGTATATTAGTAATTAGTAGTAATTACTCTATTATAGAGACTTACTACTCTAAAATTCTACTATAACTCTTTATAAGTTTAATACGCTTTACTTACTTAAAAGTTTTTTATAAAATATTACTAGTTTATAAGTAAAGTAGCTGTTATTACTTATAATAATAACTACGTAAGGTAATAACTAAGAGAATTAGCTAAACTATACTTAAGTTAGTTTTAGGTTAACTAAAGTTATTAAGAGTAAGATTCTAGTAATAATAGGAATTATTACATTACTACTTCTTAGATATTTTAATAATATTATATAAAGTACTTATAAAAAAGCTTAAAGAAACTCTTTTATATTAGATAATATAAGTAAGATCTTTTAAGTATATAGCGTTTTAAGATCTTTTTACTATTATACTTAGCTAACACTTTATTATTTATAATTCTATTAATAGAAAAAAGATTATTTCCTATATAGAGGCTTTTAAAGCTACAAGTAAACTATTTTATATTATTTTATTATAATTTTATAATTTTAGCTATATTAAGTACTTTACCTTATACTTATAAATTATATTATCTAGATACTATAAAGGAGTCCTGTATTTAAAGTTTTAATATTATCTTTTAAACTTAAGCTTTATATTATAATATCCTAGTATATTTAAAGTATTAGCGTTATAGGTATAGACTATAACGTTAAAGTAAAGTAAGAAATACTTAATATAGCTATTAGCCTTCTTTAAGTATTAATAATATATATAGTTTAGTAACTTCTAGTACTTAAGCCTATACTATAGTCCTTATTAAGGTTAATATATTATTATATAGTATAGCACTATTTAAGTAATAAGTAAAAAAACTTAAAAAGGCTTAACTCTAGTCTACTTAGCTAGATATACTAATACTTAGACTAACAAGACTGCTACTATCGTAGTAATTAGATTTAAGAAACTATTAATATCTACTTATATATTATTAAAGAAAAGCTTGAGTATGTAATAATTTACTATTAGGTTAAAAATAGCTTAAATATAACTTTATAAAGCCTAAATACCTATAAAGTATTTAAGATAAGAATACTAGAACCTAGCTTTAAAAAGATTTTTTTATATATAGCGTCTTAAAACTTCTACTTAGATAAGAATACAGAAAACTTATTATAACTCTATACTTTTCTATTATTATTAAGCGTTTAGAGGCCTTAGCTTTTATAAGCATACTGCTATTCTATTAGAATACTATAATTTAAGCTATATAAAGCCTTTTACTCTTTACTTATAATCTAAAATAGATTAATACTAGGAAGTAGTTTTTTTCTACCTTTTTTTATTAGAGTATAAGTATTATAATTTAAATTTACGCTCTATATTATATTTACTAAACTTATTAGTATCGCGGGTATTATATAATAGATTAAAATATTATTTAAGTATCTACTAAAAAATACTTAGAAGAAAGGTTAACTTACTCTAATTAGCTATATTACGTATTATTTAGTTACCTATCTTACCTAGGCTACTACTATAGAATATAATAAATCTAAGAAATAATAATATTAACGTATTTCTATAGTTCTATAAAGAGTTAATATTTTTTAATTCATTATTAGTTGTAGTTATAGCTGTTTAGAGAGAAACTATAAAAGACTTTTAAGTAACTTTTAGTAAGTCTATTAAACTAAAGAGAAAAGAGCTTATTAGACTATAGTATTATAATATTATTATTACTAAGTTAGATTAGAAGAATAGACTATAGTTTTATAAAGAGAGCTTATAAAACTTTATAATATAAGATATAATAAAGTAGCTATTGAAAGTAAATAATACGCCTATACTCTTAGAACTATTAGAACTAGATATTACTTTTATATTTATAATTAAAACTATAATTATAGCTATAGTTATTAACTTAAAATTTAACTTTATTCTTCTAAAATAGCTTTTACTTATTATAATTTCTACTTCTATACTATCTTCTAAATAGTACTATAGCTTTATAAGTACTTTATACACTTAGAAAAATAAATAATAAGATAACGCTTTAAATTTATATTAGCTATATTCTTAATCTATAAAAGAACTTAATACTAGTAATTCTTTTAAGTATTAACACTTATAAGCTTACTTATTTATTAGTACTAGCTAAAGCTTCTAAAAAGGAATGTGCTTTATTACTTATAAAGTAGTAAGAATATAGTAGTTTATAATTAAAGTTATTATACTAAAGTATAATAAAGTTTAAAGCTTATAACTTAAAGCTATAAAAGAAAAAGTATTTTGAAGATTATATATATAGTTAAAAAAGATAGTAAATAGTTTTAGTCTTTTCTAAGCTTTAAAAAGTAGGTTAAGTACTTCTTTTATATTCTATAAATAAAGCTGCTTTACTTTTATAACTACTTTTTATTTTTACATTTATTTTTACTTTTATACTTCTCTTGTATAAATAAGCTAACTAATTATACACGTATATATAAAGTACAAAAGCTTTAGCAATAGTATATATAAGCAATTCAGATATAACTAATAAACAAATAATAGAAGAACAGAAGTAGTATTAAGAACTAGTATAGGTAAGCTGTTTTCTAATTAAGCGTATTAGGTAGAAAAGATAGCTAGTACTTATAATATAAATATAAGTGTATAAATAACAATAAGAAAGTAATATAGTGTTAAATATTATTTTAATTAACGTGCTAGTAGTAACACGCAGGTATACCGCTGTTGAATTATAGTATATTATATTGCAGTAGAAGTGTATTCCTAAACACTTAGCTTTACTATATATAGTATTATATATACTTATTAAGAAGTTTTGTTGATTGCAACTAAAGCTATAAATTTTATATATCTTTAGAAAGCTACTATAGATAGTGTTATATATAATTCTAATTATATAATATAAAAGGCTTAAGGTTTAAGCGCTAAGCGCTATATTTAGCGTTGTTATTGTTCTTAAGCCTATAAGGAAATTTATAACAATAAAACTATAATAAATTATTCTATGATAGTAGCTATGTTAGGTTTTTTACTCTTTAGTTATTATCTATAATAATGTAATACGAAAAAGTAATTCTTTATTCTTTGTATTCTAGTAGAATATATTAATAGTAATCTAGACTTAAGATTTATATTATATCTTATA